>ERZ1034739.137-NODE-137-length-26000-cov-67.754558_pt1 | contig 26000 bp, 22 predicted proteins | sample MGYA00520636_ERZ1034739 | MGnify/ENA primary metagenome ERZ1034739 (study PRJEB33766, sample SAMN09781703) | gut metagenome | biome: gut microbiome | host: Homo sapiens | place: Madagascar | study: EMG produced TPA metagenomics assembly of the PRJNA485056 data... | reverse complement strand
TTATACGGGTAAATCCACGAACTTACATCTGCTGAGGTCACTTCATATTGTCTCTCACGAAAGACTTCACCCAAATAGCGTGTTGTTTTTGTGACCTATGACCTTGGTCCTAGTAGAAGAAAATTTATATGGTTTTAGGAGTGACTAATCCCTTAAGCTTGCTAACCATGGTATCATGTGCATGTTTTGCTTAAAAATTTAAAGGTTATAGCTTATAGTTTAAACAACTGATTACCTTTGCGAGGCTAACCTTACCAACTAATTAAAAAAAATGTAAGGACCACAGGGAAGAAAATAAAAACAGTTTATTTAGTGGTTCAGTGGCTTAGTAGCTCGCTTTGGAGACTTTTTGCAGTAACTATCGAAAAGCAAAAACAAACCCAAGATTTCAATGAAAAGTTTTGAATAATAAAAATAACAAAGGGATATTTAAATGCCAAAAGTTTCGGTGATTGTACCGGTCTATAAGGTCGAATCTTTTTTAAAAAAGTGCATAGAATCAATTTTAAAGCAGACGTTACCTGATTTGGAATTGATTTTAATAGATGACGGATCTCCTGATAATTGCGGGGTTATTTGTGACGATTATGCCCAAAAAGATCCTAGAATTAAAGTTGTACATACAGCTAGTAGTGGAGTAAGTGTAGCTCGTAATAGGGGGCTAGATCTTGCTACTGGTGAATTTATTTACTTTGTCGATGGCGACGATTGGATTCATCCAGATCTATTAAAAGACAATGTGGCCAAACTTGAAGCTACTAATGCCGACGTAGTTATGTTTAACTATGTGGAACACTTTAAACAGATAGCAATTGAACGAAATATTTTTCAAGAAGGGGTGGCTTATGACCAAGCTTTTTATTTTAGCCACGCTCCAGTGATGCTTTGGTGTAAGCTTTATCGCGCTAATATTTGGGCTAATTTACGTTTCCCGGTGGGGGTGGCCTATGAAGATGATTACGTTATGCCATACGTTGTTACCGTAGCCCGAAAAATAATCTGTAACTCTGATAAGCTCTATTATTCATATAATCGTCTGAACGAAAATTCAATAATGAATAACGACCAAGCTGGTAAAAAATTTTCTTATTTCTTGTGTGGCTTACAAAAAATTAAAGCCACTGAAGGTAAGTTCCCTGAACTCTACAAAATTGCGATTGTTAAAGCTTTTCAAATGGCTTTTAAAGCATGGAATTGTAATACCACCATGCATATTTTAACAGCGGAGCAAAAACAAAAGATTGAGAACTTTTTTCAAAAATACCAACATGAAAAGCATTTATTACCTCTAGATTTAAAGATCTATCTATGGGGATATAATCATTGTGGTTTTATCAACCTTTTAAAAGGGTATTACTACCTTAGAAAGTATCGTAAATCAAACTAGGAAATTTAATCATGTCTTGTAATTCTTGGCTTAAACTTAAAAGTTATAAAAAAAATTAAACAAGGGGGGCAATATGCATAGCTTTCTGTTTTTACTTTTACCCACACATATGCACGAAGAGCCAAAAAATTTCATGTAACCACCTCGTCATTATTTGAAAAAATACGAGTGACTATCCAAGAGAATGTCGCTTCTCCGAGCTACGCGACACACTCTTGCGGCGCCTGATGTCCGGCGAACTGTCGGTTGCGGACCTCGACGACGGTAAATGATGATTTAATATAGGAGAATATAAAATGAACTCTCTGAAAGTAAACTTAAAGAATTGTTTTGGAATTCAGTCCTTGGAACATGAATTCAATTTTTCTTCCAATTCTTGTGTCTTAATCTACGCACCTAATGGTGTAATGAAATCGTCTTTCGCTAAAACATTTAATTGTATATCAAAAGATGATAAGAAAATAAAGCCTTGTGATTTAATTTACCCTAACAGAGAAGTAACCGCTGAAATTTTATGTGACGGAAAAAAAATTGATCCGGCATGTATATTTGTAGTAGATGCAGAGTCTGATATAAACACAAACGACAAAATTACTACACTTCTCGCAAGTAAAGAATTAAAAAGCCAATATGATGAAATCTATCAGATTCTTGATGTTGCAAAAAAAGATTTTTTGAAGAAACTTAAAGAAAAATCGCAAAGCTCAGATTGTGAAGTAGAGATTGTGTCAACATTTAAACAATCTGAAAAAGATGATTTTTTTGATTGCATATCAACTGTCAAAGATGAAATTAAGAAAAATACTGTTTTTTTTGCATTTCGATATAACGATGTTTTTGATAAGAAGGGGAACATAAAGAAATTTCTAGAAAAATATAAAAATTTAATTCAAGAGTATTTTAGCGAATATAATCACCTTTTAGCTGAGTCTGATTTCTTTAAAAAAAATGAAGACGGGACATCATTTGGGACTTATCAAGCAAAACAAATAATAAGTTCTGTCGATGGAGATGCTTTTTTTAGTGCAAAGCATAAAATTGTGCTGAGTAATCGGATGGAAATAACTTCAAAATCTCAACTAGAAGAAATAGTCAACAATGAAATAAACAAAATTTTGGATGATGAAAAGTTAAAAGCGGTTTTTGAAAAAATTGACAATGCCATTGGAGCTAACGTTGAGTTGCGAGCATTCAAAGCGATCTTAGAAAAAGATAAAGCAATAATACCAAATCTACTGGATTACGAAGGATTTAAGAAACAAGTTTGGTACGGTTTCCTTAGTGAATTGCAAACTGATGTTGAAAAACTTCTTGATTTATATGCGAGTAACAAGACAAAATTATCTAGCTTGCTAGATGAAGCTAAAAGAGAAAATGAAGCCTGGAAGGAAATCGTTGATATTTATAATGAGCGATTTTATGTCCCGTTCAAGGTAACGATTGAAAATCAAGAAGACGTTATTTTAAAACAAGATACAGCTAATTTAGTTTTTTGGTATAAAGACCATGTGGGGGAGTATGTAAAAAAAGATCGAAATGAACTTATAAATGTTTTGAGTAGAGGAGAAAAACGAGCTTTCTTTATACTTCAACTACTATTTGAATTGGAAGCACGAAAAAAATCCAAGATAGAAACTCTTGTGATTTTAGATGATGTTGCAGAGTCTTTCGACTACAAGAATAAATATGCCATAATTGAATATATTTGTGATCTAAAAGAGGACAATTTGTTTAAACAAGTCATTTTAACTCACAATTTTGACTTTTACAGGACATTAGATTCAAGACTAAATTTAGGTACTAATGTCTTTATGGCTATTCGCAATAACAACAATGTAATCGACTTAAAGCAAGGAAAGTATCGTCGCGACGTTTTTGAAAAACATTTATCAAGAAACGCAAGAGACGAGAAGGTTTTTATCAGTCTAATCCCATTTGTAAGAAATATTCTTGAGTATACAAAAGGGACTTCGTCTACTGATTATGTTAAGTTGACAGGTTGCCTACATATAATGCCGGATTCTCACAATATTACTGTAGGTAATATTTGTGATATCTATAAAGAGACAATTGCATCTTGTTCAAATTTAAGCATTGAAAATAACGATGAAGCGTTTGTAAATTTCGTAAAAAAAGTCGCGTCTGATATTGTAAATAAATCGCCTATTGATGAGATATTGCTGGAAAATAAACTTGTTTTATCCATCTGTATTCGTCTGCTTACTGAAGAATACATTATTAAGAGACTTAATGATGATGAGGCTGTTGCAAGTATTAAATCCAACCAGACACGGAAACTGATAAATCTATTTAAATCACGCTTCCCAACAGAAAAATATGTTCTTCAAAAACTTGATCGGGTTAACTTGATGACACCGGAAAATATCCATATTAATGCTTTTATGTATGAGCCATTAATCGACATGTCTGTAAATCACCTTGTTGATTTGTATAAAGATATTTCTGCGTTGCAAGATATCGGAGGAAATCAGTAAATGCAAAACTCATATACAGAAGTAAACTACGAAAATGCGGTAGTCGATATATTCCAGGATACGTTAGGATATCGGTTAGTGTACAAGTACGCAATAATGGTATGGCGTACTTGTGATAATCAGCGTTTGTTATTAGATGAATACACAGCGGTATATTCTTTTATATGCTTGGTTGATTTAGTTTTTGATAAAATTGGTGAACTTAATGACATTTGAAAACCATACACCAAAGATTTCTGTATTGACACCTATATATAATACTAAGCCTCAGCATTTGCGTGAATGTATTGATTCAATACTGGACCAAACACTGACAGATTTTGAATTTATTATTCTTAATGACAGTCCTGATAATTTGGAGATAGAAAACATTGTAAAGTCTTATGATGACATTAGAATAAAGTATTACAAAAATGATTCAAATATTGGGATTTCTGCATCTCGTAATAAGCTATTGGAGTTAGCACGAGGTGAATATGTAGCCGTATTTGATCATGATGATGTTTGCTTGCCTAATCGTTTAGAAAATGAAGCTAGTTACCTTGATAAAAATGCAGAAGTGGGAGTGGTTGGTGCGTTTGTTCAGTACTTTACCGAGGATGCAAAGGATGGGACTGGGCATATTGTAACTTGTCCTGGTTATGACCATGAGATTAGATGTGTGCTCACTGAATCTTGCTACTTAGCACATACTTCCGTAATGTTTAGACGTAGTGTTCTTATAGAAAACAATATTAAATATAAAGCTTTTTTTAGTCCATGTGAGGATTATCAGATTTTTAACGAACTTCTTGATGTGACGTGCTTTCACGTAATACAGGAAGTTTTGGTGAAATATAGAATGCATAACTCTAGGACCTCGAATCTGCAAGAGGAAAAGATGCGTTGTACTGCAGAGGCAGTAAAGCTAGATATTAGAAATCGGTATCCCGCATACAGATATGCTTATCTCAAGAATAATCCACGTACGTTATTTTGCTGCAAATTATTTGGCATTTTGCCATTTTTCAAATTCAAGCGGAATTGGATTCTATTGTTTGGTGTAATACCGCTCATTAAAATACAGTGGAAACAATAAGAATAAAATAGTTCATAATTTGATAAGATAAGCAAACTTGTTCAGAATTACTTCAGAGTTCATTGATAACAATGATAATTGATTAGAGTCGTCAGAAACTTTTCGAACAATCATCCTCATTTCAAAGTTGATTGTCTCAACATGTTATGTTGAAAATTTCAAAAAATGTGGTTTTGGTTGGAGTTATATTACTAATGACGATATTCTCTGAGTAAGGTACACAAATAAACAGTACTAAAATACATAAACGTCATATAAACAATAATTGTAATTTGCCAATAATTGTAATTTGCAAATTGTGTTTGTGTGTGAAGTATTATAAACATGGGGAATATAGTATGAAAGGTATAATTCTTGCCGGCGGTACTGGGTCTCGTTTATATCCTATGACGCAAACTGTATCTAAACAGCTTTTACCTGTTTACGATAAGCCAATGATCTATTACCCATTAGCAACATTAATGCTACTTGGTATCTCAGAGATTCTTATTATTTCAACCCCATGCGATCTCCCAAATATAGAGGAATTGCTTGGAAGTGGTGACAAATTAGGATTAAGTCTAAGTTATAAAGTTCAGCCTAATCCTGATGGAATAGCACAAGCCTTTATTTTGGCAGAGGAATTTATAAGAAACAAAGCTGTTGCTACGCATAGAAGTGTGGATAATTGTGGTACGGATGTAGAGCAAGTTGGCCAAGATGACGATGTTTGCTTAATTTTGGGGGATAATATTTTCTACCTTGGTGGACAGTACCAGCTTTTAAGAACAGAACTTTTAGAAAATCAAGGGAAAAATGCATCAATCTTTGCCTATCATGTGTCAGATCCAGAACGTTTTGGTGTTGTGGAATTTGATGAAAATCATAAGGTAATTTCAATTGAAGAAAAGCCTAGTAATCCAAAATCAAATTACGCTCTTGTGGGCCTTTATTTTTATCCAAGTGATGTTGTTGAAAAAGCTAAAACGTTAAGGCCATCAGCGCGTGGGGAATATGAAATAACAGATTTAAATAACTTATATTTAAAAGAAGAACGTTTAAATGTGATTCCGTTGCGTCGTGGTAATGCTTGGCTAGATGCAGGTACACCTGATAGCTTGATGGCGGCCTCATCGTTTGTACAGATTGTTGAAAAACGTCAAGGACTCAAAATTGCGTGTATCGAGGAAATTGCGTACAGACGTGGCTTTATTGATGATAAGCAAATGCAAAATTTAATAGACCAATTAAAAGATGGCAATAGTTACAAAGATTATTTAAAGAAAGTATACAGAGAATATCATGAACTTTATTAAAACAGCAATTGATGGCGTGGTTATTGTAGAACCTCGCATTTTTAAAGATGACCGTGGTTATTTCTTTGAAAGCTATAATGAACAGGAATTCATTTCTAACGGTATTACTAATAGATTTGTTCAAGATAATCAAAGTAAATCAAGCTATGGTGTAGTTCGCGGTTTGCATTGTCAGCTTGGTGAACACGCTCAGGCAAAGCTTGTTCGAGTACTTGCAGGTAAGGTTTTGGATGTGGCTGTCGATTTTCGTAAGGATAGCCCAACTTTTTTACAGCATGTGGCAGTAGAGTTAAGTGCAGAAAATAACAGACAGCTTTTTATTCCACGTGGATTCTTGCATGGCTTCTCTGTGCTAAGTGAAACTGCAGTATTTGCATATAAATGCGACAACCTCTACTGCAAGGAATCTGAATTTGGTATTCGCTTTGATGATCCTACTATTGGGGTTGATTGGCAGGTGCCTGCCGATAAAATTTTAGTCTCTGATAAGGATCGCATGCATAAGGAAGTAAAGGATGTACTTAATAACAGGGGCTAATGGTCAATTAGGACGTTGCTTAAGCCCACTTCTTCCAAAGGAACAGACCATCCTTACAGACGTTGTATCCGGTGTTGAAAATGAGAATTTAGCTAACGAAAGAGTAGTAAAGGCACTAGATATAACTAACCTAGATGCTGTAAAATCATTTGTAAAAGAAAATAATGTAAATTGCATTATAAATTGTGTTGCATACACTTCTGTAGATAAAGCTGAAGACGAAGAAGAATTAGCGCAAAAGATAAATGCAGTAGGTCCTATGAATTTGGGCTTAAGTAATGTAGAGACTTTGATTCATATTTCCACTGACTATGTGTTTGATGGTAATGCCTGTCGTCCACTTACTCCTGATGATAAGGTAAATCCAGTATCTGCTTATGGACGTACCAAGCTACAAGGGGAAGAAGATCTTTTTGCTAATGCCCAAGGTAATGCGATTATTATCAGAACTGCTTGGCTCTATTCAAATTTTGGTAACAATTTTGTTAAAACCATGCGTAGACTAGGTGCTGAAAAAGCGAGTCTTAACGTTGTTGCAGATCAAGTAGGTACTCCAACTTTTGCTGAAGATTTAGCTCAGGCAATAGTATCCGTAATAAACGGACTTGAACATAAGACTGTTAAGCTATCACCAAAGAATGCTGATAACGAATCTTATGGAAGTCGTAGTGATGCTACTCATATCCGTGAAATCTATCATTTTTCCAATGAAGGAGTTTGTTCTTGGTATGATTTTGCTGTAGCAATAATGAGGGGTTCTAAGCTTTCATGCAAGGTGAATCCAATTCCTTCCAGCGCATTTCCAACAAAGACAAAGCGTCCATTTTATAGCGTGCTTGATAAATCAAAGATCAAAGAACATTTTGGCATTGAAATTCCACATTGGCAGGAGAGTCTCAATAAATGTCTAAGTCAATTTTAGTAACCGGTGGTGCCGGCTTTATCGGTTCTAACTTTGTTCCATATTTCGTAGAAAAGTATAGCGACTACCACGTAATTAACTTAGATAAGCTTACCTATGCTGGTAATCTTGATAATGTTAAGGAATGTGAAGGCAAGTCAAATTACACCTTTGTTCAGGGGGATATTTGTGACCGTGAACTTATTGAAAAGTTATTCAACGAATATGATATTCGTGGCGTAATTCACTTTGCAGCCGAAAGCCATGTTGATAATTCTATCAAGAATCCTGGAGCATTTATCAAAACTAACATCAATGGTACCTTTACCCTTATTGATGTTGCCTTCAGACACTGGATGCAAGGACCAAATAAGGTGAAACCAGGCTACGAAGACTGCCGCTTCCATCATATTTCAACTGATGAGGTATACGGTACTCTTGGTGAAACTGGATTCTTTACTGAGAACACAGCCTATGCGCCTAATAGTCCATATTCAGCAAGTAAGGCAAGCTCAGATTTTATTGTGAGAGCATATCACCATACCTATGGTATGAATGTGACTACTTCTAATTGCTCAAATAACTATGGTCCAAAGCAGCATAATGAAAAGCTAATCCCTCATATTATTAAGCTAGCACTGAGTGAACAAGCTCTTCCTGTATATGGTAAGGGAAACAACATTCGTGATTGGTTATATGTGCTTGACCACTGTAAAGCAATTGATCTTATTTACCATACAGGTGTAAGTGGTGAAACCTACAACGTAGGTGGTAGAAATGAACGCACAAACATTGTTATTGTAAACAAGGTTTGTGAGATTCTTGACAAGGAAAGACCAAGAGCTAACGGTAAGAGCTACAAGGAACTGATTTCTTTTGTTCAAGACCGTGCAGGTCATGACTTCCGTTATGCAATCGACGCAACCAAGCTTGAAACCGAACTAGGATGGAAGGCTGATGAGACCTTTGATACAGGTATCGTGAAGACGGTTGAGTGGTATTTTAATAGAATGAACGATGAATTATAGCTTCGATAATTGGTCATAGATATATGATAGTATAAGTTTATTTATATGGCGTTAATTAACATTAAGAAACCTAATAATGAGAAGTTAAATGAAATTAAGTGTAATTGTTCCTATCTACGAAACAGAACGTTTTTTGACAAGATGTTTAGATAGTTTGGTAAAACAGACTTTTTGTGATGTTGAGTTTATTTTGATTGATAATGGGGCAAATGAAGAGTGTAAAAGAATTATTGATAGTTATGTTCATCAATATTCAAGAGTAAAGCTGATAACGCTAAAGCACAATATTGGATATTCAGGAGCAATGAATCGGGGGTTGGCTCAGGCATCAGGTGATTATATCGGTTTTTGTGATAGTGATGACTGGGTGGATTCAGATTATTTTGAATTGTTAATGAAACGTGCATTAGAAACAAAGGCTGATATAATTTGTACCTCTTATGTGGTAGAAGATGTAGGTGAAAAAACAAATTTTACAATGGAACCGCATGGTCTAATTAATGTAAATCATATGTTTCAAGCTGTGCATAATGGAGCTGTATGGAACAAAATATTTAGGTATCAATATTTAATTGAAAATGATATAAATTTTGCTGAACTAACTCATTCATCATTTGTGGATAATACGTTTATTGTCCCTGCAATTTTGTATGCCAAAAGAATGGAGTTGATTAATGGTGGCTTGTATCACTATATAATTCATGAAAATTCAGAAACACATAGAAGAGTAGATAAGGCGGAACGTCGTAATAGATTAAGAGAGGTTGCAGAAAGTGTTATTAAAAGGGCATTGAAAGCTCAAACTCCATATGAAACCAAAAAAGAAATTATTTTATTTATGGCAAAAAGTTTTGAACTATTAAACATTGTAAAGAAAAAAAATACTCTTAAGGTGTTGTGTGACAATATAAATAACGATCAAGAATTTGTTGAATTACTATGGGATTTCAGGCGGCAGAATAGGAATCAATTTTCACTTTGTGGGCGAATATCAAGAAGTGTAAGCAAACGTATGCATGTTTTGTTTAACATATTTAGATAAATACTTGTACAATTATTGTAAATGCATAAATCAAAAAAATCACATTTGGAATTTGGTAGAGACTAAATAGATTAATGATGTGGAAACATAGAGATGGGAACATATTAGCCTTAAAGATAAGCGAATAGCTTTTGATTGTGATTATGCGCATGTTTTTGTGATTAAACGGTGGTTTTTATGATTAAACGGTGGTTTTTATGATTAGAGACAACTCTTTTGTTGTTAACTACAAACGTATGTGGCCGTATATTAAACCAGTTTGGTTTAGAGCTTTGATTGGTGTCTTATTAACCATGCCAGTTGGAGCTTTGGATGGAGCGGTTGCAATGTTCCTGAAACCGTTTATGGATAATGTTATGGTTGAGAAACAGGCAGAATTTTCAACCATGATTCCATTTCTGATAGTTGGTTTTACTATTGTTCAAGGTGTGTTGATCTATTCATCTAATTACGTTAATACTTGGGTGGCAAACAAGATCACACAAAACGTAAAAAGAAAACTATATGATAAGTTGTTGTCTATGGACACTTCATATTTTGATAGAAATACTTCAGGTACAATCCTGATGCGTTTTTCAAATGATGCTGAAACCGCTTCTTCTGGATTGATAAGTAATTTAAAACAATTTTTATCAAAGATGTTTTCATCCATATCACTGGTATTTGTGCTCTTTTATAATTCATGGCAATTAGCAATAATTGCCATATCTATATTATGTTTCTTTATTTATCCTATGTCTGTTGTTAGAAAGAGAATGAAGGCAATTATTGCCAAGACTGTTGGGAATATGACTTATGTGATGACCATTTATAATGAGACGTTTGCAGGCAACAAAACAATCCGTTCATTTACTCTTGAGAATGAGTTTAAAAAACGTTTTGCCGCGATCACGGATATGACTTTTAGTTTAGCAATGAAGATGGTAAAAAACACCAATTGGTTGTCTCCACTTATGCATGTGATTATGTCAGTTGGTATTGCATTGGTTATCGGTTATGGTAGCTATTTAATTGTAAGTGGCACAATTACTAGTGGTAACTTTGTGTCATTTATTGCTGCTCTTATGTTGTTATATACCCCTTTAAAATCAGTAGGAAATAATTATGTTTCCATGCAACAATCATTTTTGGCGATAGATCGTATTTTTGATATTTTGAGTTTAAAGGAAGCAATTACTGATGATGCAGAACCGATTGATTTAGTTGATGTTAAAAGTGGAATTACTTTTGATAATGTGTCTTTTGGCTATACTAAAGAACGAGAAGTTTTGCATAATATAAATTTAGAAATACCAGTTGGAAAAACTATTGCGTTGGTTGGTAACTCAGGAGGTGGAAAGACGACGGTCTCAGCGTTAATTCCACGACTTTACGAGGTAAGTAAAGGGGCAATTAAGATTGACGGTATTGACATAAGAAAGTACAGTCAAAATTCATTACGTAAAAAAATCGCAATGGTTTTTCAGGATAATTTTTTGTTTTCTGGCACGATAAAAGACAATATTCTTTTGGGAAATACAGAGGCTACAGATGAACAGATATGGCGTGCTTTAGATAATGCATGTTTATCTGATTTTGTGAAACAGTTGCCTCAAGGTTTGGAAACAGAAATAGGGGAACGTGGAATACTCTTGTCTGGGGGGCAGAAGCAACGATTAGCAATTGCAAGAACGTTTGTTAAAAACGCTCCGATTGTAATATTGGATGAAGCTACTAGTGCGTTAGACAATAAATCAGAACAGGTTGTGCAAGAAGCATTAGAAAATCTGATGAAAGATCGAACAGTTATTGTGATTGCTCATAGATTAAGTACGGTACAGAATGCAAATAAAATTATTGTTGTTAATGATGGTCGTATTGTTGAAGAAGGTACTCATCATGATTTATTGGAGCATCAGGGCGCATATGCTGCTTTGTACGCAGTGCAATTTAGTTCACAATAGGCATTTGTTTAGAACGGTATAAGTCAAGCTAGTTTCGACAAACAATAAACCTCAGACTGGCTGAGGTTTATTGTTTGTCGAAACTATCGTACCACCTAAAGATTACTTCGGTTCTTCTTAGTGATAACGAACAATTGAGGCCAAAATGGTAAAAAATTTAGAGAAATATGAGGTTTTTTCGAGTATTATAAGGCGTCCGTGTTTTTGCGGTTTAATTGTTGATTTTATACCTTTTGCCACATTAATACGGTCAAATCCTTATATTTAAAGGGTTTTTACGTTTTTGATTTCCTCAAAATTTCCTTCATAAAATTTCCTTTCAAAAATCAATACATGTTTTTAAAGAACGTCTAGACCGCTTGGGTACTAGTTTTGTGTGTGTTTCCTATGTGGAAAATTTGAGTAATTTAGAAGTGGCTTAAAAAGAAAAAAAACTTTCCCCGTACCCCATTTTTGAAAAAAAGGAAAAAATGTGGTTATATTGGGAAGCGTGAGATAGTTTACAAATATTGATAATATGTCACAAAATAACTTTACACAAAGCGTTAAGGTTAAATGCAATATATAATATATGAAATCAATTAGTATTTATATTTCATACCATGATGAACATCCTATAATAAATTCATCAATATTGAAACCAATTCAAACCGGTTGTAAATTAGCCAATCGGAGATTTAAGAGAATGCTTGGTGATGATTATGGAGACAATATTTCTGAAAAGAATGCAAAATATTGTGAACTTACGGCGCAATACTGTATTTGGAAGAATTATATGCATTTTGGTAATCCCGATTATGTTGGATTTATGCATTACCGTCGCCACTTTATTTTCGATGATTGGAAGGGAAATCCAAATTGGGTTTGGTTGCCCAAGGGAGATGTGTACTTTGTCTCTAAGATTTCTATGGATTATTTGAAGCATATTTCCGACCAAAAAATCATGACGAGCATAGATAATACAGACTGCATCGTCATCACACCATATGATGTAAAAAATATAGACTCAAATGATATTCGTACACAATTCTGTAAATTACCTAAGCAACAAGGTGTTGTCTTTGATATTTTTATTGAGACTTTAAAAGAGTTATATCCATCTTACCGAAATGAAATTCGAATGATAGAAAAAGGATCAATTCAATATCTTTGTAATATGTTCATTATGAGAAAGGATTTATTCTTCGAATATAGTGAATTCTGTTTCTCTGTGTTGGATGCAGTTGATAAAAAGGTTGATACAGCAGATTGGGATGAGCAGGCTTCTAGATTTTTGGGATATTTAGGCGAATTTTTATTGTCTATTTATATTTTTCATCTTAAGTCAAAGGGGAATATAACAATAAAGGAACTTTCTGCTACGTACGTTTTGGGAGAAAATGACTCTAAATATTCTTTATACAACTATTGGAAGTATAAAATTTTTAGACATTTGTTTGGCGGGAAGAGAGGAGCTAGACATGAAAGAAAATATCAATATTATCGATTGTTAAAAGAACAATCTAAAATTAAATAACAGGACACAATTTATTATAGATTTATTATACATGCTAGTTCGGATACGAATTTAAGGTATGTGTACAACGAGCTTTGCTTTATAGTGGTTAAATACCTTGTTTATTTGTGTATTGTATTTTGTTATATTGAACAAGTAATACACTTGAGCTGTTACAGTTGAGCTATGTTTGTATAGTTCATATGTTTCTAATTTTGCTTTAACTAATTGCCATGGGAAGATTGAAGATTATTGTTTGAATGAGCGTTCGTAGGTACAAAAACACGTTAATATGAAAATATTTGGAAGTGGGCGTGTGCTAAGCGAGTTGTAGCAAAAAGGATTATTTTAGTTTTAGTCTTTGATATATCATATATTATACATATAATTGTAAACAAGGATTCTCTATGCTTTTTCTTAGAGATTAAAAATTAAGGGAAAAATATGAAGGTTGTAATTTTAGCTGGTGGGTTAGGAACCCGATTGGGGGAAGAAACTAGCATTAGACCAAAACCAATGGTAGGAATTGGTGGATATCCTATCTTGTGGCACATAATGAAGATTTATTCACATTATGGGTTTAATGATTTTGTTGTTCTTACTGGCTATAAGCAGGAAGTAATTAAAGATTATTTTGTAAACTATTATATGGCAAATTCTGATGTAACTGTTGACCTAAGTACAAATGAGGTTGTAGTGCACAGAAATCATTGTGAACCTTGGAAAGTTACACTTTTCTATACTGGCAGAAATTGTCTGACTGCTGGTCGCATAAAGAAAGCTCAAAGCATAATTGGCAACGAACCATTCATGCTTACTTATGGTGATGGTGTTGGTGATATTGATATTAACGCCTTGATTAAAAACCATAAAAATTCCGGTAAAATTTGCACTTTAACAGCTTATCAGCCAGAAGGTCGTTGGGGGGCTTTGGGTATTGAAGAAGATGGTACTGTAACAAATTTTTCAGAAAAACCAAAAGAAAGTAATTTATGGATTAATGCAGGGTACTTCGTTTGTGAGCCTGAAATCTTTGATTATATTCCTGATGACTCTGAAAATATTATGTGGGAACATGAGCCACTCAAGAATATTGCAAGAGATGGTAAACTGAATTCTTATAAACATTCAGGTTTTTGGCATGCCATGGATATGCTTAAGGATAAACAGGATTTGAATAAAATGTGGCAAGAAAATAAAGCCCCTTGGAAAATTTGGTAATCATAATGAAAAAAATTTTAATCACGGGTGGAACTGGATTTATTGGCGATAAGGTTACTGATGAACTTTTGAGTCGAGGATATGAGGTTCATTCTTTGGTTTATCCAAAAAAAAATGAGGAAAAACCAAATCTGTTTCAGTATGAAATGAATCTTATGGATCAACAGGCTTTATCTGATTTTATGAAAAATAGGTCTTTTGATGCTCTTATTCACCTTGCTTGGTATGTTGGTCCTAAGTGTCATGTTTCTGATTTGAATTTGGATTGGGTTGTTGCGACGTTAAATCTTCTGAAAATATTTAAGGAACATGGTGGAAAAATATTCTTGGGTGCTGGCACTTGTTCTGAGTATGAATATTCTTATGGTTATTTAACTGAGGATAAGACGCCGACTAATCCAGGAACTTTATACGGAAATGGAAAAAATTCAGTATATAACCTAGCTAAAATTTTTTGTAAACAAAATGATATAGCATTCAAGTGGCCAAGAATATTTAATCTTTATGGTCCAAAGGAAAAGCCTCAACGTTTGATGCCCTCTGTTATTAACTCTTGTTTAAAAGGAGAAGATGTCAAAGTTAGTGATTGTCTGAAGTTCCAGGATTATCTTTATGTAGAAGATACTGCTAGGGCTATAGTAAAAGTATTAGAGAGTGATATTCAAGGTGCTGTGAACATATGTTCAGGTCATCCTGTTCAGTTAAGAACAATTGTAAATATGATTGCAAAACTAACTGATTTTAAAGGGAATATCCTTTGGGGAGCTATTCCTGCAGCATTTGGCGATGATGTAGTTGTGGGAAATAATAGTAAATTAAAATCTATAGGTTTTGAACCTTCATACAGTCTAGAAGAAGGATTGAAACAAACTATCAATTGGTGGAGAACTCAAAATGTACAATAATTGCTATCAAGGCAGGACAGTTTTAGTTACTGGTCATACAGGCTTTAAGGGATCTTGGCTTTCAATTTGGCTTACCATGATGGGTGCTAAAGTAATTGGTTTTTCTCTTGATCCTTATTCTGAAAAGGGAAATTTTGAAGCATGCCACCTTCATGAAAAATTACATGCTGATGTACGTGGTGATATCAGGGATTACGATAAGTTAAATGATACTATTACAAAGTACAAGCCTGAGATTATTTTCCATTTGGCAGCCCAAGCTCTTGTAAGAACTGCTTATGCAGATCCTAAGCTTACTTATGAAACTAATTTAATGGGTTCTTTAAATGTTCTTGAATGTGTTCGTCATAATGAGAGTGTAAAAACTGTAATAATGATAACTTCAGATAAGTGCTATGAAAATGTAGAGCAGATTTGGGGGTACAAAGAAACTGATCGCATGGGTGGATATGATCCGTATTCCTCATCTAAAGGGTGTGCGGAATTGATGATCTCTTCATACAGAAATTCTTATTTCAATCCTAAGGATTATGACAAACATGGGAAGGCTATCGCATGTGTGAGAGCTGGTAATGTGATTGGTGGTGGAGATTGGTCAGATAATCGTCTTATTCCTGATTGCATTCGATATATTGAAAATGGGGGTAATATTGAGATTCGAAACCCTATTGCAACACGTCCTTGGGAGCATGTTCTTGAACCGCTTTCTGGCTATTTGAAGGTGGGACAGAAGTTATTAGAAGATCCTATTACATATGCAACAGCTTTTAATTTTGGTCCTCATATTTCTGCAAATAAACCTGTATTAGAAGTGGTTAGAAGACTTGTAGATTACTATGGCAAAGGAAAAGTGGTTGATGCGTCCGATCCTAATGCCGTTCATGAAAACACTCTTTTAAATTTGGATGTTACAAAAGCTTTTGTAATGTTAAATTGGGAAGCTAAATGGGGACTTCAAGAAGCTGTTGAAAAGACTGTTGATTGGTACAAGGAAGCTTTGAATTCCAATGATATGTATGATTTTTGTGTAAAACAAATTTTAGAACATGGTGAGCACCTTGCAAAATAAGATTGTAATTTTAGGTGCAGGGGTGGCAGGTATTTCTGCCGCCTATCACTTAAGACAGAAAGGATTTAACCCTGTTGTCTATGAAAAGGATAGTGATTGGGGCGGACTATGTGGCAATTTTACAATTAACGGCTTCCGTTTTGATAGATTTGTTCATTTTACATTCGCTCCGGATGAACAGACGAGTTCATTGTTTGAAGCTTCATCTCCAACATATTCTCATCCAAGTGTTTCATCAAATTACTATAAGGGATTTTGGTTAAAGCATCCTGCTCAAAATAATCTTGCTCCGTTGCCTGTTGATGAGAAAGTTTCAATAATTACTGATTTTATCAGTAGACCGCAGGTAGAGCAGAATGCTATTACTAATTATGAGCAGTGGCTTTATTGTCAATACGGGAAGTACTTTGCTGAGCATTTCCCATTTGCTTATACAAGAAAGTATTGGGGCGTTGAACCAAAATCATTAGAGACTAAGTGGGTCGGTATTAGAATGCATTCCCCAGATTTAGAGGAAGTATTGAGGGGAAGTTATGAGACACAATCAACTAATTTTTATTATACTAAATTTATGAAGTACCCTAAGGTAGGTGGATTTAGAAGTTTGTTTGATAAATCTAGAGAGGGGACTCATATTGAATTTAATAAGAAGGTTGTTCAGATAGATGCCTTAAATAAGATAGTATCATTTTCTGATCATTCTGAAGTAGCTTACGATACACTGATATCTTCGATTCCTTTGCCTGAAATGGTTTATTTGGTTAAAGATTGTCCGCAGAGTGTAAAGGATGCTGCTTCTAAGCTAAGATGGACATGTGGATATCAAATTTCTTTAGGGTTTAATAGACCTGATGTTGCTAAATACTTATGGTTCTATATATATGATGAAGATATATTGCCAGCAAGAGTCTATAGTCCTAATTTAAAGTCTAAAGATAATGTTCCGGATGGATGTTCTTCACTTCAAGCCGAAGTATTTTATGCTAATGGTTCGACAATACCAGATAAAAATGAGGTCTTGCAAAAAACCATTTCGAAATTAAAAGAAATCTGTGATTTTTCAGAAGAAGATATTGTAGTTAAAGACATCCGTTTTGAACCATACGCTAATGTTATTTTTACGCACGAGATATATGATTGTCGCGAAGTTGTAAAGCAATGGTTAGAGTTAAAAAAAATAAAAACGGTCGGACGATTTGGTTTATGGGATTATCTATGGAGTCACCAAGCTTTTGAGTGTGCTTGTGGGGTATAATGAGTTTTATTATTTATTTGTGCTTTACCAAAATAAATTTTTAGATACATTAAATCAAATTACTAAGAAAACGGTCCGCTAGTTAATACAAGTTAAGTAAAAGCTAATATATCAATACAAGGAATAAAAATGTTAGACGATGTAATACATGTTGTTATGTCTAGTAGCAAAGTTTTTTTGCCATATTGTGCGACAACGATGGCATCAATATTATTTAATCTTGATCCAAATCGAAAAATAAATTTCTATATTTTGTCTTATGATATTGATGATAAAGATAAAAAAAATCTAAGATTGCTTTCAAAAATAAAAGAATGCAATGTTTTTTTTCCATCTTTTGATGAGAAATTGTTGGATATGTTTACAGGGATTAAAATTCCATCACATGTAAGTAAAATGACTTATGCTAGAATTTTAATTCCAACAATTATTCCTACAGTAGATAAAGCAATATTTATTGATGCTGATACGATTGTTAGAACTGATATTTCAAAATTGTATGATATTCCTTTAGAACAAAATTATTTTGCAATGGTCGAAGATGCGTGTGGGCAGCATAATTGTAAGTATATGTGGGGTGATACTAAAACAAAGTACTTTAATTGTGGTGTAATGTTGATAAATGCATGCTTACTGAGAAATGATAATTATTTAAAACAAATTGAGCAGGTATTACATGAAAGGATGCATGTATACAGAATATGTGATCAAGATGTGCTCAATGATGTATTTAGGAATAGAATACTAAGTTTAAATATTACTTGGAATTTTCATCATGAAAAATTTGTTAATTTAGGTTGGTGTAATAAAAAGAATTTTAAGGATTATGATAGTTCACTTGCGGATCCAAATATAATTCATTGTACTGGACCACAAAAGCCATGGTTATTATTATTGAATAATAGATATAAAGACGAATTCTATTTTTATAATCGATTAACAAAGTTTTATAAGCATTTTAAGATTCAAAGATATACTGTAGATAAAAAAATGTATTTTTCCGTTTCAATTATGGAACGTATACTTTTTTCAATAATAAGAAATGAGGGGCAAAGTTTAGGTTTAGGAAGCACGCTTCTAATTAAAATTAAAAGACTTTTATTTTGTAAAAAGATACAAAATGCAAGAATAAAATATTGTTTTTTGGGAATTCCTGTAATTAAAAAGCTAGATACAGAAAATAAAAAATACTTAAAGTTATTCGGAATACCTGTTTATTATAAAAAAAGTCCCAAAGTATTAAAAGTTGATAACTCTATTACGTTTAATACAAATGCAGAATTTAGTAATGTATTGTGTTCACTAAAATCAGATCTCTCATCATTGAGAAATGATATAACTACTTTAAAGAGGGATTTTTCATTATCAGAAGAAAGAATCAAAGAATTAGTTTATAGGTCTTCATATATCCCTTCCATTGTAAGAGAACATCACGAAAAAGTTTTATGGCCTTACAAAGACATATATAAAGGCAAGAGTATTGTGATATGTGGTGCAGGGCCAAGTTTAGTAAAATATAAACCTATGTCAAATTGTGTACATATTGGGCTCAATCGTGTATTTGAGAGAAAAGAAATAAAGTTTGATTATATTTTTGCTTGGGATTTAGTTAACTTAATGAAGGACGATCCCTTGTTTTATAAGAAATTATTAGATTATCCAGCAAAAAAAATTTTGGGTAAATTTATAAATGATGATTTGGCACAAGTGAATGAAGAGATTCAAAAAGAATTAGACGCAATAACAGTATACTCTTCAGCAAGATACGGGTTGCTTTCTAACATTCATGATCCTATAATACATGATGACTTGCATTATTACCCTTTGATGGATTTTGGTTCAGTTGTTTTTGGAGCGTTACATTTTGCTATTTATACAGGTGCTACGAAGATCTATCTGGTCGGCATTGATAATTCATTAAATGGTTATTTTACTGAACAATATAAGCAAAGATTTTTGCAAACTAATGAGATTTATAGTGGATTTCAGAAAGTTCGTAGGTTCATGTCAGCAAAACATCCTTCAGTTGAAATTATTTCTATTAATCCAGTTGGATTAAAAGGTTTATTTAATGATATTTATACGTAGTAATTAAGGTATTAAAATGAAAATAAAAATTTTTATAACCTATGATAAATTAGGTTATTTATTCAAAACAAAAATTTTGACTCCAATTCAAGTAGGTAGGGATTTGGCAGAAAATTCTTTTGATAAGTACATGTTGGGGGATAATACAGGCGAGAATATTTCTTCATTATTTCCATATTATGGTGAGATAACTTCACAATATTGGTGTTGGAAAAATTATAATAGTATTGGTAATCCAGAACGTATTGGATTCATGGTTCAAGATAGGCATTTTATCTTCAATGATAATTTTGTAGCTTCTGAAAATGATTGTGTTCTTTCTAGCAATGGCTCTTTGCTTTTCGAATCATCGAATGATGAATATATAGAATCAATAGGCTTATCGGATGCAATTATTGAAGAATATTTAAATTTGTACGACGTTTTTGTTTGTAAAAAACAATTTTCTTCTAACTCAAATGCTAATACTATATTTGATGATTATTATAAGGTTAGAAAAATTAGTTTTCCTGTTCTCGAGACCTGTTTTGAAATAATAGAAAATGATTATGCTGACTACGCAAAATATGTTAACAAAATAAAGAAAACGAAGGAGATATATGTATTTAGTATGCATACAATGCCTCGTGAGCTTTTTTTTGAGTGTTGCTCTTTTGTCTTCGGTGTATTAACTTCTTTAAATGATAGATGTTGTTATGAGATATCTGATGCTGATAAATTTAAATTATTTAGAGATATGGGGGATTATATTTTTTCAGTTTTTGTATTAAAAGTGATTGCTGAGCATAGATATAGTATAAAAACATTTGCAATGTCAACGTTGAAAAATAGTTTTTTTAGAGAAGAGTTGGTCCCTTATTTTAATTCATGTTCCAATGCTATTGCTTGTAGCTCTTCTAATTTATACATTCCATATTTATCTGTTTATATTCAATCATTACTGTGTAATATTGCACCTGATTCTAAATATGATATTGTAATTTTTGAAAGTGATGTTACAGAGTTAAATAAGAAAAAAATTTTAGATTTAGGTAATAACTATTCAAATGTAAAAATTAGATTTTATAATGTTAATTATTTGTTTGATAAAAAGAGATTGTTTCTTTCTCATAAGTATTTTGCAAAGCAATGTTATTATCGATTGGCTTTGGGTGAGATATTTAAAAAGTATAATAAGGTGTTGTTTACAGATATTGATCTGATTTTCAATGTTGATCCAAATTTGTTTTTTGATTTTGATTTAAAATCTAATCCAATTGCTGCTGTTGAAGAAATTTTATGGAGTCGAGCAACTAGAAAAAATAAACAACAATTAAATAGAAATATTGAGGTATATTTAAGAGATGATTTAGATGGTGTTGAAAAATATTTTAATACTGGTGTTGTGCTTGTTGATGTTCAACTTTTTAATAATTATTCGTCCTTTGAAAAATTATTAGACGAAGCTGTTTCGCATAATTTTATAAATCAAGAGCAGTGTGTTTTAAATAAAGTTTTTAAGGGACATATTACTGAATTACCATGTATTTATAATTTTGAAGTTTTTTCTGGTATTTATGGTAGTTCTCTTTACTCTAACAGAGTTTATATGTTAAATGCATCCAAAGCATATGTATATCATTTTTTAACAGACAAAAAAGCTTGGTTCCATCCGGACCTTCCTTTTGCAGATCGATGGTGGGGTTTTGCAAGGAAATCATCTTTTTATGAAGTTATTCTAGAGAGAGCTTTTTTTCATAGCATTAATTCAGAACAAAAGAATGAAGGTCTTTTAAATCTACGAACTGAATTTCAACAGGTTCATTTCCCAAATATAAATAAGCATTTTGATTCTTTGGATGAGGAATTTAAATTCTTCTATGTCCTAGAAAATAGGTTTAGATTTAATATCTTGTTAAAGTGGTTTTCTTTCGTACGCTTATTTTTATTTGGTAAAAAATATATCAGATACAATAATGAGTATTTAAAATTGTCTAAATTATTAGAAGATGCAAATTCTTTCAAGAAAAAATATGAAGAAAGGATTACAGGCTAAATTGTATGTAAAAATTACTTACTCAAGTTACCCACTTGAATAGCCACAACAATCCTAGTACCCACGCGGATTAGGCGTTCTTTAAAAACACGTATTGATTTTTTCAAGGGAAGGCCTCCTTGGCCATGGCCTTGAGGATGTTTTGGATATACTGCGTCTGCTCCTGAAACCAGCTACTTAGCCGGTTTTTGGTTAGCATTTTTGTAGCTTCATATCCTTTGGCCTTAAATAGGTTCTTTTGGTTGAATTCTTCAAGCAATTCATCAAATAGGTTTAACAACGTATCTAAGGCCACATCAAAACTCAAATCCTTAAGTTCATTACAACTTGCACGGAAGACTTCTCCTATAGTTCGATCATCTGTTTCCTCGCGACGAATGTACTCTAATAAAGCATTGCAAATGCATACGATAGTTGCATGCGCAATGATGGCATTGTACTTTTTAGCTTGGCATTTAGAAACTAAGCCTAAAAGCTGTTTTTGAGTATGGAACATTTGTTCAATATTCCATCGTTTGCCGTAAGTTTGAATGATATCCTCGCTGGACATTTCGATGTCTGAAGATAAAAGAGTTAGCACCTTTTGTTATCACTGTTTTTGGTTTCTTACAAATACAAGCTTTACCTTTTGTGCTGTAGGGTTTTTATCTGTGACCAATGTTCCAACCACAATCGAACGAGTAAATGAGCAACTCTTATCTTGGGTTTGTTGTTGTCTCTCTACTTTTTGGAGCAATGCTTTTAATGTGTAGTATTTACCTTCGTAAAGGTAGCTGGTGTTTTTCATATGCTTAAGCATTCCAATAACATGCAGACCACGTTCTCTAATTGCGGTGATTAAAGGTGCGGTGGTAAACCAAGTATCAAAAAGGACATAATCAGCAACTATATCTGCTTTTAAAGCAGAATCTAGTAATTGAATCACCATTTCTGTCTTGGGTTTACGGCTTTCAGCCATTCTCTTAGCTACGGACAATCTATGGTCTTCTATCGTGGTTTTGTTTATGCAGTTCTTGTCTCCTACGGAAGACATTACAGCAAAATCAATTGGATAAGTTGAATTGCCATCTGTCCAACTAAGCATAAGATAGTTAAAGCCCAAAAGATAACGATGAGAACAATGGTCATAAACTCGGGCAAGAAGTTCCGTATTTTTGCTACGATTTCTGTTATAAATCGAATCGTCAAAAATAAAGCATTTCTTTCTTGTATCTGAGGTTAAACGACTTGTTCTAGAAACTATGTTTTACACTAATTGCATTGTAGGTTGCGCCAAGCCAAATCGTTTTGAATATTCTTGTGCGATGAAACCGCAGTTCCGGAAAATCGGGAACCGACAGTCCGGAACATTGGAAACCACCTAATGCTAGTTTACTCGCGTAAGCTTTTATCCACACCGTACACCTCACGCATTGATACATCTTTTGATGGGTCAATGCTTTGGATGTTAATCATATATGCATCATGCACAATTCGATCCTGGATTGCATCAGCCAAAGGGCTAGATGCTCCACCAAGCTTGTCATACCATCCTTCTTTCTGATACTGTGAGCAAAAGATTGTAGAAGATTTCTTACGTCTTCTGTGAAGCAGTTCGAAGATATCCTTCTGCTCATTATCGTTTGGTTTCAAGAGAAGCCATTCATCAATGATAAGAAGAAGTGGATTGGCATACTTAGCCATGACCTTTTTGTATGTACCTTCATTCCTGGACATTTCCAGATCTGGGAGTCGTACATACTTTGACACCGGAATGTTGTTTTCCTTTAAATCGGAACTGCGGTTTCCATAGTCCGGACAGACGGTGTAATCAGCCCCAGACTACTCATCGTTTCTAGCTGCATATCGATAAAGAGCAGTCTTTGATATTTTCTTATCACTAACATCTAGGTTGTTTGACAACACATAGTCAAGCTTAGTTTTTTGCAACATAACGGCGAGACACATTGCAAGAACAAGATGAACTGAGGTTACGCCTTTAGTTTTATAAAAACCAGCTCGAAGTAACATGGTAGAAAAACCAAGTTTGAAAAAAATGGTTAAAAATTTAGAGAAATATGAGGTATCTTTAGGTGGTACGATAGTTTCGACAAACAATAAATCTCAGATGGGCTGAGGTATACAAAGGAACCAAAACTATTAGGTTACATTTGGGCACAAGCATATCCCTATTGCTAATAGCTAAATCCAAGGCTAAAGCTAAAGCAAGTTTCAAGCTAAACACGCCCCTACCTTTTACCCCTTAAGCGTCTAACTTTAACATTTAGGAACATAACATGAAATTTACCGTAGTAATCCCTGCTCGATACAGTTCTTCTCGTCTGCCAGGCAAGCCTCTTATGGATATTTGTGGCAAGCCTATGATCGTCCGTGTTGTTGATCAAGCTTTGCAAGCTGGCGCCTCTAGAGTTATTGTGGCTACCGACGATGAACGCATTGAAAGCGCCTGTACAGATTGTGGTGCCCAAATTTGCATGACCTCAAAAGATCACAACTCTGGCACTGAACGTATTGCTGAAGTAATTACTAAGTTAGGCCTCCCTGACGATGAAATCATCGTGAACGTACAAGGCGATGAACCATTAATCCCCCCTGAAAACATTGAACAGGTTGCAGCTCTTTTAGCGTCCTCTAGTGCCCCCATGGCAACCCTTTGTGCAGAAGTATCCGGTAAAGATGTGTTTGACCTTAACTGCGTTAAAGTCATCATGAATGCTAATAAAGAAGCGATCTATTTTAGCCGCGCGCCAATTCCATTTGAACGCAATAACTTTAGAGCTGGCAACATGGAAGCTAAAGATGGACACGCACGTCATATCGGGATCTATGCCTACCGGGCGGGCTTTGTGAATAAATACATTTCTTTACCGCCATGCGCTCTTGAAAACATTGAATCTTTAGAACAGTTACGCGTACTTTACTACGGTGAAAAAATTGCCGTAGATTACGCCAAAAAAGACCCACAAGTTGGGGTTGATACCATGGAAGATCTCGAACGAGTAAGATCGTTGTATAATTAAAAAACTCGTAATTAGTTATAAAATAGTTTTAAAAACTAAGGAATTTGTAAAAAAATGAAATATAAAACTATAGGCATGGAAGTTTATCAACGTGAATTGCTAGAACTACAAAAGTTAAAAAGCACTTTTGATGAAAACTTCGCAAGGGCATGCGATTTAATTAAAAACACTTCAGGTAGAATCATCGTATCAGGTGTTGGGAAGTCTGGGCATATAGCGTCTAAAATTGCAGCTACAATGGCTAGTACTGGTACTCCTGCCTTCTTTGTCCATCCTTCAGAAGCTTGTCATGGCGATCTAGGGATGATTTTAAATAATGATGTTTTAATTGCAATTTCACATAGTGGTCAAAGTTCAGAACTTTTAACTATTTTACCTATTTTAAAAAATAGAGGAGTGAAGATTATAACAATAACATCGAACAATAACTCATCAATGGCAAAAATTGCAGATGTTCATTTGTGTACATATGTGGAAGAAGAAGCTGGACCTTTAAACCTTGCGCCTACTTCGAGTACCACTTCAACTTTGGTACTTGGCGATGCTCTTGCCATTGCTGTGTCTTCAGTTAAAGATTTTACTAGGGAAGATTTTGCTAAAAGTCATCCAGGCGGAGCTCTTGGAAAGAGATTATTGGTAAAAAATGAAAATATTATGGTTACTGAACATAACATTCCTATTGTAACAATACAAAATACAGTGGCGGAAGCAATTGTCGAAATGACAGCTAAAAAGCTCGGTTTTACTGCGGTAGTTAACGAAGATGGTACAATATACGGGATTTTTACAGATGGTGATTTAAGAAGAGCTTTGTCATTGCCCAAAGTGGATTTTAACCACTTGCCAATAAAGGAAATTATCCATCATGGTTGTCAAACTGTTTCACCAAATGGCATGGCAATTGATGCATTAAAATTAATGCAAGAAAAATCAATCAATAGTATGGTTGTAATAAATTCTAATAACCGTGTTATTGGAGCTTTTGATTTACATAAAATTATTGATGCTGGAATAAAATAGCTGTAACCTTTGGTTTTCCGGGAGAACGGTTATTAATCTTTGTTGTATTCATCAAGCTTCTAATCTGAGCTTTTTTAGTAACCATAAGCGCATCTAGGTCAACCACAAACAACCGGTATAAGTCAAGCTAGGTAAACGCTCCATAATAACCTCATGACTGGGAAATTTTATTTTTCAAAATTTTC
>ERZ1034739.133-NODE-133-length-26394-cov-7.968792_pt1 | contig 26394 bp, 30 predicted proteins | sample MGYA00520636_ERZ1034739 | MGnify/ENA primary metagenome ERZ1034739 (study PRJEB33766, sample SAMN09781703) | gut metagenome | biome: gut microbiome | host: Homo sapiens | place: Madagascar | study: EMG produced TPA metagenomics assembly of the PRJNA485056 data set... | reverse complement strand
AACCTCCGTTTTGGTTTTCACCAAAGATGTATGTCTTAGATTCTGACATAATAAAATAGATTATTCGTTTCGTCCACTATTGAACTTGGTGCAAAGTTACGAAGAAGATGAGGCTCTGCCTAACTATGCTCAAAATAAAGTTTTTATGGGTTAGAATGCTGTTTTTCAGAGATTTATGATGAGTAATATGATGCTCAATTATTTAGCATAATTCTAAACTAGGAAGAAAGTAAGCTTTTGCCGGTACAACCTATTGGAATTTTTCGTACTTTTGCAGGAAAATAACGCTTTAATAAATATAATTATGCAAAAAATAATTCTATCACTAATCTTGTATGTCTTTTCGGTAGGATGCTTTTCTCAGGTAAAGGTAAAAGGCTATGTCAAAAAAGACGGAACTTATGTTAGTCCACATGTGCGTTCAAATCCTGACGGCTATAAGTATAACAATTATTCGTCTTATGGGAATGTGAATCCTTATACTGGAAAAGCTGGAACTAAAGGTGGTCCTGGAAGCTCATATAATTATGGAACATACAACTATAAGTCGAACAGCACATCACCTTCGTACGGCTCAAGTAGGCATCAGAGTAATTCAAATTCTTACGAAACAGATAATAGTATAGTTAATGATGGATATTTATTAAATATGGTATTTTTCAGCAAGGAAGGTCCTGAATTTTATGAAGTATTTTCTATAAAGAACAATACATCAAATGATGTCTATAGAATAAAGGTAAGATTGATGTATTATGTTAATTCCGAATGCGTAGATTATAGAGATTTGCAATTAGACGGAGTTATCCCATCTGGGCTTACAAAGAAATTTGAAGTAAGGAGCTTTGATCAGAAGCAAAAATTTGTTTATCACAAATCGAATAGTTTCACTGCTGATTTTTATACCCCATTTTCTGTAAGAATGAAGGTTCTGCAGTATTTTAAATGTTACTAGTATGAAAACTGAAGAATGGATTATTCTCATAGGGCTTATATTAGTAGCAATTATGAGTTGCGGGGGTATGAATGAAGATGGACCTGACAGAGGGGATGATGGGTATGAAGACATAAACCGTACCATAAATGGTGTGGCATTATAGGCAACGTTTGGATGCCATCTTATTGTCAACGTTGAAAAGTCTAAGGGCTAATCTTAGCTACTTGCAGGAACGGCTAACATTGATTATCTTTGCAGTGCATCCTAATAGTGGGGTGTATAATTAATAAAAAGATAACTGATATGAATAGCTATGTTATTTTGGGCGATTTTTCGCCTAGTGAGATCAAGAGAGTTGAAATGAAAGTTGCTAACCTTCCTAAGCGACTAAAGCCTTATGTTTTTGTAAGAAAGTGGTGTGAAATTTGGTGGAAGGTTAATGAGTAAAAGAAGAAGGGAGTGTTGTTTAGCACTCTCTTCTTCTTTATCTATATGGTTTACTCCCCATACTTTGGCTCCTCATACACCAAGTTATGCTCATCTACGTAAGCCTTGGCTTCTGAGTATGTGTCAAACTCTACTGCGGTGGCATCTTAACTATCTTTTGTAACAACAACTCCTGATGAGCTAAATGTAGCTGTATAAGATGTAGAATCTATAGGCTTACTATTAAATTGAATATTACTTTTAAGATCTACCTTAATTTTCAAAGTGCCTGTATTTTTGCCTGCGTTAAATAACGAGTTGGCTAAACTTTGAATATCACCAGTAAAATGAGTTCCATTGGATATGTCTAAGCTTGTTAAATTGACAAGATTTCTTAACTCATTAATAGAACCTGTCCATTCTCTGGAATAGATTCGTATGTTAAAGAGTTTTGTGAGATACTTGAACATTGATAAGTCACCAATAGATTCCAGTGGCATGGAAACACCTGTTAGCTTGTATTTGTTCTCAACAATAAATGCTGTTGCATCATTAGGTATTTTTACACCATTACTAAGCGTGGTATCTGAACCAGAATAAGGGTTTTCATATCGTTTGCCTCCATTTGGAAATGTAGCCCCGATTATTCTTAATGCAGCAGGCTTGTCTAAGTATGTTCCATTAAGAGAAGTAAATCTGTATGATATATCCCCATCACCATGAATATTTGCAAGTTCAACCTTGAACTCATCTACTTTAAATAACTCTTCATTATCAACAGAAGAGGATAACTTTGTTACTAAACATTTTCCCATAATTATTTATTTTTTAAATTATAAACATTAGCTCTGTAGCAATACCTATGAGCATCATATTTCGACTCAAAAACTTTCTTCGCACCTTTGTAAATCTTGCCATTTTGTATTGTTGTAGTACCAAGTTCAGAGACAAAATCATAAACTCCCCATACCCCCATATATGAGAATGAAGCTGCGAAGATGCCTTCTGACAACATTGTTGCCCCACTCATTTCTTGACTGAAATATTCTGGAATTTCATAGATTTTATAATCAATGATTTTCTTGTTGTCCCAGTCGATTGAAATCTGAATGAATCTAGAGATTGTCTTCTCTTTGTATGTCACATCTGTTCCTTTTGACACTTCATAAGCCCATCCGTTACACTTAGGATTATTCCTATAATTATTTCTTTGATTCTGAATTTCCTTTTCTCTCGTCCAATAGTTGTTATCGAACATAGTATAGGTAGGATAAGACTTACCATTAATTTCCTTCATGCCCCAATATTTAACATCATGACTATGATACCATTGCCAATCTTCAACTGGGTCTGGTGACACACTGGTGCCAGTTGGTGGTGTTGTAAAGGAAAAGGTTTCAGGAAGGACTCTTTTAGAATCAAGATACCCAATATTTCTTTGTCCTCCGACTCTTCCAATTATAGCTTCATCATAATTCTTACTTGCAGAACCTAGTATGACTGTTCCATCTTCATTGACAGTTCTCCTTATTTTAATGAAGGAGTCACAATCACGATAGTTAAGTATAAGGTTTCCATCATAATCAAGCCCGATAGTGTTCATGTGTATATTTACTGTCGGATTGTTGTATATATCAGTATACAACTTTGGGTAATCATGAGAAGAAAATTCTCCAATAACCTTATATGCACCATTAATTCGCTTTACCTCATGAATCAAATAGCCATTAATTCGCTTTGTACCAAAGCCTTCAACTGTCACTTCCTGATTATCTATTTCATAAAAAATATAGTGACCGTCATCTATATATACAAAATCATGATTATCAGGAAGATGCTTTGACCAATTAGTGTCATTGATTGTTTGTCCGAAAGAGTTTAAGTCTTTTTCAATAAGCACCATATTCTCATCGAACAGACAAAAACCAACTCCAATGGTATCATTTCTTTGTGCACCTTGCAGACATACCGCATACCGTCCTTCTTTATTGGAATTATAGAAATGTTCAGCATTGTGATATAAATACGTTGCATTGCCAATTTCCTTGAATTTAGTGATTCCTTTCTCACTCATTTCAAGAAGAAACTTGTTATTGCAAATTACAAATCTGTCAAACAGTCCATTAAATGTACCAGAATAAGAGAATGACACCCAATCTGACGGAAGATTATTTGGTTGTATAACAGAAGTGTCAACTTCCTTAGCCTTTATAGCATAGTTGTCAGCTGCATCAATATAAAGCTGGAAATATTTTCCGTCTGTAGACTTTATGTACGCCACATCATTTGATAAATTAAAGGATTGTATCTTCAATTTGTCTATTGTACAGAAATCTCCACTCTCTTCTTTTTCTATAGTGTATTTACCCTTGGATATAATTAAACTTTCTAGAGCAGATTCTTGAACTGCAAAACGGATGAATGAAGCCCAGCCCCAATTATATGGAATCTGTAATGTACTACCAGGTAATTGACCATTAGTCATGAGTCGTTTTGCATTTTTGTCTTCTCTATCAGAAACAACTACCATACCTGTGGCTGTTCCTGTTCTAGTAAAAGTGTCACCTGCTTTGCATTCTATCGGATTTGATAAAATATAGCCTGCATTTGGCGGTGAAAAGGTATTTACACCATCAGTATATGATTTTGTACATTCTAATGGTTTAAGAAGATTCTGCTTACCATGGTCTTTTACCCCATTTAATTCAGATAAAGACAAAGATTCATTATTTCTTTGGATTTTAGTCTCAACAGTACTGTTATTCACAAAGCTACTTAAATCATACTCTTTTTTATTTTGGAAAAGCTTCTTTGTATTAACTGCTATTTCATGCCGAGTACCTTCTGAATCTCTATATCCAATTACCTTGCCATCTGAATCAGTTGTAATCTCAGTTCTTCCCTCAGGGTCTTCAATATGAGAAAACTCTGTTGGGATAGTCTCAGACTTAACCTTATAGAGATAATGACTACCATCAGGAGCAGTATATCCAATTACCTTGCCATCTGAATCAGTTTCAACAGAAAGATATTCATCATTGATTATTGTAGAAAGATGAGCTGTACGTTTTTTGATGTCTGCTATATCAATAATAGCATTGGCAATAAAGGTACTAATATCAATACCTCCAACAATCATGTGACCATCATTAGAACGGAAGCCACCAAGAACCTTGTTCTCTGCATCAATGATAGCATAAAGCCATTCCTCGTTGGTTATTACAGAGTACATTTCATGGTTAGGGAAATATGGCTCCCCATCATACTTGATTCCTGCAAGGATTCTGTTTTCTGCATCTACTACTGCAATGATATACTCATCATTAGAGATATAGAAGTAGCTGTCTGCAATTTCTAGATTAATCAACCCTTTACCATCTTCTTTTGGCTGAAAAGTTTTAAGAACTTCCTTAATAGCCTTAATATCATCAAGCCACTGAGCCTTTGCTGCCCAGCTAGTACCATCTTGCAGAATACCAAGAAGAGGATGATTTGCTGTATCAAGAATTACCCAAAGGAACTCTTCGCTCTGTGATATGTGGTACATATCATTCTGAGGATAATATGGCTTACCGTTTCTGTAGATACCAAAGAGAATCCTATCCTCAGAATCTACAACAGCCATAATAAACTCCTCATTCTCTATAACTCTGAATGGAGTATCTTGTACATTGCCTTCCTCATCTTTAATAGTTGTTTTATCAAGGTTCTTTGCAACATTATCAAGATTAGCCAAAATGCCAGTAAGAGTCTCTGTATTCTCTATCTCTGCAAAGAACTTCTTCAACTCATTCATGGTATCAATGACATTGGTTGTATCCTCATCACCCATGATGGTTGCTACTTTCTCTGCAAGAAGAGTTACCTGTGACTGCAATCTATCCTCTACTGCACTTGTTTTACCAAACACTGGAGTACCATCCCACTGTATACCGAAGAGAAGTTTGTCCTCTGCATCTACCTTGGCAAAGATAAATTCCTCGTTCTGAATATAGCGGAAAGGAGTTTCTACCAAGGCTCCTTCCTCGTCCTTGATGGCTACCTTATCTACTACTTCCTGCATTGTGCCAAGAGTCTGCTCTGTCTGCTCTCTAGAATCATCTGCCTTCTGTGCGGCTTCATTGGCTTTTACTGTAGCTTCTTCTGCCTTGGTTGTTGCAGCTTTAGCTTGCTCTGTTGCCTGAACAGATGCTGTTGTTGCAGTGGTTGCTGCCTGAGTAGCAGTATCTGCTGCTTCCTTGGCTGCAGTTGCCGCTACGGTAGCTTGCTTTGCATTCTCTGTAGCTTGATCAGCTTTGGCGGTAGCTTCTTTTGCCTTCTCGGTTGCCTCATTGGATGCAGTTACAGAATCATTTATCTCTTGCCGGATAGACGGGGCAAGCTTGTCTTTGGTGACCGATCCGTCAGCTATCTTCCTGGTGGTTATTGCACCATCCTTTAACTTCTCCTCCGTGACAGATTGGTCATTATAATCATCTGTTTTCATCATTGGCACCATACCACCTATTTTTGTATCTTGTCTAAATGTAGGCATATTTAATTTCTTTTGGTTCTGATGAAGTGAATATTTGAATTTTAACATTCTCTGGGATAATTCTCATTCTGAGATAGAACTTATCCATGTTCTTGTGCGCTCGGATGGGTACTCTTGGCTTTTTGCCATCGCCTATATCCTGACGGATGATGAGCTTTCCAGGGCGCTTGAGCTTAATCATCAAATAGATGTCTCGCTGCAAGGGAATCTCCTGAGTTATCCACGCACGTTCCTCTTCGCTGTATGTTGATACTACGTATTCCATTGCTTTGTAATATATTTCGTCCAACTGTAATGAGGTCTATTTGGAGGATAGGCGGAGTATTGCTGATACACACGTGCTTCCTGCTCGAAAGAGATTGCCCGATACGCCTTGTGAGGGTTGCGGATAACCAAGAGGCGAATGAGCCATTCCAATACATACCAGAGATAGAAGAAGACATATAACATTTCCCGCATCTGCTTGGTATGGATTTGTTCATGAACTACCGTTTGCTGCGAGAGGGTTTTGTTCCCTCTGACAAACAACACTCCGAAGAGGTTTATTGCAATGAATCCCTTTGGAGGGATAAGGTTATTTCTAATTATCTTCATAATCGCATTATTTAATAATCCAAAAAGTCTGTCCGCTGTTGCAGAAACCTACCAAGTCGTATGCTCCATATTCCAATTCCTTGCTACCCGATTTCGGAAGTTCCGTTTTTTCAGAAGCCAACTGCAGGAACACATTTCCGCTGATACATTCCAGCGTAGGAGGCAAACTACTTCTTGTTATCAACGGTGCATACAGTTTGATATTTACGCAACCATCTTCCTCAGACAAAGCAGGAAGGATACATTTTCCACCACCCAGCAATAAAGAGCCACTCAGAATATTGTCGTGGGAAGTAGAGGTTTTGAGACGAATTGTCTTTGCATAGATGTCTCCCGATGCTTTCAGATTGCCCGAACTATCAAGCTTCAAGTTATCTGAATATATCTCAATCTGCCCAGACTGAAAACTCATGGTATGACCATACAGATTAATCTGATCAGCAGAAATCTCTGCGGTGGAAATACCGTTCTGAATCATCGTCCGTATATAAGCCTCAGAAACCACCTTTCCATCAACATATTCTCTTGTTGCAAGCGTAGCTTTGTCGTCTGTAGTCATAAGACCAGACTTATTCTTCAGTGTTCCGTCCGCATTGAAACGGCTGTTCGCAATCTCAATTTGGTTGGCATTCATTGTAACTGCAGCGCTCAGCTTTTCCAGTTTTCCGTCTGCATCGGTCTTATTCTTCTCTACCGTAGAAGTGATTCCGTCTGTAGTCTGCTTGAACTCAGTCTTTAACTTTTCGAAGTTCCCATCAGCATCTTTCTTGTTAGCCTCAATGGTAGAAGAAAGAGAGCTAGAAGTGGCTTCAAGCATATTGGTGATATTCTCAATAGAACCGTCTGCATCCTGCTTGTTTGAGGATATGGTTGCCGACAAGCCTCTTGCTGTCTGCTGAAACTCGGAATAGTACTTTTCTAGCTTCACGCCCTGCTCGTCAAGTGAATTGCTCAATTCCGTGAACGTCTGCTTGAACATCTTCTGATTGCTCACCAATGTAGTGTAGAAGGTCTGCGTATTCACGAATACACGAACAATCGTAGAGTATACTAAATCACTTCCATCGATTTTGCAATCTACAGCAACCTGTGCCTGCGTGACAGGAACCTTGATGGAATTGCCATCCAAATCTGTAGTATGGACCGTTTGAAGGTCGCTTCCCCTGAGATAGAATGATTTTCCATCAGATTCAGCTGATACGGTGTTGACGAAATTGGTAGTGCTGAGACCGACAATCGTAACATCATCAATCTCCTGACCGCCCAAGTAGGCTTTCATTCGAATCAACTTGTCTTGACTGGAAGAGATATTTCCCTTGGAATCGGTATTGAATGTAACGGAAGCTGGCTCGGCTGAGATTCCGTAGCCGCTCATACCATCGTTACCGTTTGAGCCAGAAGGGATACCGAAGTCAAGAACAGCAGCATTTGTAGTTCCCGAATTGCGGACATAGGCAGCTGCGCCTGATCTCAGCGTCTTCACTTCACCAATCTCAATGGTAGCAGCCCTACCGATGGTGGAAGAATCACGGTCGGTATTGAGAGTTACCACTTCAAGTGCAATATTAGGGTTGTCTGTACCCTGCTCTTCCTCGCTATGAGGGACCAGCTCGAAAGCTTCGGTCTTGTCAATGGTGCTCAGATTACCGTTAGTTGTATCACGACACACCAAGGTATAGACTCCACAATACTTCTGCTGAGAACCAGAAAACTCGAAAGAAATAACATTTCCCTTGATGGAGAAATCGGGGATGGTTATCACCTTATTATATACGACAAGCTGCACTTGCAAGGTCTTGGCTTCAAGTGATTCCTGCTTGCCGTTGGTAGTGATTCCCCAACTGACGTGAATGTCATTATGTAATCGAATCTTCTTCATGTATTCTAGCTTTTAGAAGTTTGTGCTCCCAGCTGCTGCAAGGCGATGGTGTACATCTGGGTAGCTTTTGTATCATCGTATGCAGAGAGCAACAGATAAGCGATGTAGTAGATGAAAGCATTTTTCAGCATATCCGGTACGGCAATATCTGTTGAAGACTCAGTATTGATGTTCTTTGGAACGCCGACAAAAGAAACGGTTGCCTCGTCTGCCATTGGCTGTATGAGAATCCGAATAGGATTTTCCCGAAGGATGGTAGCCTGAGGGCGGTCTTTGGTTCCCTTGGCGGTATCATCAAACATCATGAGTGCCTCATCAGAAGTATCTTCTACCGGCACAACAGCCTTGAACCAGTCCTTGCCACGAATGCGAGAGACATTGATAATCTCTGTGTCGGCATCCATTGAGACTACTCCAATGCCCAGTTGCTCATTGTAGGTAGAAACCTGCAAGGTAGAAGTAGTAGCGCCAATCTTCTTGGAATCAGCCAAGACAGCAGAAGAGGATGCAGTGATGGTAAGCCAATGCAAAGCATCATTAATCTTCGACTTGATGATGTTATCCATATACAAATCGTCCTTCTCATCGGTGATTTCCGATGTGTTGTTGGATTCCTCGTCTATGCACCAACGTACTGCCTTTATGATTTCCTCTACACTCATTACACCTTATTATATATATGTTACACCTGATTGCAATTAGGGAAATGAACATTCTCCTTTGTCGCAAATTCAATAGCCTTAGTTGGGCGTATGAACTGCTTGTTCCATCGCTGATTAACGTAAGTGACTGCTTCGTCAGCTGTGTGAACTTCCTCTACAATCTCTACTCCATCTACTACTTTGGGACTCTTTGATTCCGAGTCATTGGTTGGCTCGTCAACAATTTCAGGCTCAACCTTCGGCTCTAATGCTGCTTTCTTCTCCTCTTCAAGTTTATCTTCTTCCTCATGGTCGAGAACAATAGTATTGTTGGCAAAAAGCAAGCTAGACTCTAGAAGTTCCTGGCAGTATCGGTTTCGCAACGTAAGTGAAGGATATTTATTAATAATAACATTACCATTTGCGAAAGGATAGCGAACCTGATTGCCCTGCTTACCTGAAAGCAGATAGCTAATGCTATTTTGATTTACTCGTGCTTTATATGTCTTAATCATATTTATTCTTGATAAATGGAGGGCAGGGCAACATGCTCCTGCCCCCGATGATTTATTGTGATAATTTACTGCGCTGTATCTTGACCCGCATAGAGAGTCCAAGCGGTACCAGTATAGTACAAAACTGTACCTGCCTCATACTTGACATCATCAGTAGGTGAATTAGCGCCCTTTATGGTGTAGTCTTGCGTGAGCGCAACCTTCATACCTTTTGATGGAGTCTTAGGAAGTTCCTTAGCAGAAATGATGGCACCGAGTGACTCTGTGGCAATCTTAGCAATCTTATCAGCAGGTCCAACCAAGATAGAGTTGTAACCACGAAGTGCTACACTATCTGCCTCCTGATGAATCCATCGCTTAGCGTCACGGACCTCACCACCTCCCTTAGACATATCATTGGTCTGCTCCTTCTTGCCAATCTTGACGTATCGGCGAGAAGCTTTAGGGTCAAAGATAACCATGAAGTCTGACATGCCCATGAGGTCAAGAGTCTGAGTCCAAACGAAATCAATAGAACCGAAGGTGTCCTTGAATCGCTTGAAGGTAAGGTCGAACTCGTTGTGATTAATGAAGTCGTTCTGATGACTACCCTCCAACTTGATATTCTCCAAACGTTCTATGGCGTTCTTACCACAGAAGGCGAAACAACGATCATTCTCAGAGAATTCTGTGAACTGGAGTTTGGAAATAGCAATCATATCGCCAAGCGTGTAAGTATCACCGATGGAGTACGTGTTGGTGAGCTGATTAATAATACCTTCAGAGGTATAAACATCCTCAATCTGTCCGTCGCCGGTTTCAGCCTTGAAACGAGACTTGCATCCAAGCAAATAAGTACGCTCAGCACGGAGGTTATATTTGATGATAGCATCGGTCTTCAAGTCGGCAACGGTAATAGGCTGTTCCTTCTTTACCTTCTCGTAGTCATCTGTAAAAACGATGTTCAAGAGTTTCTTCTGAACATACACTTCTTTCTCGCGTGGCTGGAAGTTCTCTGGCGTAATGGTGAGCTGAGACTCAGAAGCAGCAGATGCACCAGCAAGGAATGTTGTGCCTACAGGAATCTCTGGACAGGTCATGTTGTCAAGATTGTCTCTTGTGTCTCCACTAACCTTCGGTTTTCCGTTGACTGCCTGCATGACCGCTTTTTTACCATTAGCCTCAATCACATAAAGCATCAGTGTGCCCTCTGTTTTAGTCTGTGAGCCGGGTGCATAACCTGAAACGCCAGAAGCAAAGACAGTAGTGCCTTTATAGAATGGGCGAATAGAACCAGAGAAGTTCGTTGAATTAATCTCGATGGTGTCAGCAGTTTCAATCTTCCGAATAATCTGCCCATCAAGAGTTTCGCCACCGACACGTTGATGTGAGATTGACCAGTTCTTGGTATTTACAGTTTTTGCCATACGGCGAACAATGGAAAGAAGCGGTGTCTTGAAAGGATAGAACTTAACAATCTCACTATCCCACTCCTTATCAAGCAGACCACCCTCACGAAGCTGTGTACTAGAAGCCTGAGAGCCTGTAAGGTCTTGACCATCTTTATTTCCACCAGGGCTAAGTCTGTCGCTGGCATTAGGGTCTACTGGCTCTTTTGCTGCAACAGTCTCTTTGCCTGCAGGATTAGGACCTTCGTCACCAATCTGAGGTTCAACGAGATCTGCCATAGCCATTGCGCCACCGCCTGTAACTACTGCAAGAATCATCAGAATCATCTTACAGATGAACTGAGTAGAAAAATAATTAATTACTTTCTTCATTTTATACTTATATTTATGGATTAATTACTTCTAATATCATCAAAGAAACTTTCACGTTTCTGTTTTCTGGCAGGCTTGTTTCCTGCGCCCGAACTAGAAAGCGAAGGAGGGATGCCCTCTGTTGCAGAAGAGCGGACCTTATTCTGAATCTTCTCATTTCGGGCTTGCATGGCAGCCTCTTCACGTGCGGAAGAAATATCAGAATCGTAGTTGTAGGCATTCTTGAAGAGATTCCATGTCTCAGAAGAGATATTGCCTTCCTCGGCATCCTGAATGACTCCCCAGACCTTACCATAAAGGTCGTTTGCCTCATCATAGGAAAGACCTAACTTTAGCAAAGCCTCATAAGACTTTCTCAGATTTTCATCCAACTGCTGGCTGTGCTTCTCCTGCTCGGCAACCTTCTCCTGGAACTTGGCAATCTGATCGGCAACCTTCTTGGAAAGCTCTTCGTCTTCAAGAGCAGCCTTGATGTCAATGCCCTGCGAAGCCATCCACTCCAATGGGTGCATGCCCTTGCGTGTAGCATCAAGAACCATGGCGCCAAGCCACTTGTTATTGTCAAGCATCTTACTCAATGCCTGACCGTTCTTTTCATAATCGCCGAGTCTGTCAGCATCATCATTCATGGCAGCATAACGGGCTTCCTTGTCTTCGAAGTCGATGTCAGAATGGCGCTGCGAGAAACGCTTGGAGAAGGCTGTACGATTAGGTCGCTCGTCAACAGGTGGAGTCTCCTGCTCTGCTGGAGCTTCCTGCTGCGTAGCATCCTCTGCGTTCATTTTTTCTAATTCTTCTTTTGTCATAGTTATAACTGTTTGAAAACTTTTCGGCAAAAATGCAAAGAAAACAAAGAAGTTTTGCGGTGTTCCAAACCAGTATATATCAGTCGATTGGAACACCGCAAAGAAAGCTATGATTTTACCTATTTTTGCGCCTATAATTAATAATGTGTAAAAAAATATGGCAAAGGCAAAGTTATTAACACTTAGTAGAGTGATGCCTCGGCATAACAAATATGATTCGGTCAAGGCTCGAAAGCGGAGACAGGAGCACGGCAAGGACTGGGAGCTTCTTACCCGATGTAAGAACGACTGGAATAACCTGAGTGGCGTAAGGGAGACGAGAGCAAGAACCATGAGATACTGTAACGGTGAACAATGGAGCGACACCATCAGAGTTTATCATCGTGGCTATTGGGAAGAAATGTCTGAGAAAACCTATATGCAGAAGCGGAATCAGACACCAATGAGCAACAACATCATGATAAGTATCTTGGAATCTATTGCCGGTCTCTACGCCAAGCAGGGCACAGAACCCGTTTGCTTTGCAAGAGATAATGACTCCCGGCAACTGAGCGACATGATGAGTGCTACGATGCAATGCAACTGGCAGACAACCGGCATGCAGGATTTGCTGAATCACCTCATCAAGGACTACCTGCAGGGCGGTCAGATGTTTGTGAGGGAGAGCTGGGAAGACCGAGAACTGGAAATGCCTGATGCATGGACGGACGCAATGGAACCTGATCACATGTTCTTCGAGTGCGGAAGTGACCCAAGACACAATGACGTTTGTCTGATAGGCTGTCTGCATGACGTAAGCAAGGAAGACCTGTATCAGAAGTTTGCCCGAAGGGAATACGGACTGACGGTTGATGATCTGAATAGGATTTTTGACATTCATGATGTAGACGATAGCAGTTATGGCTACGAGTTCAACGAGGAAAAGGCTTTGGATAATCTCAGCTTCGATTACACCAACAAGGGCAGACACTACGTAAGAGTGATTGAGGTATGGAGTACGGAAACCAAGCCTAGACTGCAATGCTTCGACCCTATTGCAAGGAACATGAACAACGCTTGGTTCCGTGTGGATTTGGAAGACACGGCAATGATAAACAAGTTGATTCAGGAGAACGAGAAGCGCAAGAAGCAGTATGATGAATACGGTGTGCCGGAAGAAGAACGTGCCTACATCACATCGGAAGAGCTTTCTGATAAATACTGGTACTACACCTTCATGGCTCCTGACGGTACGGTCCTCTGTCGTGGCGAATCTCCTTACGATTTCAAGAGTCACCCATACACCATGAAGCTTTATCCTTTCATCAACGGAGAGATTCATCCGTTCATGACCAATGTGATAGATCAGCAGCGCTACATCAACCGCCTGATTGTGATGAACGACATGAGTATCAGAAGCAGCTTCAAGGGATTCAAGATGATTCCTACAACCGTACTGGGTGGAAGAACACCGGAGCAGTTCATGGAAGAGGCTATAGAATACGATGGATGGATATTCTATACCCCAAAGAGAACGATGCCAAACGTGAAGCCAGAGATTATCACTTCGAATGCGGTGAACATCGGAACAAACGAACTCTTGCAGATAGAGCTGAACCTTATCAGAGAGGTAACCAACGTGAGTGGTGCCTTGCAGGGCAAGACTCCTTCAGCTGGTACGTCGGCTGCAAGATACGCACAGGAGAGTCAGAACGCAACCACTTCGCTCTACACAATTTTGTCCGATATGGAGATTTTTACGGAGAAGCTGGCAATGAAAAAGTGCTCAGTTATCCAACAGTTCTACGAGGACGGAAGAAAGATTTTCAACAAGGACGGTCTGAACACCTACAGCTATGACAGGCTATCGGCAAGAGACATTCATTTCAAGATAAGCATCAAGAATGCAGCTGCATCTGCTGCCTTCAACACTTTGCAGAATGACGACTTGAAGGAGTTGCTGCAGATGGGTGCAATCAACCTGATTCAGTACTTGCAGAACGTAAACAAGCCTTATGCAGACAAGTTGCTTGCCAGCGTACAGGAACAGCAGGCGCAGCTGGAACAGATGTATCAGCAGCAACAGGCGATGGCACAGCAGCAAGGAGGTGGTCAGGTAGTAAATGGCGTGGTACAGGGTGCAGACCAGAACGCAGTGGCACAAGCTATGAATTTGTATAACAATCAAGCAGCATAAGGTATGGAATTACAGATAACGATAGACTGGAGTCATGTCAAGAATGCGGTAAAGAAGCATCTTGCCATCATGGGCAAAAGGCAGAAGAACCAGGAAGGGAACACTGCCTTTGCTGGAATCACCCTATCAAGTGCGGAAGAGGACGTAATGAAGCAATATATCAATGCCGCCGTGGAAACCTTTGTTGGAGAAATGGCGCAGCTGGTAACCTATTATGATAGCGGTGACTTTCTGACGTTCAAGATTAACAACTCACGCTGGGCAGGGACAAATACGAGCGTCACAGTTCCATTCGAGGGAAACCTGATAGGCTATGTGGTGGCTTATGTGGCAAATGCCGTACTTGGAATGAATTATCCGGAACTGGCAAAGAAGTATGAGAGCGACATGACCAATCATCTGAATGCCGCTATCAAGCTGGTTTTCATCAAGACCGAACCGACGAGTTCGGGGAAGAGACTTTCGGAAATGGTTGGCGGCATGACATTAGGAGATAACGAAAATGATGTTGAATTAAAATAACAAAGGTATGATTATCAAATTTCAGATTCTAAAATCGCTGGTGATTGAGACAGTCAAGTCAACCACCTTCATGAAGGGAAAGATAGACGAGAGTGCAGGGGATGCAGCCACGCAGAAGGTAAGCTATCATGAGACGGCAGGAGACGATGAGACGCACGAAAGGATGCTGACGCTCGACTTCGATACTGCCCTGGAAAAGCTTAAGACCCTCTTTGTAGACTATCTTGTCCCTACAGCCCAGACCGTGGGCGACAACGTGATATACTATCAGGAGGGGAAGGATGACATCGTGACATTCACCCTACAGGTGTCAAGACGATTCAACGGCACGCTGACCGACACGCTTGCCCGAATTTCTGCCAAGTACGTGACAGACTACATGCTTTACCAATGGTGGCTGAAAACAGGCAACATGAAGCAGGCAGAACCTTACGTTTCGTTCCTTTCCATAGACGAGACAGAAATAAGACGCTGTTTCGTACTGTGCAGACCAACCGTTCCGACCGTTCCTTATACGCAGAGTCTTACCGCCAAGGTTGACGGAAGCGACACGGACGGTGGCGTTACAATAGCAGTAGAGAACGATGAGGTAACCCTATCCTACTCTATTGACGATGGGGCTATTGACGATATTGAGGCAAGAAGCAGCGACCCTTGTATCTTGGAAGTTCACAGAATACAGGAGCCTCATACTTTCTGGCTGAGACCGTTGAACACCGGAGTTGCTTACGTGACATTATTCTCACGGCACAGCGACAATCTGAAAAAGGAAATTGAAGTAACCATAACAAAGTAGGTATAATATGGAGTTTAATTCATTACACCCTACGCATTTCCTCAGGGAGAAAGGATGGAAGCCTGAGCCAAATCCTTTCCTCCCGAAGCCTCCACGTCCTGCCCATGTGTATTTCGACAAGCACATCTTTATCTATTCAAACCAGCTTTGGTATGATATTGATGCAACCACGCACATGATGGGCAGAGTGAGACAGGAAAGCGATCCGAATATAGCGAATACCTTTCCGACAAGCGAGAACACGCAGGAAAGACCGCTGTTCTACAGATGGTTCGACAAATACCTGAAAAAGGTAGAAGGACTGCTTTCTGCCTACGTCATGAAACCGCAGGGCGTGGTAAGAGACAACGCCTTGAAGGAATGGGATGAGAAGGAAATGTGGCTGAGAATGCCCGACTACTGGGATGATGCAAGGCTGGACGAACTGGTGCAGGCCATACATCATTATATATCAACCGGTGCTCTGTATGAATACTTCATGCTGACATTGACAAGTAAAGACCCACTGACCGTTGACAAGGCTACACAGCTGGAAGACGATGAACTGGAGATTCTAGACGCAGCCAATGCCAGTAAGCCAGGGGGTATGATTCATACACTGAAACCATTTGGATAAAAAGGAAAGGAAGGCTTATGGAAGATTTAGAATATGACGAGTTTAAATCGGTAAGGGAATTTCAGAAGGAGAAGAAGGAAAAAGCCAAGACCATTCTTCCGGCAAGGAAGAGTGCGCAGAAAGAATATATCAGAGATTTCTTGGCTAGGAATCAGGAGAAGTTTGAAGAGTGCATGGACCAGCTGGCAGAATATGACCCTAAGACATACGTAACCATCTACAAGGACCTGACCAAGCACATGATCCCTAAACAGAGCGAGGTAAGCGTGACGCATGGACTGGACGAAGACTTCAAGCAGCTGGCAGCACTGGCACAGACCAAGACAGACAACAATGCCTTGGACGTTACGCAAGTTCCGCAGATAATGGATGCGGATTTTGAAGAAATAAAGGAGTTGGGCGATGGCATTAGTTAGAGAAGTAGATATTGACGAACTCGTTGCCGAGAACAAAAGGCGGTACGATGAGATTTATGGCACCTACGACCCTTGGACGGGCGAAGGCTGCTATGATTTCGAACATCGTGAACTGCTGGAGCTTCCCGACTTCATGATTCCGAAGATGTGGGTTCCCAAAGAATGTATGCGTACCTTATTATATAGGGGACTGAAACAGCTGGGCAGCATGAAGGAATACATCATCAGAGTATGGGGTAAGCAGTATGAAGAGAAGAGCTATTACACCAGACAGCTTAAAATGGTGCTCACCTTTGAAATCATGAAAGTCAGATTCAGAGAAGACCCTGAGTTTGCCCTTTATGCTACCGACAAGATTGAGGACAAGGTAAGCGGCGATATGATTCCTTTCAAGCTGAACTATCCTCAGCGAAAACTCTTGAAGATATTTGAGGATTTGAGAACCAGCGGCAGGGCTATACGTGTAGTTATCCTGAAAGCCCGACAATGGGGTGGTTCTACCCTCACCCAGCTTTACATAAAATGGTTGCAGGATTTCAGAAAGGACGGTTGGAATGCTATCGTACTTGCCCAGCAGAAGAACACGGCAAAGAAAATCAAGGCGATGTATCGAAAGGCTTTGGAGAACCAACCGGGATGGACGATTGGCAGACCGGGAGCGAAGCTTCAATTCTCTCCTTACGAGAACTCACCAGACGATTTCCAAGTCACAGACGGAATGAGGGCAATCCGAAGAAGTACGCTGACCGTGGCTTCTTTCGAGAACTTCGATTCCGTGCGTGGTAGCAACTTCCACTGTGCCCACTATTCAGAGGTGGCTTATTGGAAGAAGACTCCCGAACATGATCCTGAGGGTGTGATTTCGTCAATATCGGGTGGTATCAGAAACCAAGAGGATAACCTAGAGGTGTTCGAGAGTACCGGCAAGGGTAATTCAGGATTCTTCTACGAGAAATGCCAGTTGGCGATGGACCCGAAGAACAATGATGCCTATTCGTTCCTGTTCATTCCTTGCTTCTTTATCGAGCATGATATGGAAGAGGTGAAGAATGAGCGAGCCTTCGCAAGATGGCTGTTGGAGAACAGAGACAAGAGTAGCAACCCGAAGGGCTACCGAGAGACTGGTAAGTTCTTCTGGCGAATGTGGGAAAAGGGTGCTTGCTTCCAAGCCATTGAGTGGTACAGAAACTTCCGCAACAAGTTTACCACCCATTCCTTCTGTGCTACCGAGGCGCCAGTGGACGAAGAAGACGCTTTCAGAAACTCAGGAAACTTGGTATTCAATCCGTACAGTATTGATGATTTGCAGAAGAAGTACAAGCGTGAACCGCTCTATACGGCAGACATCATCGTTGACGGAAACAAGAATGATTCAACCATTGAGAAATCGAAGGTGAGCATCAGAACAGACGGTGACGGAGACTTGAAAATTTGGGCAGTTCCTAACGTTCTGCAGGTAGAGAACAGATACTTGGTGAGCGTGGATATTGGCGGTAAGAGTACCACTTCTGACTATACCGTCATGACGGTGATAGACCGGTTCGGAATGATTCCGACCGTCAAGGGCAAACCGAAGGTAGTAGCTAGATATAGAGGTCATGTAAGACACGACAAGCTGGCGTGGATGGCTGCAGCCCTAGCCCATTACTATGATGATGCCCTGCTGGTGATTGAGAGTAATACGGCTGACCGAGAGAAGAACAACAATACGGAGGGTGACCATTTCGGAAGCATCCTGAACGAGATTGCCGACTACTACGATAATCTTTATCAGCGAACCACAAGCCCGGAAGACGTAACTGATGATGTGCTTGCTAAGTATGGTTTCCAAACCAACAAGCTTACAAAGGGATGGATAATTGATAACTTGGAGCAGTTTGTGGATGATATGCTCTGGGATGAACCCGATAAGGAAATGTATCATGAGCTGAGAATCTATGAGCGACATGATGATGGAAGTCTCGGCAACATCGTGGGCAACGGTAATCATGATGATGTGCTGATGAGTACGGCAATCGGTCTTTGGGTGAGTGCCAACGACATGGAGAAGCCTCAATGGAAGAAGAAAGAAAAAACAAGAAGCGGCGGTGACGGTGTACATACTGCTGCAAAAATATAAACAAAAGAGCTATGGAGAGAAACTTGGAAAGAAAGACTTTGAGTTTTGGCAAGGGAATGACGAATGTGCCGAGTGACTTGCTTTCAGACGATTCAGAATTACTGGAGTCTGACGGCTTTATCTTTCGTGATGGGGAAATGAAACCTATTCAGAATCCTGTCAAGATTGGTGAGATTGCGGGGCAGAAGATTATGTACGTTCACAAGATGGCAGACTATGAGAACATCATTGCTTACGATGAAGACCGGACCATCTACTGGTACGTTAGAGGAAGCAACGGAATCGAAATGCCTCCTAGTGGAGTTCCTGCAAGTTTTGAAGTTGGAAAGGTAAAGGACATCAAGAGTGTGGGCAATACGCTGGTTGTTGCTACAGAGGATGGCTTGCATTACCTGAAATATAAAGGAAACAAATACAAGAACCTTGGAACGGAGTTGCCTAAGCCAGAAGTGCATTTCTATATGTTTTACGCTGGGAACGTTGAGGCTGACACAAGTATTAAATATGAAGGGTTCGTGAATAGTAAAGAACTTGAAATTAAATATGATGCGAATGGTGATGTATGTTATATTGAAAAGATAAGATACATCAAAAACAATGGTGATAACGCCGTGAGTAAAGTAACAGTCACGACAAATCCAGTGGCGAAAACAGAGAAATTTATGGGGTACAGCGTTACGATAGATGATGAAAACAACGAGAACTTGTTTCAGTCGGCTGTAGTTGGCCATGTGTCTTCCATTATCAACAAAGCAGCAGAAGATAATATTTTCTTGTTTCCGTTTTTCGTAAGGTCAGCGCTTAAACTATTTGATGGAACGTACGCACGCATTTCAAACCCGGTTATCTGCTATCCATGCGTCACAGCAAACTGCAATTCACATCTTCGTTCAAAAGTCGCACGCATCACCATGTACGGCTATACTCTTTCATATTCTATTTCTATACCAAATAGTGACGATTGGAAAGATATTGTAAAGAACATCAGCCTGTTTGCAACCAAAGGTGTGCAACCATTCAAGCTAGATAAAGACTGGAAGTTTGCCTATCCCGATGAAGTATACGGAAAAGCGTTTCATGACACCCTAAGTGGTGACATATACGAGAAGTCTATATATTCAAGAAATAGTTCAACGGGCGAACCATGTATGAGAATCATGCCCGAATACAAGACAGAAGATGATATTAGGGAAGAGCTTCTTGGCAGGAGTGTGTTTTACAAGATAGAACAGATAGGAATCAACTCTTCAAAGCTGAACGGCACTACCCAGAAGGCAGAAATCAAGGACGGTGTGTTGTCTAATCTGGAGACACAGGAACAGCTGCAGAAAGATGATTACTACGGCTGGGCACACTACGTTTTTGACAATATGTTTGCATACAACGGCAGACTGAACTCTTTTGGCGCAAAGAGAAAGCCTTTCGATGGGTTTAATCATTTCACAGCTCTAGACGGAGAACCACGAAACGAATACAAATACTACGTGAAGATTGAAGCCAACTCCATGTCAACATGGGTAGAATCAGAGGCGGGCATCGGAAGGACATGTGCGCTGACCGGTTGGTTCTATTATCCTGACCCTAATGCATCAGAGGTAATCATATATGATCCACAGTATCAGAGAGGAATCCGATTTGAACTGCAACAGCATCCTCGTCTGAACGGCGCTTACCATTTCGGAAAACTGGAAAATGATGTAAATTGGGATACAAGCATAAGCATTCCTTCAACTGACAACGGTGCTCAGGAAGATTTGAACTCTCAGATATTTACGTCTGTCGTGAACAACCCGTTTGTGTTTGAAGCATCGGGAGACAATACAGTAGGCACCGGCAGAATATTGGGCATTGCAGCCAACACCGAGGCGGTAAGCCAAGGACAGTTTGGTCAATATCCATTGATTGTATTTACGGACGAAGGTATCTACGGTATGTCGGTAAATTCAGAAGGATTGTATAGTGCCAGTCACCCAATTTCAAGAGAAGTATGTAATGAAGGTTCACCGTTTGTTCCTACAGACAGACTGGTATACTTTACGTCAAAGAGAGGATTGATGGCTTCTAGCGGTGGTCAGGTAGCCTGCATGAGTGAACAGCTGAGAGGACGAACACCAAGAAACTTCATATCCCTGGGTGATGGAAAGTTCCTGGAGTTTTTGGCGAATTGTCTTATCGCCTACGATTATCGGGATTCCCTGCTGAGAATATTCAGCCAAGACAAGGACTACCAATACATATATAATATGGTAGACAAGACTTTCTCAATAGAGAACAGCGGAATAATGGCAAAGGCTGTAGTGAATGATTATCCCGACAACCTGATTCAAGACATCGACGGAAATGTATATTCGCTCATGGCTAAGCCAGACATCAACGATGATACGGACAACTACAGAGGTTCCTTCACTACCCGACCATTGAAGCTGGGCGGTAGCATGAACTTGAAATCGCTCAGAGCATTGAAGCATCTGTTTGATTCCGATAACGGAAAGATAGCCATGGAGATTTACGGAAGCAACGACTGTAAGCACTGGAACAAATTGATTTCGCTCGGTGGCAAGCCTTGGAAATACTTCACGTTCAAATATGCGTTGACGAACTTCAAGGCAACAGATTCCTTTGCAGGAAGCATCGTTGAGGTACAGAACAGAAGAGAAGACAAAATAAGATAAATTCTTCTTCCATAAGTTGATAACATAAAAGAAGGCGGCTACTCGTGATGAGCAGTCGCCTTTGCAATTAACTAAACCTATGAAACATTTTACGAAGAAATCCTATAGAATATCCTAACCAGAAGCACCAAAAATGCAGAAGTCCGTTGATATTCGGCACGGCCATGGTAAAGAGAATGAACGGCATTGCCTTCTTGGCAGCCTCTTTCCACCTGCCGGTCTTTCCCCACATGATGCCAAATGCGGCAAAGAGAAACCCCGACAACCCCATTGTCGGCTCTGTGACGAACATGGGAAGGAAGCTGGCTGCTACTGCTGCCACGAACGAAAGGGTTACATCTATCTTATTCTTTATACTCCAAAGCACCATCAGATTGATGAGCAGATGGAATAAGTTGACATGTAAGAAGCTGTAGACGAGATGATTTTCAATCGGGCAACCCTGATAGAAACCTACGTGCTGCGTGCATAGAACCAGGCAGACAAGACTAAGAATCAGCTTGATCAGAAAGTTTCTTCTTACGAAGGTCCATTTCCCTATAACTCTTTCCATATCTTTTGCAATAATTGAAGATGAACATCATGTTCTTTGGCTTGATGAAGAATTCCGGCGCAGGCTCACTCACCAAGAACTGGCAGATGAACCAGAGCGATTTCCCAAGGAACTCTTTTTTCTGTGACATTTCCATCAGCTTATCATACAAGGAGTAATACATTCTCCTCTTGTTGGGCTTCATGTTGTCAACGGTTGAGAAATCACCAACAACCATTTTTTCAAGCTTTCTGTACGCCTGCTTGGGAGATACATAATATCTCGGAGCTGGCGATTTCACCACCTTCTCGTATGCTTCCTGCTGTGAATGGCAGGTAGGGGCTATAGCCCGATACGCCTTCATCAGGTCATCCCTCTGTCTTTCAATCAGTTCGAAATTTGTCTTCGTCATAAACACGCTAGTTAAGATGGTGCAAATATACAATTTATTTAGATTCTAACCAAATAAGCGTATAAAGATTTAAATAAGTTTAATATTAGACCGATTTTCATGGCATTACGAAAGAAAAAGCTTAATTTTGCAACAAAATGAGATGCAAATCTCAGAAAAAGTTAGCAAAAAGTAAAATTAAACCATAAAATCGTAACAAAATGAGAACAAAACAAGAATCAACTCTTTCGGAAGAGGAGAAAGCCTTAGTAATGGAAGGTTTGTTGAGTAGGAAGATTTGGAGGTTCTATGAACTTCTATCAAAGTGGGCACCCATACCATTGATGGTAGGTCACTGGTATGGCGTATGGGACTATGGGCATTATCCCTAGACCAACAGTTGTAGATACCGATTCCAACGGGAACTGCATCATCTGGATTTATGTACTGGCATACATTTATATGCCACTGACCATGATACCGGTAAGTTTCTTCTTCAGATACTGCTGGATTTTCCGTATTCCTTTCTTTTATTTCTTCGGTATCAACGCTATCAGATTGTATTATCGGCACTGGCTCATCACTCCTGAGCAACTGGAAATGCACCATGTGTTCATTATATTCACTTTAATACTATACGCTTATGGATTTATCAAAATCGCTCTATCACGTAGCAAAATCTGCATTCCACATGCTACAAAACGATGAATGCGGATTCACAGAGGAAGAAGAGCAAATCGTTCAACGTAATCTCCTGTACTGGATGGAGAGAAGACATCACTTCGATGAGCACTCAGGAAGAGCCTGCATTGCGAACATCTACTACTTTGACAGTGATGTACACAAGGAGTATGCGCCTTACTTTGACTTTGAAGAGCTGAAGAAGGAGTACGATCGCCTGGCTTGGGACATTCCCGACTACAACTTCTGGGATTTTGCAGTGACGATGAATAAGATGTACGCTGACCACATTGACGTGGTAGGTAGATGGTCAAAAAGCAAGGAAACGACAAGGAAAAGGATTTCTGAACTGTCAGTCAGTTTCCTTTGCGATGAGTCAACAAACCACCCTACTGATAAAATCTGGTGGTACATGAATAGCTAGTTTGGAACACCGCAAAACGTATTGGGAAGACCGGTAACTTTGTAGCCATTAATCAAAAATAAATGATATATGGCTGAAATAATTCATACATTCTTGCAAGAGCACCTGTATAGGTTGGCATTAATCATTGCCATCTGTATGGGTGCTCTTATCATTTCTATGGGCGTGGACCTGTTCTTCGGCATCAAGAAAGCGAAAGAGAACGGACTGGCTACAACAAGTACAGGATTCAAGAAGACTTGCGACAAGGCAAGGAAATACTTCTCTCCTTTCATGGTGACGGTCTGCATAGACCTGATAGCCTGTACGGTTCTCCCCTTCCCGATCTTCTCCATGATTTGGGTTGGCTATTGCGTGTTCTGCGAGTTCGTGAGCGTAAGGGAAAAGAGCTGGCAGAAGGCTGAGATACGGAAGCAGGAGAAAACAGTAAGTATACTCCTAGAGAATAAGGAAGATCTGGCTAGGGCGTTTATGGAGATAATGAAGGAAGCAGACAAGGAGGCAAAAGGATGAAGATAACTAGAAAACAAATGGTGAATGCTGTAGGAAATGTTGATAAAATTGACATTCTCCTACATTATATCAACATCTATCTTGATGTCTTTGACATCAATACTCCTCTGAGAGCTGCACACTTTATGGCACAATGCTGTCACGAAACTGGCGGTCTGAAATTCCTGAAAGAGAAGGGCAATTCCAAGTATTTCAAGAAATATGAGCAGGGAAGACGCGGCAAGATGCTTGGCAATACTCAGGCTGGAGACGGTGAGAAGTACAAGGGTCGTGGCTTGCTGCACCTTACCGGCAGAGCCAACTACAAGGCTTATCAGAAGTCTGGATATTGCAAGGGCGACATCATGGAGAATCCGGAATTGCTGGAACAACCGATTGGTGCTATCAAGAGTGGTATGTGGTGGTGGATGAAGCATAAACTGAATGCTCTTGCCGACAAGGATGCCTTTGAGGCGATCACCAGAAGAGTGAACGGTGGAACAAACGGACTGGAAGACCGGAACAGATGGCTAAGAATTTGGAAAAAGGAGTTATGCGCATGAAATGGTATGATATTAGGTTTTGGAAATGGTCGTGTATAGCCTTGGTGATTGGGGTTATCCTATTGGCATTTACAGGATGCAAGACGAAAGAATACATCAAGGTCCCCGAATATCACACGGAATACATTGTGAGAACCGACACTGTTGCCAAGACGGACAGCGTATACTTGAAGGATTCGGTGTTTGTCTATCAGAAGGGTGATACGGTGGTGATTAGCAAGGTTACTTATCAGGACCGCTACCATAATATATATAAGGTGAAGCTTGACACTATCTTTAGGCATGATTCTATTGAGGTTCCTGTGCCATGTGAGCGGACGCTTACCAAGAGCGAGCAGAGATTAATGACTCTGGGCAGATGCTATATTGCCTTTCTCTTCATAGTGGTTGTTGTCGGAATTGGATTTGCCTTCTGGTATCATAATAAAAAATGCTAGCGTATGGCTGAGATTAGTGAAGAACTCAAGATGATTGATTCGCTCCTGATGGAATTTCATGAGCGCATTCAGAGTGGAAGATGCCTGACAAGCAAGATTCAAAATAACATGATGTTGAAGTTCTTGCACGAAATCGCCAATAAGGATGAACCGATCAGTAAGGCTGAAGCTTGCAGTTATGTCCGTGTTTCCAGGGCTACATTTGACCGGTTGGTCAAGGAAGGAAGACTTCCAAAAGGACAGAAGCGCAAAGGATGGACCGAACTGATTTGGTATGAAAAGGATTTGGATAAGTACATAGATAAGTTGATTTAATTTTACTTTTTTAGTTTTTCATAGGGTTTAAATTTATTATGTTAATTGTCTTTGACGAAAAAAATCCCCACTCGGCTGTGATAGCTGGGTGGGGATTGCGGGTTAATCTCCAAGAATATCCTTGATTTTCTTTTCAATGAACTCATCAGAAGAACTCTCCTTTATTAGAGCATCAATGTCTGGTAACTCTGCATCAACTTTGTCTTCTTGCATTTTTGAGGTAAGCATGCCAATTACCAGTTTCGCCCAAGGGCTATTAGCCATATCTGCCAACGAATCCTTTTGAAGCTCATAGGCTTTCTTTAACTCTCCGTTATCACGGAAATATCTGAGCACTTCCGTCAATGCAGCAACAAAGTTCTCGCCTTGCATCGGGTTGCTCTTTGCCTCTTCCAGTTTAATCATCAGGAACAGTAATGATGCATGTAATTTTGTTTTGTCCATAACTACTTATATTGTTAAACTAATTGCCTTTTTGATACGATGGTCGAACTTGTTGCGATATTTGCACTTGCTAGAATCTTCACAGAACATAACACAACCATACTCGTTATATGCTTCCTTAAACTTCGCTTTCCAATAGGGAGAAGGGTGTTTGCTTGGATAATCAGCATAAGTGTCTGCCTTCATTATCTTCTTTGCTAATCTAATCTTCATATCCTTTTTCTTTCTTTAAAGTTGCAAGAATCATTATAGTTCCAAAGCAAGGCGTTGTCAATGAAGTCATCAGCATAGTTGTAGGAATCAAATTCCATTGTACCAACTGCCAACCACAACCACTTTCCTCATTGAGGACTTCCGTAAGTTTGGATGCCATATCCTCATCTGGTTTGATAAAGACAGGTCTTACTCTGTATTCACACTTCTTCATATTTGCGCTACCCAATGCTTCCTTAACTTTGCTCATTGCTTATCCTCCTTTGTTTTACACGTTGCTTGGTCTCCTTCATAGTAAGGAGCACCGACTTTAGGTAATATCTGAGTGTCCCTATTACAGAAACATTGCGTTACCCAAGGTGCGTTTACCTTTCCACATCTAGGGCATATCCATCCTTCTTGTGCCATATTCTCTTCTTTTTACCCTCTCCATGTTGCCAAGGAGAGGGTGGTTAGTTACTTAGATGGCTCAGTATATGATACTGGCTCCCATACA
>ERZ1034739.132-NODE-132-length-26529-cov-67.314648_pt1 | contig 26529 bp, 10 predicted proteins | sample MGYA00520636_ERZ1034739 | MGnify/ENA primary metagenome ERZ1034739 (study PRJEB33766, sample SAMN09781703) | gut metagenome | biome: gut microbiome | host: Homo sapiens | place: Madagascar | study: EMG produced TPA metagenomics assembly of the PRJNA485056 data... | reverse complement strand
AGTAAGCCTACAAAACTGTAGCTTATAAACTTTTTGTAGATCTAAAATAACGGCACCACCGTATTGCCAAGTGTGGGATTGGCTTTCTTCCAGACCGCTGGGTCTGTATAGTCATCTTCCTCGTCAGCGCCGTGTAGATAACAGGATAGAAGGTCGGGCCTTATTTAGATTTAGATGTTTAGGTCTAATACCACTGTGCGAGGCTAGGATTTAAAGTATTAGGTCTAGTCTTAAAGTATTTGGTGTATAAGCTCTATCAACGAACTTAATTTATAGATGTCGGAGTTTGGTCCCAAAAACAAAAACATGTAGTAAAACGCTCACGCATAGGCTTCAAACGCTCGTGCCTAGTATAAATGTACGCGCTTTAGTTGCAAGTAAAACTAATACAGTGGATTCCGCGCCTGCGGTGTAACGATTTTTTAAGATAAGTCCTACAAAAACGTTAGATTCTTGTTTGTTTTTGTGATCACTCCTGTGTTTTCTTCGTTTTTTTAATGTAAAAAGTTACGAGCTAACGCCTAAAACTTGCTCAGATGGGTGGGCCTTTGCACCGCAAAAGAGCTTTTTTGTTGAAATCTATAAGAATTAGTATAGAATACACAAGATTTAAACAAATTTTTCGAGGAGCGCGCCCTGTACACCACTGGACGTGCTTTTCGAGTACCCGTGAACTTCTTAAAATTTTAATTTGGAGGTCATTTTGACTCATTCTGCATTACTAGTGTTGGCAGATGGCACTGTATTCAGAGGTGTTTCATTTGGCGCAAAAGGGGTGGCTGTCGGTGAAGTAGTATTTAACACTTCTATGACCGGCTATCAGGAAATCTTAACTGATCCTTCCTATTCCAAACAAATCGTAACACTTACTTACCCACATATAGGCAACTATGGCTGCAACAGTGAAGATGAAGAATCTTCTGCAGTGCACCCACAAGGGCTTGTTATCCGCGACCTTCCGCTGCTTGTTTCTAACTTCCGTAGTGAAATGTCTCTTTCCGATTATCTTGTAAAAAACAACGTAGTTGGTATTTGCGACATCGACACTCGTAAGCTCACCCGTCTCCTTCGTGAAAAGGGTGCTCAGTCTGGTTGCATCATGACTACAGATGACCTTGATGAAGCAAAAGCTCTTAAGCTTGCTCAAGAATTCCCAGGCCTTAAAGGCATGGACCTCGCCAAGGTTGTTACTTGTGATAAGCCTTATGAATGGACTGAAGGTGTTTGGAAGCTTGGTCAGGGCCATAAGCAACAAAATGCAGCTGACCTTCCTTACCACGTAGTAGCTTATGATTTTGGGGCTAAACGCAATATTTTAAGAATGCTTGCTGAACGAGGCTGTCGTTTGACTGTAGTTCCAGCTAATACTCCTGCTTCAGAAGTTCTTGCAATGAATCCAGACGGGATCTTCTTGTCAAATGGCCCAGGCGATCCTGAACCTTGTGATTATGCTCAAGAAGCAATCCGTACTTTCCTTGACAAGGGCGTACCATTATTTGGTATCTGTCTTGGTCACCAGCTCTTAGGTTTAGCCTCTGGTGCTAAGACCATCAAGATGAAGCTTGGTCACCACGGTGCTAACCACCCAGTTAAGGACCTCGAAAACAATACCGTTATGATTACCTCTCAGAACCATGGTTTCGCTGTTGATGCTCAAACTTTGCCTTCTTGCCTCAAGGTAACTCACATATCTCTCTTCGATGGTACTGTTCAGGGTATTGCGCGCACTGATAAGCCTGCATTTAGCTTCCAGGGACACCCAGAAGCAAGTCCAGGGCCACACGATGCAGCAGGTCTTTTCGATCACTTCATTGATTTAATTAAAGAATATCGTCAGGGGAAGTAAATGGCTAAGCGTACTGATATTAAGAGTATCCTTATTCTCGGCGCAGGTCCGATTGTAATCGGTCAGGCATGTGAATTCGACTACTCAGGTGCCCAGGCGTGTAAGGCACTCCGTGAAGAAGGTTACCGCGTAATTTTGGTAAACTCTAACCCGGCTACCATCATGACCGACCCAGAAATGGCTGATGCTACCTATATTGAACCAATCAATTGGCAGGTAGTAAGTCGTATCATCGAACGTGAACGTCCAGATGCTATTCTCCCAACCATGGGTGGTCAGACTGCACTTAACTGTGCCCTCGATCTTGAAAACCACGGTGTACTCAAGCAGTTCGGCGTTGAAATGATTGGTGCTACTGCTGATGCAATCGATAAAGCAGAAGACCGTGATCGTTTTGATAAGGCGATGAAGAACATCGGCTTACAGTGCCCACGTGCAGGTATTGCTCATAGCATGGAAGAAGCTTGGAATGTTCAACACGAAGTTGGCTTCCCATGTATTATTCGTCCATCATTCACTATGGGTGGTTCAGGTGGCGGGATCGCATACAACCCTGAAGAATTCGAAGAAATCTGTACCAGAGGTCTCGATCTTTCTCCAACTCATGAACTTCTCATCGATGAATCATTGATCGGTTGGAAAGAATACGAAATGGAAGTTGTGCGTGATCGCAATGACAACTGCATTATCGTTTGTTCTATCGAAAACTTCGACCCTATGGGGATCCATACTGGTGACTCCATTACTGTAGCTCCTGCTCAGACCTTGACTGATAAAGAATATCAGATCATGCGTAACGCATCTATGGCAGTGCTGCGTGAAATCGGGGTAGAAACCGGCGGTTCTAACGTTCAGTTCGGTATCAATCCGAAAGACGGCCGTATGGTTATCATCGAAATGAACCCACGTGTATCACGTTCTTCAGCATTAGCTTCTAAGGCTACTGGCTTCCCAATCGCTAAGATTGCAGCTAAGCTTGCTGTAGGTTACACCTTAGATGAACTTCGCAATGATATTACTGGCGGTAAGACTCCAGCCTCATTCGAGCCATCTATCGACTACGTAGTAACTAAGGTTCCAAGATTCAATTTCGAAAAGTTTGCGCAAGCAAATGACCGTTTGACTACTCAGATGAAGTCTGTAGGTGAAGTTATGGCTATCGGCCGTAATTTCCAGGAATCTTTACAAAAGGCTCTTCGTGGTCTTGAAATCGGCAAGTCTGGTCTCGACCCTGAAGTTGATCTTAAGTCTGAAGATGCTCGTCAAAAGATTGTGCACGAACTTCGTGACGCTGGCTCACACCGTATTTGGTATGTGGCTGATGCCTTCCGTTTCGGCATGACTTTAGATGAAGTACATGAACGTACAGATATCGATCCATGGTTCTTAGTACAGGTTGAAGAACTTGTTAAACTTGAAAAGCAGATTGAAGAAGCTGGTATTTCTGGCTTAACTGAAGATTTCCTCCGTTTAATTAAGCGTAAGGGCTTCTCTGATATCCGTATTAGTAAGCTCGTTGGTTGCTCAGAACGTGAAATCCGCAAGCTCCGTTATCGCCTCAATGTACTTCCTGTTTACAAGCGTGTTGATACTTGTGCAGCAGAATTTGCTACTAATACTGCTTACATGTACTCAAGCTATGATGAAGAATCAGAAGTTGAACATACCGACAAGAAGAAGATCATGATTCTTGGTGGCGGTCCTAACCGTATCGGCCAGGGGATCGAATTCGACTATTGCTGTGTACATGCGGCTTTAGCATTACATGCTGACGGTTACGAAACCATCATGGTTAACTGTAACCCAGAAACCGTTTCAACCGACTACGACACTTCTGACAGACTCTATTTTGAGCCTGTAACTCTTGAAGACGTACTTGAAATCTGCCGTGTTGAAAATCCAGCTGGTGTTATCGTACAGTTCGGTGGTCAGACTCCGCTCAAGTTAGCTCTCGCTCTTGAAAAGGCTGGTGTTCCAATCATTGGTACTAGCCCAGATTCTATCGACCGTGCTGAAGACCGTGAACGTTTCCAGCAGGCGGTAAATCGTCTCCACCTCTTACAGCCAGTAAACGCTACTGTTACTGCTCTTGAAGAAGCGGTAGAAAAGGCTAAGCAGATTACTTATCCGCTCGTTGTACGTCCTTCATACGTACTCGGTGGTCGGGCAATGGAAATCGTGTACGACGAAAACGATTTACGTCGTTACTTCAAAGAAGCGGTTCGCGTTTCTAATGAAGCTCCAGTGCTCCTCGATAAGTTCCTTGATAATGCAACCGAAGTTGACGTTGACGCAGTTTGCGATGGCAAGCGCGTAGTTATCGGCGGTATTATGGAACACATTGAACAGTGTGGTATTCACTCAGGTGACTCTAGCTGCTCATTACCTCCATACAAGCTTTCAAAGGAAGTTCAGGACGTTATCCGTGATCAAGTAACTAAGCTTGCGCTTGAACTTGGGGTTATGGGGCTTATGAATACTCAGTTCGCTGTTCGTGGCGAAGAAGTGTTCCTTATCGAAGTAAACCCACGTGCAGCTCGTACCGTTCCGTTCGTATCTAAGGCTACTGGGGTACCTTTAGCTAAGGTTGCGGCTCGTATCATGGTAGGCGAAGATCTCGAACAGCAGGGCTTTACCTCTGAAGTTATTCCACCATATTACTCTGTTAAGGAAGTAGTATTACCATTCAATAAGTTCCCAGGTGTTGACCCACTTCTCGGCCCTGAAATGCGTTCTACCGGTGAAGTTATGGGCGTAGGCCGTACTTTCCCTGAAGCTTTTGCTAAGGCTCAGATGGGTGCTGGTTCTCGTATTCAGAAGAATGGTAAGGTTTTACTTTCAGTTAGAAAGTCTGACAAGCCACGTCTCGTTGAACTAGGCCAAAAACTCATCAAGGAAGGTTTTGAAATCGATGCAACTCGCGGGACCGCTCAGGTTCTTGCCGAAGCTGGTATTCCATGCCGTACCGTGAAGAAGGTTTACGAAGGTCGTCCAAACATTCTTGACTACATGAAGAGTGGTGAATATAACTACATCATCAATACTACTGAAGGCCGTCAGGCGATCGAAGACTCTAAGACTCTTCGTCGCGGTGCGTTACAGTACAAGGTGACTTATACCACTACAATGAATGCGGCTATGGCTAACTGCATGGCTATTGATACTAATGTTGATGAAACTGAAGCAGTGCACAACATTCAAGAACTCCATGACATTTTGCACAGCAAGCTTAATATCAAAAAGTAAAATTTTTGCTGTAAGTTAAAGCATTTTAATATCTAAGAAGCCACTCCACTTAAGGGGTGGTTTTTTTTGGCAATTTTTTTGGGGAATATTGGTGAGGGTTGGGAGCGGTAAATTGGGGTTTAAGCCCGCTTTAACGTCACCTGAGTAAGTGGAGAGGATATCTGCAACCAAATTTGGGGTAGCCGAGGGTACTAGGATTTTAGGGCGTTTTTTTGAAAATTGGGAACAAGTTTGATAAAAATGGAGCAATAGGTTAGGAAATTGGGCCAAGGTTTTAAACCTATGATCCTGTTTAGAGGAAAGTTGTGATAGGATAACTAAATTTGTTAAGTAACCAAGTGGTGGGTTTTTAGGCTGAGAAATGAATTTAACAATTTTAGCTTACTTTTTTAGCTTGCTTTTGGGGGTTAACTCACTTTCTTAGGTCTACTATCATCACTATAGCTATTTCTTAAGTTGTAATTAATTCTAACTTGTCATGACGAAATTTGTGTAAGCCCCAATGGGCCTTTAAAATAAATTTTGCTTGTTACATTTCGCCTTATTTAGCGCAACTTGAGTTTGAGAAAAACTGATTATAAATATTTTCAAATATATGTTGAATATGCGTGTTTTTAATTGTTTGTGCAGACTAGGGGCTATTTTTTTAGTAGCCTTCGGGCCCCTTGCTCTGACTTTGGCTGAGGCTAATGATAATATAAACGCTGAGTCTGAGATAGCGTCAAACAATACAAGTGCCACTCCAAGTCGTAAGGATGCCACCCTCGATGGTTGGGTCAATGCTTTTTCAAATGCTCCTATTTACCTTAAAGATGATGTGTCATTTGAGGATATGGGCCGTAATCTAGAGTATCAAGTTGAGGTGGGTGACGACGCTAAAGATGCAGAAGACCTCAAGGATAATATTGAAGTTTACCTCTCAACCCTGCCGGAAATAAAAAGAGCTAACCTTGAAACTAGACGTCAAGATATTACCAAACAGATCTTAGCTGCGGTAGAAGTTTTTGGGTACTATCACGCTCAAGTATTCTTTAGATTATCTTCAGCTCGAGCTCCGGAGCTCGAAGTAAAAGTAATAGCCGGTAAACCAATGTGGATTAAGCGGGTCGATTTGGTGGTGTTAGGAGAGGCCATGACTGATCCACGTTATATGGCGCTCTTTAAAAACCATTCTCTAAAACCGTATTCGGTTTTTCGGCATAATGTATATGAAAACCTAAAATCAGACATGATGAGCAAGGCGCTCTCTTTTGGGTATTTTGATGCGAAGTTTGTGACGACCAGAGTCGTGGCTAACGTGGCAGAAAATTGTGCCTCTATCGTGCTTACCATCGACACTGGGCGCGCTTATCGCTTAGGACAAATAGTTTATGATGGTGATATAGAGTACGCTAATGTCGTTAAACCATTAGTGCGCGTAAGAACGGGACGTAACTTTAATCTAAACAGCTTTAGTGTTACGAGCCAAAGATTATATAGCACTGGTTATTTTAGAACGGCTGAAGTGGTGCCGGAGCTTGATAAACGTGATGAGGGTAGTGTCCCGGTTCGTATTACCTTAAAGCGTAAAAGCTTTAACATTATGGAAACTGGTTTAGGTTATGCTACTGATGAAGGGGTACGAGGTCGTTTAGGATGGACGATGCCATTATTAAATGAAGCGGGCCATTCTTTGACGATGCAGACCAAACTTTCTAATTTACGCCAAGACTTTTTAGTGCGTTACAAGATTCCGCGTAAAAATCCATTACTCGATTATTATTACCTCCAAGGTCAGCAACGTTTTGATGACCTAAATGATACAAAAGATCGTATCACGTCGTTTCAAGCGCACTATGTGGCAGAAACTACCGGCCAGTGGAAACGTGACTATTGGGGCAACGTGCAGTATGAAGACTTTGAACAAGGTCGGGAAACTGGTAATGGTAAAGTTATTGGGGCTGGGGTAACAATTTACCGCCTTGAATCATTTCCTCGAAACGATCCTGAAGAAGGCAATCGATTGTCCTTAACAGTCTTTGGGACCTCGCGCGATATTTCATCGGATTATACGTTCTTACAAGTATATGCGCAGGGACGCATTATGTTTTCCCCAACTGAAAACTCACGTCTATTATTGCGTGCAGAACAAGGGGTTAATATCGGGCACGAGGTTGAAGACATTCCGCCATCCTTTAGATTCTTTACCGGGGGTGATACGACCCTACGCGGTTTTGGTTATAAAGAGATCTCTGATAAAGACGCCCAGGGTTATTTAACAGGGGGCCGATATTTGAGTGTGGGCTCGGTTGAAGTACAAATTCCAGTGGTCTCTTTTGCGCGCTTAGCGCTATTTACTGACGCCGGGACCGCAACAAACAATTACAGGGGCGATAATATTTACGTAGGCTCAGGGATTGGGGGCCGTTTCATTACCCCGATTGGGCTAGTGCGTTTAGATCTTGCATTTGGGGTTTCAGAAAAGAATCCACCATTCCATTTGCATTTTGGGATTGGTCCGGATTTATAAGGAGGCTCTAATGAATTTTAACTTTTTAGCAAAAATTTTTGGTCGCGCCTCACGTCAGGCTGATGCTCAGGCTACGGTTAAGAACAACCCAGATTTGGCTGCCCCTAATAAAGCTGACGCTTCAGAGAACTTAAAGGCCAAGGCTGGTTTAAATCCTGAGACTTTAACGCCAAACCACTCGCCAAAAAACGAAGAAAAAAACGGGACACTAAAATCCATGGCAACTCCCAAAAACCAAGAATCACAAGCTCGGGCCACGAAGTCTACTACTATGAAGGCGACGGCACCAAAATCAGCGACTAATCGCTTTTGGACTATTAGTAGCGTGATTTCCCGCGTAATGTGGAATTGGAGTTTATTGACGTTACGTTTTGTGACCGGTGGAGGCTTATTTATTGTTGTTATTTGCTCTTGCTTGTTCTTTACTTCTTTTGGGGCTGAATTTTTACTAAACCAGGTCAAAAAACTTGATGACGGAATTCAATTTGAGTACGTTAGTGGCCACTTTGGACATGGTTTTGTGCTCCATAATCTAGCGATAAAGATTCCTCAAGTCTTAACACTAGAAGCGTCTCATTTAGAAATTGACTACAGTTTATTGTCACTTATTCGTGGTCACTTTGATGTGCGTAAAATCAAAGGGACTAATGTGCTCTTGGTGTTAGGCCAAAAAGCAAAGGATATGCCATTACTAGTCGACTTTTTACAAGAACGCTTAAAAGAAGTTCGGGCCTTTGAATACGACGACGAAACGCTAGTAATGAAGCGAATTACGAAAAAAGCGCCAGATAACTCGTGGAAAATTGCTCCTTTGCCTTGGCCTCAAGATAACGAAAATGCTCTGACTCAAAGCGCCAACATGACGGCAACTGCCTCTACTAAAACGCAAGCTGTAACTTCAAAGGCTGAAGTTTGGGCCAACTCAAAAGTGCCAGGCAAAAACTTAACCCTAGCGTCGCAAGATGAACCGGAAGACAAAAACTCAACGGCCGCAACCAAAGCCAATGCCAAAGCCAAAACCAAAACCAAAGTTGAAACTAAAGCCGCAACCAAGGCGACGATTACTAGCGCCAAGCCTACTACCTACTCAAAGCTAGTGCAGCGCGGGCCTCAAGGCGCTTTAGCTAAAATTAATCCAGAACTTTACCGCCGTGAAACTAAAAACGCACTTACTTACGCTCCTGATTTTAAGGAATTAGTAAGAGTGGGGCGGCTCCAACAAGGTGGGATGGATTACGCATATGCGCCTTCAAACCGTGATAATAAGTTAGCGACTTTAAATCGCAATTACATCAAAGAGGAAGTCGGCCAAAAGATTAATTTACCGTTGGTCGTTACGTTAAAAGACGTACAAGTGCATAATTTCTTATTGTTAAGTGACGTGCTGGATGTAGCTGTGGCTGATGTTTCGTTAAGCGCAGTATTTGAAGGTGGGACCATTACGCTTAAACGTGGGCAAATTGGTTATTTAGATGTGGGGTTACATAATGAACGTTTCACAGATGACCCTAATGAACCAGCGGATGACCCGGAACTTGAAGACAAAGCGTTTACCACGCCGTTTGACCGAGATTTAATCATTCGTAATGTTGGCATGTTGCCAACCGTGATTCTCCCTTTTGATTCTGTAGTTGAAAAGCTTGACTTAGCCTATGGGCGTTACCATCAAGATGGATATGATACTGGGGTCATGCACGGCCAATTACAAGCTTCCTTTAAGGGGCCTCGCATTTATGTGGAACGTTTGAGTGTGGATCATGAATTAGGGCACGCAGAGCTTAATAAGAGTGAAATCTATTTAACTCGTTATTACCCAATGCATGTTTATTTGTCTGGCTGCTCAACTAACGAAGATTATTTGGCAGCGCTAAAGACTCATACTTTGGAAGCTGAAGGTGTAGGCGATCTCGTCGATCTTTGGGTGGATGCTAAAATTGCGGGGAAAAAGCCGTTAAATGACGAAATCAAGGCGCAGGTTCGTTTAGCGTCTTTAACGCCAAACTTGCCTTTTGTGGCTAAGATAGAGGCCAAAAAAGTTGGTTTTCCGTTTAAGGCAGATGCCGATTACAAAGCTAAGGAACTTACAGTTAAAGCGCGTGGGACTTTAGACGCTATCAGCTATGAATTAGTGAGCTCTGGGGTTAAGGCTTTAAAGTATCCTGCTTTTGAGGTGGCGTTAGATGGCTCCACCAACTTTGAGGCTGCGGAAATCACTACGCTTAATGTTAAAACTCCTAAGGTTGCACGTAAAGTAAAAAATGGGGCGGGTAATTTGGGGCGCAACCATGGGCACGATAGTGTTTCTTATACCGGTTTAGTTGCTTGGAACGAAGGGGTGGTTAGCGCAGGGACCTTAAAAGCCATGGTGGCTGATTTACGCGCGTACGCACCAGAAGTTAAAGACCTCCGCGGGAGCATTGCCTTAGAGAGTGATTACCAAATGTCTTTCTTTAGTCCAGATGATTGGGCTATAGATTTAAAGACTCTAGATGGGCACGGAACTTATTTAGGGCACCGCTTCAATCTAGCTTCTAAGCATATTGCTTTAAATCAAGACTTTGCCGGGGAAATTGACAATTTTGTGTTAAGCATGGGAGCTAAAAATAAGATTAGCTTACATGGCCAAATGCAAGACCATATTAATCTAAATGGCGTCATTTCCCTTGGGGAGCTTGAAGGTGTTTGGCCGGGGCTTGGAGGTAATTTAGAAGGAGCTATTTGGGCCGGTGGCTCTTACGCTTCGCCACGCGCTAAACTTAATTTAAGCTCAAATCGCGTGATCTATGAAGCGCAGCGCCTCCGTGATTTAAAACTTGATCTTGAAGTAGTGACCCGTAAACTTCAGGTGACGGATTTAACTTTACATGCTCAAACAGGACGCATTTCGGCCAATAAAGAAACTTTAGCTCAAAACCTTGCAATAGATTTAGTTGGTAATGAAGAAAGTCATACTTTAAGCGCCCAAGGTTCAAGCCCATTTGGGGAAGTGGAACTCATGCTTAACGGGGGCTTTAAGCATCAGCGTGCTATTTACCAAGGCCACGTCGCAACTTTAAAATACCAACGGCCAGATCTAGAGGCTTCTTTACATGCCGGGGGGGACTTTTCCCTTAAGCTTGCTCCACAACTTGCGGTTGAGACCAAACAGATGGTCTTTAAGGTCAATGGTAATGATGTGCGTTTAGGAGAAAGCTTTTGGCAAGGCACCCAAGCTAAAACGTCTCTTACGGCCCGGGCCATTGATTTAATGAAATTTAAATCCTTCCTCCCTGAGAGGGTTGAGTTTTCACGTCCGGTCTCAGTCGTAGCTACCATGGGCCTTAATAAGGGTAAGCCTGAAGGGCAAGTGGAAGTTACTCTGCCTAAGGGGCACATCTTACATAACCGTAAGATCCTAAATTACGAAAACATTGCGGCGCGTGCTAAAATCGAAAACGATATCGTTTCTACGGACCTTGATTTAAATTTAGGGGCTAAGGGGCAAGCTCGCGCTGAGGTTACCTTAAGCGATCCACTTAAGAATAAAAGCTTAGGGGGCTTTTTCAAAGTGGTGGCGCTTGATTTAGGGGGACTATCTGCTTTTTCAAATGACATCAGTAGTTCAGCCGGGGTCCTAAACGGTACTTTGCATTTTGGGGGCACAACTGAAAAACCGGAAATCAGAGGCGGACTTGAAGTTACAGATATGAGCGTGACCACGGCGGTGGATCTTGGGACTATCGAGCACATCAATACGGTCATGACCTTTACGGGCACTAAGGCGCAGCTCCTGTCTTCGTTTTATATGCAAGAACGTAAAGGGACTGCGCAAGGCACGGTGAGCTGGGATCCGGAAGTGGAAGCAAAGATTGCTCTTAAAACCGAAAAGCTTCCTGTTAATTTATTAGGTTACGGTCAAGGTGAAATTCAGCTTGATGTTTTAAGTTCTTTTGTCGATGGGGTTACGACCGTATCGGGCACCGTCGATGTACCGAGAGCGCGCATTAAGGTTAAAACCTTACCTTCATCTTCTGTTTCCGCATCTAGTGACGTTATTAAGGTTGAACGTGCAGAAAATGGAGCGTACCAATTTGAAAAGACTAAACCATTGCCAATTAACCTAAAGCTTGCTGTAAATGTTGGGCCAGATTTTAATATCAACGCTATGGGGCTTAAAACCAACGTCTCCGGGAGCATTAATATTAGACAAAAACCTAGTAGCTATACAGTCGCTAGAGGCACTATCTTTTTAAACGATGGGCGCTTTAAGGCTTATGGCCAAAATCTTTTGATTGAACGTGGCCGGCTCTCCTTTGTTGGGGATGTGACTAATCCAGGGGTTGAAATTAGAGCTATTCGTGACCCGCATGCAATGGAAGACGAAGATGTTACTGTGGGGCTTATGGTGTCCGGCATGGCCCAAAACCCACAGATTAAACTATTTTCGGAACCACAAATGGCGCAAAGTGAACTATTGTCATACTTGATGCGTGGTCGGGGGCTTGAGGCTTCAACCGAAGAAAACTCTGATATGAGTACCCAGCTTTTATTAGGGCTAGGGTTAATGCAAACCTCTGGCTTTATCGGGGAACTTGCGGAAAACTTTGGGATTAGGGATTTCTCCCTCGATTCAAAGGGAGATGGTGATGATACTTCAGTTGAAGTGTCAGGTTATATTATGCCAAAAATCCAAGTCGCCTATGGCTATGGGATTTATAACGCTCTTTCCGAATTTAGAGTTCGTTACGAAATGTTCCCGCGCTTCTTTATTGAATATGTAAGTTCACTTGAACAAGCGGTTGATGCCGTTTATAAGTTCGAGTTTTAGTTGCTGTTAGATGAAGTTACATAAAGCTTCGAAACCAAACTAAACGAAGCTAGCTCCTAGCTCTTGCTAAAAAGAGTTGAAGCTAAGTAAGAAGCTAACAAAGTTAAAGCTTGCGAAAACCGTTAAGTAAGAAAAACCATGTGGTAACTAGTTGCTTGAGGCTACAAATGGAGCCTTAACTTCTCTCCTCTTTAGCTCACCTCCGGGAGAGAGAAATAGATTCGCTAGTTCGTGACCTATGGTTTATTGCCTTCAATCAACGGAAATGTATTTAAATGTCGGCCTCATTATTGTATCCTACGCTCAACTCTAGAAGTGGGGGGAATTTTAGGTGGCCGGCTTCAAAGCCTAGTTGTAAACACACCTATCTTGTTTGTAGCTACCTGTTACCCACTAAGTTTTGGCATAAATCCTAGGATCGAATAAGCGATGAGTCTCGAAATTACCTATAAAAATCTACAAAAAGTCTTAGATGGCGCCCTAATCAAGGATCGAGTTCGGATCATGAGCAAGGCCCGTAAAGTGTTCGGTACGGCTCAGCATATTAATCCACATCCTGATGAAGCTGCTAAGGATGAGCTTGCAGCTTTAGCGGCTGAAGCTTTAGCCCGAGCTGAAAGTCGAGCTAACACTATTCCTAAACTTTCTTACCCTGAAAATTTACCGGTTAGTAAACGACACGCAGAACTTGCGGAGCTTATTAAAAAGCACCAAGTAGTGATCGTAGCAGGGGATACAGGTTCTGGTAAAACCACGCAGCTACCTAAGATCTGTTTAGAAGCCGGCTTTGGGCGTCGCGGGATTATAGGGCACACGCAAACTAGACGTTTAAGTACCCGTACAGTTGCGGCTCGTATTAGCGAAGAATTAGGTTGCGCTTTGGGAACTACAGTCGGCTATAAAATTCGTTTTTCGGATCAAACAGCTGAGAATACCATCATTAAGCTGATGACTGATGGGGTCTTGCTTACGGAAATCGAACGTGATCGTTTTTTAAATGATTACGAGGTTTTAATCATCGACGAAGCGCATGAACGCAGTTTAAATATCGACTTTATCCTCGGCTTTTTACATGATTTAGTTAAAAAGCGGCGCGATTTAAGAGTGATAATCACCTCTGCGACCATCGATTTAGAACGTTTTAGTCGCCATTTTGATAATGCTCCGGTGGCTGTAGTTGAAGGCCGTACTTACCCCGTAGAGGTAAGATATGAACCGATTGGGGAAGGTATTACCGGAGAAGATGACGCAGATATTGATGAAGACGATCTCTTGTCTGGGATTTTACGCGCTGCTGAGGAATTGGGCGCCGAAGGTCCTGGTGATATCTTAGTATTCTTAAACGGTGAACGCGACATCATGGAAACTGCGGATTATTTACGTAAAGCTAAATTACGCGATACGGAAATTTTACCGCTTTATGCGCGTCTATCAAATGCTGAGCAAAATAAGGTTTTTGCGCCACATGGTGGGCGCCGTATAGTTTTAGCGACTAACGTGGCTGAAACTTCTATTACCGTGCCTGGAATTCGGTATGTTATCGATCCAGGGACGGCGCGTATTAGTCGCTATAGCCCGCGAACCAAAGTACAGCGTTTACCGATTGAACCGGTTTCAAGAGCCTCAGCCGACCAGCGAAAAGGGCGTTGTGGGCGTGTGGCTGATGGGATTTGTATTCGCTTATACTCAAAAGAAGATTACGAGTCTAGACCAGAGTTTACCGATCCAGAAATTTTGCGTACCAACCTAGCTTCCGTTATTTTACGCATGATTAACTTACGGTTTGGGGATATCACTAAATTCCCATTCTTAGAGCCACCAGAATTAAAACAAGTTAATGATGGGATTAAATTGCTACAGGAGCTTGGGGCGCTTGATAGCTCTAAAAACCTAAATTTAAGTGGCAAGCGCTTAGCAAGTGCTAGTGAAGAAAACTCAGAAACGCGGGCCGATGATCTGACCTTGACGGCTGTGGGGCGCACTATGGCTAAATTACCATGCGACCCAAGACTAGCGCGCATGTTAGTAGAAGCAAGTAAGCAACATGCGTTAAAAGAAGTTTTGACGATCGTTTCTGATTTAAGTGCGCAAGAAACGCGTGAGCGCCCTTTGGCGCACCGCGAAGCAGCGAACACTTATCACGCTCGTTTTAATGATGAAAAGTCCGACTTCTTATCGATAATTAAACTTTATGACTATTTAAAAGAGCTGGGGCAAAAGGAAAGTAACTCAGGCCTTCGACGCACCATGCGTAAGGAATTTTTATCCTACCTACGCATGCGCGAATGGTTTGATATTAGAAGTCAGCTCGAAGAAGCGGTTAAAGATTTAGGCATGAATCTAAATACCGAGCCGGCTACGTATGAACAGGTCCACCGCTCATTAATTTGTGGGCTCTTAGGGCAATTAGGCCTTAAAAAGCCTGAAAGCTTTGAGTATAGCGGCGCTCGTGGAAATAAGTTCTTTATTTTTCCAGGTTCAGGGCTTGCCAAAAAAGCACCTAAATGGGTGATGGCCGCGGAAATTACGGAAACTTCGAAGCTTTACGCTCGTAACGTAGCAGAAATTGATCCAGTTTGGGCTGAACAGGCTGCTCCAAGCTTAATGCGTTATTCATATGCCAACGAACATTGGGCTAAAAAGAGTGGCGCGGTGTTAGCAACGGAAAAGGGCGTGTTATACGGCCTTCCTGTCGTTAATGCGCGCACCGTCAATTACACAAAAATTAACCCAGTGCTATGTCGTGAATTATTCATTAGAGAAGGGTTAGTAGGTGGTGAATTCATCACTAAATACGATTTCTTTAAGCATAATCTAGAGTTAGTTGATGAAGTATCTGAGCTTGAAGATAAATCAAGACGCCGCGACCTCTTAGTAAACGATGAAACGCTCTTTGGGTTTTATGATGTGCGCATTCCGCAGGAGGTAGCAGATGTTAGAACCTTTGAGAGATGGTGGAGTAAAAAGTATAAAGAAGATCCTAAGTTCTTAGACTTTGATGCGGAATTAGTTCGCCAAAAAGATACATCCATGGTAAGTGCTGACCTTTATCCGGATCGTTTTAAGTGTGGTTGTTTTAATCTGGAGCTTAGCTATAACTTCGATCCGACGGCGCCAAACGATGGGGTAACGGTCACCATTCCGGTTAGTATTTTAAACCAGATCGATGAAAACGCCTTTTTATGGTTAATTCCAGGGATGCGGGAAGAGTTATTTACCTCCCTTATCAGAGTTTTACCTAAAAATATTCGTAAGCAGTTAGTGCCGGCTCCAGATTTTGGGCGCAAAATTGCTGCCGAATTAAGTCCTGAAAGCGGATACTTTTGGGATGCGGTGTGTGCCAAAATGACTAAGCTTGCAGGCACAATCGTTAAGAAAGATGATTTTGATGTGACAGCTTTACCAAAACATCTTTCATTTATGTTTAGAGTAACTGACCTTAAGTGTCGAGTGCTTATGGAAAGTCGAAGCCTTGAACTCATTCGCCATAAGCTTAAAGATGAAGTTAGAGATTCTTTAGCGCAAGTGGTAAAAGAAATGCCAAAGCAAGAAGGGATTACCACTTGGTCATTTGGGGATTTGCCACAAACCCAGTCTCGTATAATGGGCGGGATGGAAATTGTGGCGTACCCAGCGTTAAAAGATGCCGGCAAGAGTGTAAGTTTAGAGCTTTTTGAATCGAAGGAAGAAGCTGATGCTCAGATGTGGCAGGGGCAAAAGCGGTTAATCATGCTTTCGATTCCAAGTCCTTTAAAGTACCTAGAAGAAAAACTGCCCAATAAAGCTAAACTTGCGATGTACTTTAACGCTGTAGGTTCAGTGCGTGATTTAATCGAAGATCTAGAATCTTTAGCGTTAGATGAACTTTTAGAAGATGCGGGTGGGGTTGCTCGTAATGAAGCGCAATTTAAAGCTTTAACTGAAAAAGCTAAAGCGGAAATCTATGACCGCGTGCTTGCGCTTGCTAAGAGCTCAGAAGGGATCTTAATGAAGGCAAGTGAGGTGCGTAAACGTCTTAAAGGCCGGATGGACTTTACGACTGCTTGCGCCTATAGCGATATGGGTGGCCAGCTTAAGGCTTTAGTGTATAAAGGCTTTGCGACCCAAACAGGCCCAAGGTACTTCCCGCAACTTGAACGCTATCTTGAGGCGATGCTTAAGCGTTTAGAAAAGTTACCGCAAGATCCGAATCGTGATTTGGTTAATTTACGTAAAGTTGAAGACTGCTATAAGCGCTATGAATCTTTACTTGGGATGTATGCAGGTCACTTAGTGCCTGAAGGGGTGCGCATGATTCGCTTTATGCTAGAAGAATTACGCGTGTCGCTTTTTGCGCAGAGTTTACGTACTTTGTATCCGGTTTCGGAAAAACGCGTGCTCAACGAAATTGAACTACGTTTAGATGAGAAAAAGAATGGGCGTGAAGCTCAAGTAACGGTCGTCTCTACCGGTGGGGCCAAAACGGCGTAAGGTAAAGCTTTGTAAGGACAAAACTGCGTAAGGACTAAAAATTTTTAGCGGGCTTTGTGTTTTTGGGCGCCAAAGCCAGGAGCAAACAAAGTTTTTAAGGAAACTATTAGCTCCTGATTTCATGAATATTTCTTGAATTTGCAGAAAGTTTTAGAGAATTGTCGATTTTTGTTTAAAAACTAATAAATTTTTTGTATAATTTGACTTTTACATGAGGAGCGTATCGCTTCTAGGTTCCAAGACCAAGGACGGTGTTGGTTTTTTATAGACTCCACTCCAAGGAATGGCAGTGGCTTAACTTTTTATTTTATTTTAAGTAACTTAATTTATGTCAGAATTATCTTTTGCCGAATTATTTGAAGGCTCAGAACAGACTCAACAGGCTAAGCCTGGTGATGTTGTTAAAGGTACCGTTGTACGCGTTGATAACGATTTCGTATGGGTTGATGCTTCTCTTAAGTCTGAAGCTCAGATCCCTGCTGAACAGTTCAAGAACGCTGCTGGTGAAATCACTGCTAAGGTTGGTGACCAGGTTGACGTAGTTCTCGAAAACGTAGAAGACGGCTTCGGTTGTACCGTGCTTTCTCGTGAAAAGGCAAAGCGTCACGAATCTTGGGCAAATCTCGAAAAGGCATACAACGATCAGGCTACTGTTATCGGTGTTATCGATGGCAAGGTTAAGGGTGGCTTCACCGTTTCTGTAGACGGTATCCGTGCGTTCCTCCCTGGTTCACTCGTTGATGTTCGTCCAGTTCGCGACACCACTCACCTTGAAGGCAAGGAAGTTGAATTCAAGGTTATCAAGCTTGACCAGAAGCGCAACAACGTTGTAGTTTCTCGTAAGGCTGTGATTGAATCTGAAAACTCTGCAGATAGCGAACAGTTGTTCGAAAACCTCGAAGAAGGTCAGATTGTTGAAGGTACCGTTAAGAATCTTACTGATTACGGTGCATTCGTTGACCTCGGTGGTGTTGATGGCTTACTCCATATCACCGATATGGCTTGGAAGCGCGTTAAGCATCCTAGCGAAGTTGTTGAAGTTGGTCAGACCATCAAGGTTAAGGTTCTTAAGTTCGACCGTGAACGTCGTCGTGTATCACTCGGCCTTAAGCAGCTTGGTGAAGATCCATGGATCGCAATCGCTACCCGTTACCCAGTAAACACTGAAATTGAAGGTGTTGTAACTAACCTTACCGAATACGGCTGCTTCGTTGAAATCGAAGAAGGCGTTGAAGGTCTCGTACACGTTACCGAAATGGATTGGACCAACAAGAACGTACATCCTTCAAAGGTTGTAAACGTTGGCGACAAGGTTAAGGTTAAGGTTCTCGAAATCGACGAAGAACGTCGTCGTATTTCTCTTGGCCTCAAGCAGTGCAAGCCAAACCCATGGAAGCTCTTCGACGAAAACCACAAGAAGGGTGATCGTGTTACCGGTAAGATCAAGAGCATCACTGACTTCGGTATCTTCATTGGTCTCGAAGGCGGTATCGATGGTCTCGTTCACTTAACTGACCTCAGCCATACTGAATCTTCTGAAGATGCAGCAGCTAAGTTCAAGAAGGGTGACGAAATCACTGCAGTTGTTCTCCAGGTAGACGCTGACCGTGAACGTATTTCTCTTGGCGTTAAGCAGCTTGAAGAAGATCCATTCTCAAGATATGCTGGCGATCCTGCTAAGAAGGGCAAGGTTGTAACTGGTACCGTTAAGTCTGTTGACGCTCGTGGTGCTGTAATCGAACTCGAAGAAGGTGTTGAAGGCTATATCCGTGCTTCTGACGCTGCTCGTGATCGTGTAGAAGACGCAACCACTGTATTCGCAGTAGGCGACCAGGTTGAAGCTAAGTTTGTATCTGTTGATCGTAAGAACCACCAGATCATCCTTTCAGTTCGTGCTAAGGATGAAGCAGAAGAAAAGGCTGCTATCGAAAATCTTAACAAGACCAACGCTAACTTCGAAACCACCAATGCTATGGCTGAAGCTTTCAAGGCTGCCAAGGCTTAATAACCGGTTGGTTTAAAAGTATGTAAGACTGATGTTTAATCGGTCGATGGAACCCCAGAGTAACCTCTGGGGTTTTTGTTTATACGGCCTAGATTTTTGGTGAATGAAGAGAAAAAAATGCGACCAAAGTAAGATTCAAATAAGACTTAAAGTAAGATTCAAATAAGGCAAAAGTAAGGTTAAATCTTTTATTCTTGGGATCTTGTTTGGAAAATTTAGGCAAGTTAAAACAAAATTTGGCAATAAATGCTAATATTAAGCATATATTTGCAATTTTGGGCGTAGATCTCAATATATGGCGTTTGTCGGCGGTATTTATTGAATTTTTTGGGGTGAGTGGTAAAATAACAAGTGAAAAGTATACCCTACTCTTTTTATATGTTTTGTAAATTATTTTTATAAGCTTGTGAGTTTGGGGCCGAGTTAGGGTGAAAAGTAAAGCACCAGTTACTCGGATGTGTTCCTTTTAATTGATTTACTTGCTAAGGCGTGATAAAAATGACCAGAGCCGAGTTTATCAGATTATTAGCCATGAAGTGCCAAGGCTTAACTATACGTAAGGCTGATCAAGGAGTAAGGGCAATAATCGAAGAACTTACGGTAGCGTTTGATGAAGACAAAAGAGTTGAAATCAGAAATTTCGGATGTTTTACAACAAAGCAGTCGGTTTCAAGAACCGGCGCCAATCCCCGAACGGGCGAACAGATAAATTTTGGATCGCACAAAGTAGTGCGGTTTAAATGTGGAAGCACCTTCCACGATCAGGTGAATAAAACACCACTAGCTCAACAAATTGATTTATGTATGGAGAAGACGGCAGAAAAGGTAGAAACAGCACAAGAATAAAATCATAACCATGTGACGGCAGAGAAGGTATGTATAATTAAGGTCGCACAAAGATGATTTTTTACGCTCGGTATTGAGATGATTAAAACGAATATAACTCAACAGAGCGCCATAAGTTAGCGTGTAATCTATAAAAAATGTAAGCCCTAAAGAGGCTACTAAAATTGATGTTACTACTATTTTCACCAATTTTTGCAGTGGGAGTGTTAAGGCACTCCTTTTTTTATGGCTTAAATTTAGTTGTTGGTCTCTCTCTTGGCGGGCTTTGTTTTACCCTCGGCGGGCGTTTTAGGCCTAGACGTCGGAATTAGTGATGCTTAGGTTGTAACTATTGCAAGATCTAGGGGCAATTAACCTTTGGTATTTCGCAGTGGACCTATAGACAAGACCTCAATACTGAAGAAAAACTCTGAGACAATATCCGTACCAAACTCAATAATGCTAATGTTAGTGCACTTAACGGCCACGAAATAACCGACCAAGAAATGGAGCGCATTAAGGATTTTATAAAAACCCAAGGCGAATCCGCATACAAGGCTGCTATTTGGCTCTCTGGTGAAAATGGCTTAGTACAAATCCCGCTAAAGCGTGATGATGTCACTCAAGACAATGTTTACAGTAAGTAGAGCACTAGGGCATTGAGGTTTTACGCCACTTTTTACAAAAACTATATTTCTACCACTTGGTATTAGCATGGAACAATATATAATTTAAATCTTAGGAAGATTGACTGTACTTCCTTGTTGTAAGACAGAAATTTACCGCTAATGTGGTCGTAGGACTCTTTGGTAATGAAAGTTCTGATTCAAACAGATTTACACTTGTAACTCCAAAGCCTGAAAATGGTGTACGATTACAAGCTACACTTGGCAATCAGAACCCCACGGGCTTGCCCGTGGGAGCAGTCAGGATTAGAGTGAAGCCAAAATAAAAAGAGCGCTACCATGAGCGCCCTTAACTAGTGACATGATTCCTTTAGGTTTAGAAATTAAATCTAACCCCACCTAAAATCTGGAGATCATCAAAATCGAGAGATTCACGGTATACGTCTTTTATCACGTCCCCATAGTTAGCGTAACGGAAGCTTAAATCAAACGCGGTATGTTCGGTCGCGTTAAGCAAAATACCGGCGTCGATGTGATAAGAGAAGTTGGTGTGGCTTTCAGAGAACTTGCCCACAGAACTACTAACTTCGGCCTTAGTATGCGCTAAACCAAGCCCAAAACCGAAGTATGGATTAACCATAAGTTTAGGGACAAAGGTAGCGTAAGCGTTGATATAACCGCCAGTTACATCGATAGTGGCTTTATCGGTGACGCAGTTACCACCACGCCATGAATGAAAATCAAGGTCTGACTGACTATGCCAAAAATATTCAATATCAGTATTTAGGGCGATATATTCATTGATAGGGAAAGAGATACCGATGTATGGGTTTACAGTGTAGGCTGAATCGTCATCAACTGTGCAATCATCATAGTAACTATAGTCGTCATAGTCGCAACCACTAATGTTAAGGTCGGAGAAAGAAACACCGTTACGAACCCCGATATACGGAGTGATACTAAAATTAGTGTTGGCTAAAGTTTTTTGCTCGCTATCAGCAGCAAAGGCGCAAGAACTCATCATGGCAGCTGCGACTGCTAGGCTTGCTGTGAGAAGGGTAATTTTTTGCATAAGTTTTTATTCCAAAAGTCCAAAACGATATTTTAAAAAGTTATCATGAGGTTAACCTAACTAGGCTAAGCTTAACTAAAAGGTGCTACTATTGAGGTCTTAGGCGTAAAATTAGGATCATTAAAATCAATGTCGTTGAAATCAATTCTATCAAAACTAATCTTGAATCAAGACCAATATTAGTTATCACTTCTAAAGTTTGGCTTGTGGGAGTTAGGGGCGCTTAAGTCTTTTAACCGTTTACTTCTTTTAAGCTTTTTATGCTAGTTTATTAAAAGTTGGCGCACTATAAACCTTGGTTATCCAAATCCTGCATTCTTCATGCTATGACAAACAGGTATTTTTAGCTACAATTATTTAGTAAGTCTGTCGATTTTAGGTCATAATTGCCTGGGGCAAATGATGTTTTTTTAGTGAGGTCAAATCTTTAAAATAAAGTTTGACTCCCACAAAAGTTGCATCTAAGCAGAAAAATCCATCAAGCTTTAAAGTGAAATAAAGTTAAATAGATTTAATAGAGTTAAATGGTAAAAAAATGGTTACTAAAGCTAAGTTAAGTTTAAAACCCATCCCGGCCCAAGAAGCTCGGCTTAAAGCTATCATGGCGGAATTTGTTCGTTTAAATCCGCACCCAAAACCGGCCTTAAACTTTACTAATGCGTTTGAACTCCTAACGGCGGTAGTGCTCTCGGCCCAAACTACAGATGCGCAAGTAAACAAAGTTACTCCTGCTTTATTTAAAGCCGCACCAACTCCTCAACTTATGGCGCAGCTCACCGAAGATGAGATTCGAAGCTATATTGATGTTTTAGGATTAGGGGCCATTAAAGCTAAACGCTTAAAAACCATGGCTGAGCAGCTAGTTACGAAGTTTAAGGGGCAAGTGCCATCCAAAGAGCAAGATTTAGTGTCGTTACCAGGCGTTGGGGTTAAGACCGCGCGTGTAATTTTAAATATCATTTTTAAGGTGCCATGTGTCGCAGTTGATACGCACGTCTTTAGAGTTACTCAAAGACTAGAATTGTGTGCCGGCCGGACGCCGGAAGCAGTTAGTGATTTATTACCACAAATTATCCCACCTGAGTATCTATTAGATGCGCATCACCACTTGTTACTCCATGGGCGGCACGTCTGTACTGCACGTAAACCACACTGTAAAGAATGTCCAGTTGCTTCTTGGTGTAACTCCAAAGATAAAAACCTAGCATAGAAAAACCAAAATCTAGTTTAGAAAAACGAAAAAACTAAATTTAGGAAAACGAAAAAACTTGTTTTAGAAAAACTTAGTTGGGAAAGGTTGGTGTATTTAGCCCAACTTAAAGATAAAAAAGAATTAGTCTTGATTTTTACCCATGAGAATTATTAGTAGTAAAGTTGCTAAAGCAAGCAAAGTCAAGAGATGTATCCTCCTTTGTATATCCCCGTGTGGAATAAGGAATTTGTCACAAAGTTAAAAAATTGTATGAAATTTTTGCGAAAAAGCGCTTTTAATAACATAATTTTTTTGTGAAAATGGCAATATAGTTATATTTCGTGCGCTCTTGATTTGCTATTACTTGAGCTCTAGCCTAAATGCCTAGTTAAGTGCCTTTAATCTTTGTGTTTTAGGGGCTATTTCCGAGTGAGTTTTTCGGTGAAGCTTACTTTAAATTTTTTAGTAAAAATTTAGAGTAAAGCTAAGGAATTAGTCTTAGCCAAAATAAAAAAGTTAAAAGGTCTTAAGTGGGATTTACTTTGTTTACTTGTCTAAAAATAAGTAAGACCAAAAGAAGTAAAGTCCAAAGCGGGTAAGGCTAAAGGCAAGTAAAGCCTAAAGGTCAAAAGTAAGTTGAGCTAGCGTTACGGTCTGCAGCATGGATAAATGAAGTATAAAGACAAGCGTCAAAAAACCTGGAGTTTGTAAGTGAAAGAAAAGGTTTTGTCGAAAGAGGAATTACTGAGTTCTCTAGTTCGTGAATGTACTCTGTACGTAGAAAGCGATTGCTTTTCTAAAGACGATACTGTTGAAGCTATTGAAAGTCTATTTTTGCCATATCTACGTAGATTTAACAAAAAAGCTTTGATTAACTTTGACTACCTCGATTTAGCCCGCCGTAGCATGGGGGACGCTAATTGTCTTACCGCTAATATGCAGCTCCTTGAAAAATCAGGTTACCTAGATTATTCACTTGCGGATAATTTAACGGAAGCTGTGATTTCAACCGTTAGAGATGGCGATACTCTCTTAGTCACCCAAAGAGCAGAATTGGCAGCTGATATTACCACTTTATGTAAGAAGATTTTAGGGCGTAACCCTGAATACCGCTTTTTCACCAAAAAACTCTCTAGTGATTCCCAGTTAGATAGCTTTATCAGTTTCAAACCATTGTTTGAAGGACTAGCTAACAGTCCAGCTGATGCCGCTAGATTTGCTACCGTCATTCTCGATATTACCGCAATTAGGGCTAAACAAGCTAATTGGTTCTTAGAAGACATGATTGGCTTTGCTCACAACATTAATCCTAATTTACAGATTGTTGTGATTAAGCGTGATATTGATGATTTTAATCACCAAGTTGAAAACTACCGTCGCGCTGAAGGTTTTTACTCTCGTATGAGTAGAGACGGAGTCGTGCAAACCCGTAACGATTTAGCTGGTCAAGACGATTTTGATACGATTAGCTGTTTGCGTGGTGAAAACTCCGACGTCATTGTAGTGACCCAGACAGACAAAAATGCTAGCACTATTTACAATCTAAATGACAAAGATCTCTCTGGAGTCAAAGTTCTTCCAGTAAGAATTTTTCAGCACGAACTTGATACTAAGTTTGATAGCCCGTGGCATGCTGAAATCAGTCAATTAGAACAGAAATTTATCGCTGAGTACTCAGGCGTGTGGAAAGCAAAAAAGGACGAAGAAGAATTACAGGTTCAAGAAACTTTGACCAAAGAAGAAGAAGAACTAATTCGTCGCGCCGCTGAATTAAAGCGCAAGAAAAATGAAGCTGTTAGTAAAGCTGAAGCCGTTAAAAAAGCGGAAGATTTAAAACAACAAGCTATAGCACGTGCCCAAAAAGAACATGTCGAAAGCATTAGAGAGCAAGCTAAAAAGATAGCCGAGGAACGCACTCAAGTTCAAGCTAAGCAACAAGAAACTGTTGATCAAAGAGCTTTAGAAATCCAGAAAATAAAAACCGAAGAAGAAAAGAAAGCTCAGTTTGAAGCAGAAGTAGAACGCCGTTTAGCTGAAGCACGTAAGCGCTTCCAAGAAGAGGAGGAAAACCGCGCTAAAATCGAGGCTGAGGTACAACGTCGTTTAGCTGAAGAAATTAAACAAGCGAAAGAAATGAAATTAGCCGAAACTTCAGCTCAAGATTCTAAATTAGCTGAAGAAGCCAAGAAAGCCGAAGAAGCTAAGAAAGCAGAGGAAGCTAAGAAAGCTGAAGAAGCCAAGAAGGCCGAAGAAGCTCAGAAAGCTGAAGAAGCTAAGAAGGCAGAGGAAGCTAAAAAGGCTGAAGAAGACAAGAAGGCTGAAGAAGCTAAGAAGGCAGAGGAAGCTAAAAAGGCTGAAGAAGACAAAAAGGCTGAAGAAGCTAAGAAGGCTGAGGAAGCCAAGAAGGCAGAGGAAGCTAAAAAGGCTGAAGAAGCCAAGAAGGCCGAAGAAGCCAAGAAGATTGAAGAAGCCAAGAAAGCTGAGAAAGTAGAGTCTCCTAAAAAGTCAAAGCGCTTTTTTTTAAGTGGTGGAATCAGCGTATTTGGTTTTTCTTCAAAGAAAGCTAAGGCAGACGAAGCTTCAGCTCCGGCCTCTACTGATAAAGATTCCGTAGGCAAAGAACAAGAAAAGAAAACAGAAACTACTCCTAAAGAAGTTGCTAAGGATGAAACTGGAGAAAACACGGTTAAGGACCAAACTCCAGCTCCAAAAACAACAATTAAAGTAGAAGACTCCGCTAAGGCTACAACTTCTGAAAAATCTGAAAATGAAGAAATTAAGACTATTAACTCTGCAGAAAAGCCACAAGGTGAAGCTCATGAACATGTAGCGCGCAAGTATACTCTTGGCGGTTCTGCAACTGAAGGTTCATTCTCTTTAACTCCGAACCAAGTTAAAAAAATGCAAGCCCAGCATGAAGCGCAAAAACAAGAAGCTAGCTTGGTAAAACAGGAATCTGAATCAAAAGATGAAGTAGCCTCTAAACCACTTGCAACATCTAATTTAGCGCCTGAAACCAAGGAAGAACCTGCTCCACGTAAACCACAGGTGGTGAAGTTGGCAAGTGAAGCCAATGAAGGTAGCTTTAACGTATCTGGTGCGCACAAAGAAGAATTGTTGCGTTTGCATCAGATGAATAAAGAATCTCGTGAAGAACTAGCTAAGTTACAAGTAGAACAAGAAGAAAAAGCTTTAGAAAAATTGGTTTACAACATAGCTCTTATTCGTGGCTTAGAAAGTGCGGGTATTGCTATTGATTCCGATAATGAAAAGTTATTGCAGTTTGTTTTACCAAAGGATGCGGTAGAAGCAGTAGATGGTTATGAAGCTGAAGAATTTAAGTTCACTCCTGAAAGATTAGAACTTTTAAATCGCTATGAAACGCTCCACCGTCATCCTATTGTGACTGGACGTAACAATAGCAATGCTAATTACTATCGTGGCTCTAATGCTTATTCAAATCAAAACAGAAGTAGCCATTCTTTTAAAGCGCGTAATACTAGTGAAGTATTGGGCTTTGATGTGAGCATGCTTTCAGATAATGTTTTACCTAAGAGTAGAGAAGAACTTGCCCGTGAAGCACTTGTTTCTAAAGAAAGAGAAAAACACGAACCAAAGAAAGTATCTTTAGAACAGCAAGGTAGTGCCGGTTTTTCATTAAGCTCATCTCAAATCATAGAGCTTGAAAAGAAACGCCAAGAAGAACCAAGTTCTCAACCAAAGGTTGAATCAAAGGCAGAGCCAGAAAACACAAGTTCTGAGCAACATGAGCCAAGAAAAGTAACTTTAACTCAGTCGGAAGGAAATTTAGGCTTTGGCTTAACCGAAGAACAAAAGAAGGGTTTTGCTAAAAAACGAGCCGAAAATATTAAGCAAGCTGAAGAAGCTAAGAAGGCTGAAGAAGCTAAGAAGGCTGAAGAAGCTAAGAAGG
>ERZ1034739.130-NODE-130-length-26651-cov-17.240262_pt1 | contig 26651 bp, 56 predicted proteins | sample MGYA00520636_ERZ1034739 | MGnify/ENA primary metagenome ERZ1034739 (study PRJEB33766, sample SAMN09781703) | gut metagenome | biome: gut microbiome | host: Homo sapiens | place: Madagascar | study: EMG produced TPA metagenomics assembly of the PRJNA485056 data... | reverse complement strand
TATTTGTAAATTTTATTATTACTAGCAAAGTAAACAATATTATATAGTCCTAAAGCAGATCCTTCTTGTTTTGATAGTTCTTTATTAAACCAATCCTAAGATGGTAATACTAAATGAACTAAACTATACCATCCATCAGAAGTAATTTCTAATGTTGTCTATTTTAAAGAAGAATGCTCGGTGAAAGTTGGGTTTAAATATGTTACATCTTGTGACTTGTTAAGCTACAGTACATCTATTGAAACTGTATCAGAAAATTTAAACTTTCCTTTTACAGTTCCAATATTATCTTCTGGAAGATAAGTACTAGTATCTTGTACAGTAACCTTACAACTATCACAAGAATTACAAGTAATTAAGTTAATTTTTAATTCCATCAATTAATTTGTTTAATTTTATCATTGTAAGGATTTCCATCTGTAAGTTGAGATATTTCAACATTAGTTCTTCGCTTTTGCTCTTCAATAGTAGCTTCTCTAAATGTACGTTCAGTGTTAGCTTTATACATTTCAATTTTATAGGTTTGCTCAAGCTATTTTTGTTCAAGTTGTAATTTCGTTTGATTAAGCTATTCAATTTTCTTTTGAGCTTCTTGTAACTATTTTTGCATTTGCTAAGCTTGCTATTGTAATTGCTAGTTTTGCTAACTTAATTGCTACATTTGGTTATTTTCATCTTTTTGAATACGCATAGCTTTTTTAATTTTATATTTCAAATCTGGAATACTTTTACTTGTAATAGCTTCAATAATAATATCAGGTGGTAATCCTCCAGATTTAACAAATTCTGGTATAAGATTTCTAATCTATTCTAAATCTTTAACAACATCTGTACTAGTGATAATTCTAATATCATGATCAGTCATTGTAAAATATTCTGGAAGAGCCGTAAATACTTTCTAATATTTATCTCCTAATATAATAGTTCCTGTAAGTCCATTTTTAAAAACAACTTTAGCCAAATTAAGACAATCTAATAACATTTCATTTACTACTAAATCCATCTAATGATAATACTATTTAGTAATTATAAATGAATTATTTTGTCCTATTTTAACATTTGTAACAGCATCGCGCTACTCAATGCCGTTAAGTCGTTCTCTAAATACTCCAGTAATAGATGATGTAGTTTGCTCTACAGCATCAATAGCCATCTAAATTGCTTGTACAGCTTGGGCTTTAACAGTATTATCAAAACCATTAAATATAGTATTTAATGGAGCCTATCCAGAAGCAATTCTACCTTCTTGCGACGAATCAAGAACACCTAAACCTTGCTTCTTTAATGCTTGCCATTTTACTAATCTTTCTGGAAGATTTACACCTAATTTCTCAGGGATAAGAGTTAAATCAATCCAATCACCAACCGTACCACTATTTGCAATAAGATTATCTCTATAGAAATTTAAAAGGTCATATTGATCCTATAAATGAGCACATGCCAATACCATGGAATATGGTTTAACACCTCTGTTTAAAAAATATATTCCATTTACTGACAAACCACAATGAGTAGGATTAGACTAACTTCTCATTACTTGTTCATCTTTTCCTTTTAATATATAAATCTATTCTCCTATACGAATTGTTTTATATCTCTACATTACAAAATCTTTATCGGTTTCTAACCATTCAACTTCATAAACTGGAATAAGTTCATGCATTGTACCATTTCTACTATCTGGATAACCAGGTGTTACTTCTACACCAGCTTGAATACCATCTGTATTTGGTATTCCACCAGTTTCTCCCATTCTAACATAATACATTGCATTCTCATAAACGGAATCCCATTTTTCATCAAGTAGTTTTCTGTCAGACTATTTCATATCTTTGCCATATTCATTTAGAATTTGGTTTTTAGTCATCCAATTTCTTACAACAGCTCGATAAGAATTTTTAATATAAGGAGATTCAAAATTTCTATCTATAAAAGTATTTAAAGGACTTAATGCCTGTATTCTAATATTATTATTTTCTACAGTAGGAACTACTCTATAAAAAGAATATCCTGTTATTAAAAGATCTAAAAGTAAATCTCTAAGAACAGTTATTATATCAGTATCTCTTGATTGCATAATGTATTCTATTACATTCTATGCAGCTATTTCATATTCAGATACAAACGTATTATTTATATCTTCTACTATTCTTTTTAATTGTTGATCAACTAAACCATCTGTAATATCTTTACCATTAATAAAATTAAGAACTGATTTTTTTAGATTCTATTTTAAATAATTATGTAATTCTGATGCAATTTTTAATTGTTTTTCTCTATCTATATTAGATATTGTTTCACTGTCTTTACATGATATTTTTGGAATAATAGGTGTTCCTAAATATTCACCAATTAAAGCATCTATATGTTTTTTAATTAATGGAGTAAAATGTAAAGTAGTAGGTGTATTAGTTCCGTAAACTTCTTCTAAATATCTAAACTAGTCAGCATCTCTTACACCATTATAATAGTTGTAAGCTTTCTGTAATTCATATTTTGGATAGACTAGCTCAGATATAGCTTTATCAGTTTTTTCTATTAATTCATCCTTTGTCATGACAACTACATGATGTATTTCTTGGATTACAATCATATGGATAAGTTAATTGTAACTTACCGTAGTATATTAGATTAAGTCGTCTATCCTTTAATTCCTATTTCAGAAATTTAAGAAAAGCCTTGTCTTCTAGTTCTCCATAAATTGTTACAGGTTTATTTGGAGTATCCATTCCGAGCTTAATAGAATAACCAATTGGATTTAGCTTCTAAATTTCTATTTTACCTGTATATTTCTTTTTATAAATATCCAGAATATATTCTTGGATCACTTGTTCTAGGTTCTATACTGTCATATAACTATCCAAAATTATTATTAAATCGTATCTATGTAGACTATGTAGGTATTGTTCCATAACGACGTCTACCCTAATCATCTGTATAAAAACCTATGTCTTGCCAAGTTTCTTTAACAGTTTCTACTAATCTTGGAACAGTTCCTTGTAATTCTTCATCAGCTAGCATAACCATTCCTAAAGCCGCTACTATATCGAACTTCCTTTTATTTTCATCTGAATAACGATTCAGCTCATCTAATATATCTTCAAACCAAATCTAATGGCAATAGTCATTTACATAATCAGCTATCAAATCTGTTTGATGATCAATAATTGCAGGAGTTGCTGGAGTACCATATTGTTTATTAGTATTTCTAATAGCATCACTTAAAGTAGCTCTAGGACGTTTCATAAATAAATTTAAAAGTTTTTCTCGTCTAGCATAAGAAATAATACTTTGGCGAGTAGCTTCTACATTTATTCGTGCATTATAATATTGTGCTAACTTTATAGTAATTTTATAACACTCTCTAACATCATCAGGTCTATCTTTGTATAATGCTACTATTTTAGGTTCATCTAAACCATATACTCGTTTATAAACAACTAAACAAAAATCAGAAGGATCTTTAGTATATTCAGATGTTTGTGACATACCTATATCAATACCATCAACACCTATTATATATAAATCTCTAATTTTTTCAGCTGGAGGTCTCCAAATAACCTTACCATTTTCATCTGTTTTTTCTTGTAAAGTCCATATAGGGTGTTCTAATATTTGGATATTACTATTTTGATTTAAAATCCATTTAAATCCAGTAATATTATCTACACTATGAATACCTTCTTTATAACGATATTCAATATATCCTCTCTCTATAGGTGGGGCTTTCTTTAAAGCTCTTATCTATACTAATTGTTCTGCAATATTAACTTTATTAAATTTATTATCTCCCTCTAAGTTAAATGCCTCTTCTGCATTGTAACAATACTCTGCACAATAAGTTATTAAATCTTTAGGGCTTTTAGTAAATCTACTTCTTTGTACATCATAATATTCTCTACCTTTTTCTGGATTTGTATATCCACGTGAATCCATATATTCACCTTTAACTATAGAGAAAGCAGGTAAAAAGAATCCAGTTAATACTTCTTCATTAGTTTGAGTATAATGATGCTTATAAGGTAATACGTTAAATGCATCAGGATTATAATATATAGTTCTAAGACCTTCGAGTCTATTTCCTGAATCACCACCTGTACCACCAATTACTTTAATCCCGAACTATTCACCTTGAATATGTATTAAAGCATCACCTTGAATAAAAGCTTTTGTTGAATTTACCCAAGAACCACCTTCTTCGTATAAAAGTAAATCACAACGATCACCACGAATTTTATTTGGAGAGTCAGCAACAATTCCTTTAATAAGCGACATACTACCAGCTTCAATTTTCATACCATTACGATTTTCAATATATGAAGCCTTTCTCATCATAGAATTATTAACAACTTGAGATAATTGTGAAAATCCGTCATCCGTTTTATCATTTAAAAATGATAGTGCGCTCCATACTTTACTAATAGTGTCATCTACATATTTTTGAAGATTTGCAGCTATAAGTGTTGTTGAATTATCTCGTACTGTATACATATTTGCAGCTAAAGATGCATTCATTTCCGAAAAACCTAATCCTCTGGCTTTCATAAGAGCTGCATTTTTACGTAATTGTTTACATAATTCTAGATAATGAAACCATATATACTAAGCTATATAAAAATCAGGAAAATCAATCATTCTTCCTGTACCAGCTTTAGCCGTATGAAGATTAGGAAGCTAATAAAAGTTTAAAAAGAAATAATGATCACCAGTAATAGTATATCCATGAGATGTCATTCCATTTCTACATCTATCGAATTGTATATCCCAAAAATCATTAAATGCTTTAGAACCAAATCTAAATTCACAATAATGACCAGTTCTTATAAAAGTATTTCTTGCTTCCAAGAACCAATTAGGATCAAACTCTAATCCGTGTGTATCGTCTATAAGTTTATATCCAGATAATTCATAAGATTTAGTAGGATCAAAAAATTTTATATCATCTCCTATTTTAAAGTCCCAATCGTTTTCTGAAACAGTAGATATTTCTTTTGGTTTATCCTATTTAATAGGTGTTTCTTTTTTAGATTTAACCTAAGTAACTAAATCTTGAATTTCCTATGGTAATTTTACTTTTTTAGGTCGACCTCTTTTCTTTTTAACTTGTTCCATAATTAATGAGGTCTATATCCATTACGAGCACCACCTCTAATAGTGGATTGTGATTCAATTTGTTTTTTAACCTAGTTCTCTAACTAAATCATAGTTTCATGAACATCAATTAAATTTTTCATCTCAGCCTAAATATCTTTTACCTTATAAATAGGCTTGTTAGTTGTTTCGTCTCTTTCCAGAGGATCTGCATTTTTAAAATAGTCTATAAATTTATCAACCATATCATTAGCAGCCTATAAAAGTCTAATAGATTTATTAGATTCTTGAATAGATCTAAACTTTCTACAAGCAGCTCTAAAATCAGGATTATTAAATTCTTCTTCTGTTATAGATGCATCTTTTAGAGCTTCTTTATGTCTCTCCTGTTCATCGTAATCAGCATAAATAGATTTCCAACATATTGCTAACCATATATATGTAAATTCACGAAATGCGCGAAGACCCATTCTGCCAGTAGGGTCTTCTTCGCATTTATTTCTTTCAGGTTGCATAAGTGTTGAAAATTCTTTTACCAAAAGTATTTCAGGAGTATTTAATTCAACTCTATTAAGTTGACTATTATAAACAAATATATCCTAAACCATTAATTCATTAATTCATTTACTTATAATCGTGAAAATATTATTTTCTTTTCATCTTACGTCCACACTTAAATGCTTTAATTGGATCAGAAGGTTCTTCAGTTTCTTGTTCTTTTTGTTGACGTTGCATACATTTTTTACAAAGTTTACCACCAACTTTAAAATATGTCATTTCAGTACCATCTGGACATTGGCCATTTAAATGTCTAATATAATTAAGTTTAGCTCCAAATTTAGCAGCTTGAACTTGCTGTTGTTGTATTTCTTGCAAGAACTAAGAATATGCTTGTTTTAGTCCGTCTTCTCCAAGTTGTTGAATAACTTGTTCTAATTGTTGCTGGTCTTTTGCACCAGTTTTTTGCATTAAATATTGCAAAAATGCTTGTTGTAATTGTTGTTCTTCCATATTAATTGTTCCACCTTTTTGAAGTTTCTAATGTTGCTAATGTTGCTAATGTTGCATTGCGTATCCCATATTAAGATAAGGACTTAAATCTGTATTAAACTAAGAAGTATTATTTTTAGTATTAGACTACCAACTATATTTATTTGGTGTATATGAAGTATTACTAGGTGTAGTACTTGTTGTTCCAGTTGTTGCCGAAGTATTAGTTGTTCCAGCTGTAGATGTCTAAGTAGATTGCTATCTATTAGGATTATGATTTTCATAGGCATCTCTCATTTCTTTAGAAGAATATATAATACCATTAGAACCTGTTCTATCGTTTCTATCGAATGTCCAATTTGACATATTATTATACATATCCTTGAAATCACCAAGTAATCTTCCTCTATATTTACCTTTTATACGTAAATCATTCTCGATTTTATTTTGATCCCATTTACTTGTATCAGATCCATAACGATCTTTCATAGCTATAATAAAAGGATTTCTTGCATTTGCCTGATTATTTATAGCAGATAACATTCCAGAATAATTATTGAAACCTAAATCAGTAATATCACTCATTCTAAAAGCCCCTAATGCAGATGGACCAAATTGCTATTGTTGAGGAGTATTTGTCTATGTTGAAGTTTGTGTTGGTGATGGATTTGAAGTTTGTGTTGGTGATGGATTTGAAGTTTGTGTTGGTGATTCTTGTTTATAATGTGGATCATTACTCCATCCACCAGAATTATCAATTCCATCTTGTATTCCTTTATGTGCATTTGTAATAAACGTATCATAATCAGTATGATTTTGTCTAAACGTATCTGCATTTTCTCCTCGTTTCATTGTATTATAAGCTTTACCTCTCCAAGTAAATACTCCGTATCCAGCATCTCGAGCAGCATTAAAAGCGGCTTGACGACTAGAATATGTATCTGCATTGAAATAATTATGAGCAGTACGCTTACTTGAATCATTAGGATCAGCTGTATAATACTAACCAAAATTATAATTATAAGTAGGTGTCTATGGAGGAGTCTAAGTACCGCTTCCACCAGTACCTCTTGGATGATTACCACCTCTTGGATTACCCCCACCTCTATCAGTATCACCAGCACCATTGTTTGGGTCAACAGGTTTATCGCTAGTATCGCTATCGGTGGTTGGGTTTTCACTCTATGTTACTTTTGGTTTCCAAGATCGTGCTTTAGCTTGTCTGATAGCATTGGCATATCTTTTATTAAAAGCAACTTTGCTATTACTATTACTATTAACTATCTACTATAGATCATATGTAGTAGGAGAAATATGATATACTTTACCAGTATTGTCATCCCAATTATAAATTTTACCAGAAGAATATCCAACAGCAACCCATCCTTTATTTGGAATATTTATCCAATCTACAAGTTCACCATTAATATGATTTGCTCTAAACCTATGAGGCTAATTTGAATATTTAGAAAATTGTACCATTATAATAAATTTAAATCTTTAGTATTAAACACAGCTTCCTAAAGTTCTCCCTAAGAAGTAAACCATCTACATCTAATTCCTATTAAAATAGGTTTTTTAATTTTGTCTTTATCATGCTTAAAAATAGATGTTTCCTTTTTAACTACAATCATTGTAGGTTTATTTGGAATATCCTATTTTAATCGCACAATATCACCAGGATTAAAATATATATTCTATTCTTCCATATTATTTAATTTTATTAAAACGATCTTGTAGTCCTTCATTGACTACAGCAATTATTTGTGATTCACCAAGACTAACAAAACCTTGTTTAAAAAATGGAACTGGAACAGCAGTATCTTTTCTAAAATAGATTACATCACCTTCTTTAAGATATTTAGTTTCAGGGCCTACTTCTATAACACATCCAGTAACAATAAATTGATCTTGCTCTTCATATTTACCAGATTGCTGATTAAATTGAGTATGTGGATTATAACCTCCAGTATCAACAATAATGCCACCTTTAATTTCCATTTTTTGGAATGGATTTACTTTAAACTGTTGTACTAGAACTCTATTAAACATTGGTTTAATCTCAGCCTTTTCAATGTCATAATTTATCTTATCTTTACTTTCTTCAAAATCCTTATTATTCTTTTCAAGTCGTTCGTTATATTGTTCAACTTCTGAATTAAATTTTGAAGCTTTTTCTTTTTGGATTAAATTATCTACTGTATTTTCACTCATATTAAATACAAGTGAATCATTTACACCTCTTGCCTCTTGTGCAAGTTTCTCATTGTTTGTTGTACAAATTCTTACGTTATTCATAATTCATTAACATTTAATTATTACCATTTACCTAAAGGACAAACTGCATTAGCTAATCTTGTTTTAGCTGAAAGTATACATCCACATCCTCGTTTATAATCTTTCTTTTTTTCATTACTTACATCTCCTGTATTAACATTTAGCCATAATTTATTATTACACATTCCTCCCATCTTAGTAGAATATAAAGGACAGGCATAACAAATCTTTAATCTATTATTACTCATATCCTCATTTAAATTGAAGATATTTTTTATATGTCCGTTTGCAATATCTAGTATATTCATAATCTTATAAAAAGAAGAGAATAGAATATATCAAAAATAAAATGCTGATATGTAATCTAATTATAGATTCAAACTATCCTAAAAATAAATATTAATATTCTATTCTCTTACGTTTACTTCTTTCTTTTTCCAAAATGAGTTTTTTCTTATAATGATATAACATTTTTTCTACATCATGCTTACGATATTCACAATGATACAAGGTGTTATTTCCTTCGTGATCATAATGATTTAATATTAAATCCTTAATTACAAAATTAGGATTTATTTTTTGTAGCATCCATGCATACGTAGAAAGTTGCATTGTATAATGTTGAAAATTACAATCATCCAAATTATTCAATGGATATTTCATTTTAGCAGTAGTTTTAGTTTTAGTATTAAAACCACTTTTTAAATCAATTTTCCCATTAGTTTTGTGGTCAATTATATAAATGTCATTACCAGATTTAACTATTAAATCAATTTGCCCAGCTAATTTTAATATACCATCGTCTGATTCTCTATAGATTAAATATTCAGGATATACACCATTTTCCAAGTCTAATTCTGAATAATCTTTTTTACATTCAAATTTACCACCTATACCAAATTTTTGTAATTTTACATTATCACCTGCTTTATAAAAACTATTCTCTAATTCAGAATGTATTTTTGTTCCTCTTTCACAGGCTTCTTTATTCTTTTTATCCCATTCATCTAATATATCTTGTTTAACTTTATTAAATTCATTTTCTGATATATCATATGCATCTAAAATATCTTTATTAAATTTTTTAGATGATAGAAGAGATTTCTTTTCTATAGCCCAACTATCTTTAGGAAGTAATTTTTCTAATGCTTTATAAGCAGACCAAAAATTTTTATCAAATTCTTGTTCATATTTTCCTATAAGAGTAGTTACAGAAATATATTTCTTACTTTCATCATTAACATCGAAGTAACAATGACTAGCATCGTTAAAACATACATTACCATTACGTTTATCAATTTGCATCATATATTTATATTATTTCATTATTTCTCATTTTCATTTTCATCAACTCTAGACAAGAGTTTGTTTTTGTACATCTAATACTTATAATTATAATCTATACCTAGCAATGCAGCAACAAAAGTACTTGTTTCTCCAAATGCTACTAAAACTGAACTGTTAATAACTCCTAAAGGAGGTACTGTAAATCCAGCAATTAATAGACCGCTTCCTATTATTGTTAATATAGTAGCAATAAGCAATCTATAATTTAAATTTGTTTTGTAACTCATTTGTTAATTAATATATGGTTAATCTAATTTATAATTATTCTTATTAGCTTAATTGTATAATTAAGAAATTGAGTTAACTTATGAGTTAATATAAGTTGTATCATACAAATATAATTATTAAATTTGAACATTCAAATAATATACATATTTATAAAAATACATTATAATGAACGATATAGAATTTTATAAAAAAGGTAACAAAATTTATATTAAGAAAAAGAATAGAGGAAAATTTACAGATTATTGTGGAGGTAAAGTAACAGATGAATGTATTCAAAGAGGAAAGAATAGTCCTAATCCTAAAATACGAAAAAGAGCTACATTTGCAGCTAATGCCAGAGTTTGGAAACATCAACAAGGTGGTACTGTTAAAAATATAGCAGATAATTTATTTGAAAATTTAAAAGAAGTAAAATATGGTAATGGCAATTACGATAATGTTAATACTAAATTATTTTCTAAATATCCACCTTAGGCAAATGGACATAGAGATGATAGAGTTAAATTAGTAAATCATCCATCTCATCCATCAAGAGGAAAATGGAGTAATAACAATAAAGTATTTAACCTTTCTGATTTTGGAATGGAAAATCCTAATCTTACTTTCTTTGGGTTAGCAGATGGTAATGATCCTAATGCAGTATTAAAGTATAAAAACGATTATGTATTACCAGAAATAACAGTAACTCCACATGGAGCTTATGTAGATAATACTTATGACCAAATTCGTTTGTATCCTAAAACAAATGTATAGAAACATTAGTTAGGTGGAGTTATTAAACTTGTACCAAAAGGGAATTATCTTAAAGTGTTACAATAGTTTATAGAAAAAACTAAAATATCACCTAAAAATATGTTAAATTTTAGAAAAGGAATTGATAGAGACGATAGATTTTTACAAGGAGAACTTCTTAAATAGGCACTTGAAAAATAGAAAGTTCCACTTCATTACGTTGGGCATGGTATGTCTAAGCAGATGGATCAGGAAGCTTTAGCAACTGCTCGTATGATGAATAAGCATGGATACGATACAAGTAGAAAATTTTATTCAAGTAGTTTAGTTGGTGATAGAACTAGTACTGCTGCGCCAGGAGGTTTTTATTCTGATGGGCCATTTATTATTGTAAGAGATATGAGATAGCCAGAAGGATATATTAGTCATATTTTAATAAATGATTCATACAATAATCCATATAGTAGAAAATTAGCAAATTTTTACAAATCTATTCTTGATCAAGAAAACCCTAACATTCCTCATGTATTGTTTAGTGATATTATAAACGGATCTTATAAATTTTGATTTAATATTATAGAATATATGCAACACAAAATTAAATACTATTATTTATGTGATTATACTTCTCTTAAAGATATGATTTTTGAAGAAGGAGAATTATCTGATGAATAGATAGAACTGTTGAGAAAGGCTAAATCTCACAATCTTAATTATTACTCTATTTATTTAGAAGATAAAACTCACTTTACTACTTATTATGATAGTGAAGATTTCCTAGATATAACTAAAGATAAATTAAAGCAATGGAATAATAACTAAATTATTATGATAGGAACACATGATAGCTTTACTTATTTAAAAGCTAAGAATAAAATTTATGAGTTGTTTTCATTTTTATGGAGAACACAAACTAAAACTCTTAAAGAACAAAAAGAATTTGGAGTAAAATATTTAGATGTACGAGTACATAAAACTAAAGAAAATCAATGGGAATTATGTCATGGATTAGTTGATTTTTGTAAATATTATAATACATTATCTGAGTTAATGGAAGATTTATCTAATTTTAAAGTTAGATTAATTCTCGAAAAAGGTACAAAAGCTGATGAAGAAGTATTTAAATCCATTATTTATAAACTCTCTCATCAGTATTCTAATTTAGTTTTTTCAGCTATTAAAAAGGATTGGAAAGTATTACATAATAAGAATTTAATTCTTATGGATTATACTTATATTCCTTTTTATTCAGATCTTTCATTTTGGGAAAATATTAAAAGGATGAATTGGTTTAATACTATTAAAAAATGGGCTAAGAAACATAATCCTGTTATTACACAAGAGATGAAAGAAGATGAGAATGTTGTTTATTTTATAGATAGATTATAATGAGTAGAACAAAAGACGATAAAACGAATAATTATTACTATGCTGATTCAGATACTACTGATCCTAATTTTACTGATTTAACGCCTATAGGAGAAGGTGTTTATAAAAATAAATTTGGTAAAATTGTTTATGATACAACTAAAGTAACTCCTCCTAAAAAAGATAAATCAATTAATGATAATTGGCAAACAGCTTATGCTAAAGGTGTTCCCAGTGGTACTATGTCTGCTGATATGGAAACCATGAATGCTGTTACAGGAGGAGTTTTAAATTGGACAATGCCTTCACAAGTTGTTGGAGCTAGTGCAAGATTAATGAATGATGGAGATTTTGGGCAATTTGGTAGAAATTTAATATTAGGAAATAATGGTATTGTATCAGATAAATTTGCACAAGAACACCCTTGGTATAGTTTGGCAGCTAACGGAGCTTTTGATGTTGCATCTTTAGGTTTGGCTCATACTGGAACATCGGGTGTAAAAAAATTAGTAAATCACGTAGGATAGGAAATAAAAAATAATGTAGATTACGCAAAATATATAGTCAAAACTAATCCATATTATTATGATTTAAAACATCCTATTTCTACTGCAAAAGCTATTCGTGATGGTAGATATACTCCACTTTTTAGAAATATGTCTGATGCTAAAAAAGCATTTACTAGAAATAGTAATAAATTACAACAGACATTTGATGACGCTTTTAATTTTGTAGATGAATTTGAAGGAAATAAGAATAATGCTTATAGACTTAGTCATTTTATTGATATGGGATTTGCAGAAAAACCAAAACTTGTTATAGAACCTACAAAAAGTAATCTTGGCTCGAGAAATATTTTCGCCGAAATGGCTCACAATGGTAGGACACATACGGTTAGAATGCGCCATAGAAGTTCTCCACACATTCTTTATGATCCTAACTCATCTTCAACAAAAGGAACATTTGTTCATGAAATAGAACACGAAGCTCAAGCTGCAAATCCTCATTATATACCAACGTATAAATATGATGGTAATATAGGGTATCATAGAGTAAATCCAAATAGTGATGAAGCTAAATTTGTGTTTGAACCAATTATGAAAAATTCAGATATGAATAACAATTTTAGAATATGGCAAGGATCACCTAGAGAAGTATAGTCAGAATATGCAAATTTTGCTTCACAATTAAATAATCCATCACCTTATAAAAAATAGCCTTGGATTAATAGATTAATTTTATCTAATAAAATAGCTAAACGATTTAATATTAATAGGAAAGAAGCAGATCAAATGTTGATTAATATGAGTAAATTTAATTATAGAAAAGGTGGCTTATTGAAAAAAATAAAATAAAACTTTTATAATGGTCGATACATTTCCAAAACGTATAAATTAGGATCAATATAAAAAATTGCCAGAGAATGTACGAGGGAGATATTATCCTCTTACAGATCCTAGAACAAAACAAACTACATATAGTTATTCTGGCCCATCAGAAAAAGGATTAAAAATTGTAAGTCCTGAATTTCAAATTCTTACAATGGGAAGACAAGCAGTAGGATTAAAATTAGGCAAGGCTTTTAATGAATGGAGAAAACTTCGTAATGTACATTTTAATCTAGATAAAAGTACAGAAGCCATTAATGGTAAGGAAGCATTTCATAATTTTGTAACCAGATTAGGACAGATTTTAAATCCAATATTTTATAATGTAGGAAAATTAATTAAGAAACATAAATTTAAATAATGCCAGATTTATTTACAACATACGAATCTATATAGCCACCTAAAATAGTATCTCCAGATGTTCAATAGAATTATTAGGAAATTCAATTAATGTAGTAGCCTGATTAGACTAAACAAGAAGATCCTGGTATAAATTGGGATTTTATAGAAACGTCTAATTAGGATTTAGAATAGCCTCAATTTATTTAGCAAAGTAGTTAGCAAAATAAATCAACTGCAGTATAGTCTGTTGTTAATTTAGCAAGACAATTTGTAGGAGGTAAATATAGTTGGGGTGGTTCTAGCCCTTCTACTGGATTTGATTGTAGTGGTTTAATAAAATATGTCTTTAACCAAGTTGGAATTAATTTACCAAGAACTGCTACAGAACAAGGTAAAGTAGGACAAGAAGTTAATTTATAGCAAGCACAGCCTGGTGATGTTATTTGGTTTGGTAGTAAGCATAGTCCTAGTGGTCAACATATAGGACTTATAAGTAGAATAGATAATGGATAGATCTATATTATAGATGCTGCTGGTAAAAAATTAGGAATAACAGAAAGATTACTTCCTAATTTATAGATTAAAAGTATTAGAAGAATATTAGGACAAACACTAGGTAATTCATTTAATCAATATGCTATTAACTTTTTTATGAATAAAGGTTTATCAGAAGCTTAGTCTAGAGGTATAGTTGGAAATTTAATACAAGAAAGTAAAGGCAATCATACAGCTGTTAATAGATCAAGTGGAGCTTTTGGTTTAGCCCAATGGTTAGGATCTCGTAAGCAAAGACTTTTTTAGAGATATGGAACAAATCCTACAGCTAAACAATAGTTAGAATTTATATGGGAAGAATTAAATTCAACAGAAAATAAAGCTTTTTAGAAGTTATTAAATACTAATACCATTGCTGATGCAACTAAAGCCTTTGCTACTCATTTTGAAAGAGCAGGACATAATGAGATGAATATGAATAGAAGAATCAAATACGCGTATTAGACATGAGAATACCACTATAGCAATTAGAACAAGTAATTTCATATGTAGGTAAAGTTCCTATGAAATAGAAAATTGCTAAATTTTCAAATAAGATTGGAAAAGAACCTATTAAAATAAAAGATAAATTACTATTTATGCCAGATTAGTATGCTATTACTAAAGGAGGTAAAATTGCAAAATCTAATGATAGTTGGGAACCATATTTAGAAGATACAGTAAGAAAAAGAACTAAAATAAAAAAGATATTTGATAATTATTCAAACGCAATGCATAGAAGAAGAGATTATACTTGGAGTGGATTAAAACAACATATTAGTGATGATTTTTATGCTTTAAAAGATCCTTAGTCAGATAGTTTATTAATATAGGCTTTTGGAAATAAAGATTTTCCATTATTTCATCCGTCTCATTTTTCACCAGATTCTTTAAGAGGTGGATAGAGAGTAATTAATATGGCAGCAAGAAGTTCAAAGCCAATAATATTTACAGTTACAGAAGATCTTGCTCCAATGTTATAGAAAAGTGGTTTTGTTAAAATTGCAGAAACTCCTATGCTATTTAATGGTGAATATGTAAATAAAATAGTTTTAGCAAATAAAGCTGTTTCAAAAAATAAAGATTCTATTATAAAATATTTTTAGAATAAAAATAATTATAACAGATATGAACAACTTGGAGAATAGTTAATTAAATCTCCAGAATTTGATAATTATATTAAATTAATAGATTAGGCACCTAATCCCCCTAGTATAGAATATAACAGATTCCTTGTAAATAATCCTACATAGAAATTTAAATTATCAGATTTAATACCAATTAAATAGACTGGAGGAAATATATATCAAATAGATTCTTCTATGCCATAGATTTCTCAAAGATATATATCGTTATTAAATAGAGGAATTAAACCATAGGTTGCATTTGATACAGCTCACTTATCTTTAGTAGAAGATGGTAGACCAGGAAAATATTATTCATTTGGTAGGAGAGCATCAAATTTAAAAGGGTGGACAGATAATACAACTGATAGTTTAACAGTTGGAAGATATAGAAATTTATAGAATGTATAGAATTTTAATTAGTTTAAGTAGGGTCTTAGAAAAAAGAATTATAATTCTAGACCAGCTTTCTATAATACAGAAATGAATAGAAACAGAAATAAAGATAAATAGATTGTTAATAAATGGAATAAAGAGCATGGTGTTGATCTTGTTGCTCAACTTTATAGTTAGGACAATAATTATGTATAATGAAAGATTTTTTAATTAAGTTAATAACAGCACATACAGGAATAAGTAGTAAAAGAGTTTGTGGAGTATTAGGATTTTTAGTTGTTATATTTATATTAATATATTGTACAATATGTACTATACAAGCTCCATTAATAATAGAACCTTTTATATATGCAGTATGTATGCTTCTTGGAATAGATTCAATAACAGGTATATGGAAAAATAAAAATAATGATATATAATAATAATGAAAAACCAAAAGATTCTATTCTTAAAAATATTGGTAAAGTTCTCTTAATACTTGGTGCTATAGGATCAGTTAAAGGTAAGTTACCTCCTGTATCTAGAAGAGGTACTATTGGTAATTTATCTAAATTAATGCCTCGTAAAATAGGACAAGGAGCTGAAGCTATTGTAATAAATAATTCTCCAACTACTGTTGCTAAAATAACTGATATAGGTAGTGGTGAATTAGTTAAAAGAAATAAAATTCCAAATTCAGTTCCATTAACTTTTATGGGATATGTTAGAGATGGTAAGAATAGATTTCCAACTTTCTTATAGAAAAAAGTAAGAATATTAAATGATAATACTTTTAATAAATATATTGGCAGATTAGATAAATCAATGTAGAAGAAAGGATTTAGAAAAATAAATGATCCAAATGTTCAATATAGAGCTTATACAGATGGTAAAATTGTAATAGATGATGTTGCTCCTGGAAATGTTGGTGTTAATATATTAGGATAGCCTAAATTAATTGATTTTAATATGTAGAGTGTACCAGAATGGTTAGAACAAGGATTCATATTAAAAAATGGAGGCAAATTTAATTTTAATAGATTTTAACATGACTATGTTTGTATTTTTTATAATATGAATTTATATTTGCTATGTAATTAAAACAAATAAAAAATTATGGAAGAATTAGAAAATATAATTGAAGTATCAAATTTATTACATGAATTAAGTTTAAAAATTCCAGAAGGATCAGAAGAAACATTTGATGTAAATGGAATTAAATTTACTCTAAAAAAAGAAGAAGGAGTAATTAAGTTAATTTCTGAAGAATCATATAATTTCGATGATTCAGATATTAAAGATCTTATAAAAGAATATAAAGAAAATATTGAAAATTTAGACGATGATTTATTTCTAGAAGTTGTTGAAGATATTTCAACTAAAATAGATATTAATAAATTTAATGAATTGTTGGATTTAGAAACCTTTACAGAAGATGAGGCTTCTAAAGTTGAAGAAATGATAAATATATCAGCTGATGTTATTTCTTCTCATTTAAAGAATAAAATTCAAGAGATGGTAGAACTTTATGAAAAGTTTTGATTTTAAGGTTAGCTACTCCTTTTAAAAAGTAGCATATTGGGGTGTAGCAGAACTGGTTTCATGCTCTGGTCTCTAAAACCGGGAAATATAAGGGTTCGAGTCCCTTGGCCCCAACTATAATTAATATATTATATTTATGAAATTTATGTATAATGGAAGGGTTTATAATCCCGTTAATGTAGAAAAGAAATTAAAGAAAATGGGAATTACTATAGATGATATAGTAATTATTAAAGAAGAATCTAAAAAAGATCTCCCTCTAGTATCGGATGTAAAACTATTTTATTTTTATAATCCTAATACTGGATGTAGTATTACTTCTATATATGATAATGATATAAATGGATATGAAAGAATTGACAAAAGACAACTTGATAAAATTATTGAGCGCAGGAAGGTTTCCAAATAATAAAAACAGAATTTGGACAATGTGTCAAGTAACATTAAAGTTATGCTTACAATGTGTAGATGAAGCTGAGAAAAACAATCTTACAAATGAACAATTTTATATTGCATTCGAGGATTGTCTTAATAAGGTGTCAACAAAAGATCATAAAAAATATGATCAAACTATTGTGAATGATTTTAAAAGTTTTAACGCTGACTCTGGAGTTGAATAACTCTGGAATCAGCGTTTTTTTTTTTGTTATATAATATTAAAAGCAAACATACTAAAATATAAAAATTTCAGTTTATTACGTAAATACGTGTATACAACATATTTCAGTCCCCCCTACACTCTTGAACAAAAACATTTTTATTATTAACTCTAAAAAATTACAGTTATGAAACCTGAAAAAGAAAAAGAACTAGAAAAGAAAGTCGAAGACAATTACACTGAGGAATTCAAAGGAAATAAAGCACCAAAGGAAATGCCGTACTTTGCCGGTATGGTATTGAAATTTACCGCTGATACCTTCGACCTTGTGCAAAATCGCGACCCGTTCAAATGGTTAGGTGTTAAGACTGCCGACGGCGGTCTTATTTCTGCTACTGCATTAACCCGAAATCGGAACGGATTAGGGTTGCAAGGTAAAGACAATGCAGAACGTTTGAAGAATATGCTAAAATTATTTGATGATAGCGGTGTTTTGCAAATCAAGATTAAAGATGTTAAAACGCGTGAATTTCATCAACCAGACGGGACAATATCGCAATCAAATTATTATTTCTTTGAGGTGTTGTAGTTTTTAGAGATAGAGGACATTAGTCCTCTATCTTTATTATTTTTTGGTGTAAATGTGGTATTATAAAACTGTAAAAGGTGTCTTAGTTAATAATTATATACTTACTGATACAGGTAAATATATATGGTTAAATAAAGATGAATCATTTACATGTAATGGTTATTTCTTAATAAAGTTCAAAGGTGAGACTTGGGATTTGTTAAGAATACTTGAGATTAAGGATGATGATTAAGTGTGTGATTAGGTGTAAGGGTGAGAAAGTGAGTATACATCCACACCCACCTATAATCGTATTTATTTCATCATTCTTAAAAATCATCATTATTGGTAATAATAAACCAATTACAATTAAGTATTAACAAACCTTATTTTGGTGGTATAGGGCAAACCAAAAATTTTTATGGTTTTTTAAGTTAGTTAAAAAGTAAAAAACATCACTAGGATAGATGATTTTTTCTCTCTTCATGACGAAGAGTTATTAACAGGATGTATTCTAGCGGTTATTCACAAATACCGAATGAAAATTAGTAGAGTAGATAGTAAGTGATAAAGGACTCTACATTGATCTTAATAATGGGACTGTCTTCAAGTCAGAAACTATTAAAGATTGTATAACATCTTAAATTAAAGATGTTTAATGTTACAAAATGAAGACTTTTGTAACCGTCATCCAGAAGACGTTAAAAATCACACTGATGAGGCTGGACGAAACACAGAGAGAAACTATTAATGATATATGAATTGAATATATGTTATTGATAATGGCTCTGTGTCTGTGAAACGATATTGTTAAACACTAGTATCTTGAAACTAGATAAAATTCAAGAATAAATATCAAAACAACAATGGAGATATTAAAATCACGTGAATCTGAGTTTAAGCAAGTTATTGTAAATCGTATTACTCATTGCAATGGACAGTTAAAGAACAATGAAGTTATTGCTGAAGATGATAACTTCTTCTTCTTTAAAAATGGTGAACATTATTCTAAGCCTGTCATGGAGGCTTTAAAAGAGGCCCTTGTTCAAAATATTGAACATTGGAATCCTCTTATATGGCAGCAAATCATTCGCCAACTTTGGGAAGAAAATAATCGAAATAAGAACTTGTTTTATATAGCAACAGAAATGTTGTTAGTAAAAGATTTTGAACATTAAGATTATGATCGGATCTAGAAGCAAAACAGTATTGAGAACTACGAAGTATTCTAATAATGATTTGAATAAAGTACTTCGTACTTTGTCTGCAGAACAATGTGATGCTGTAGACAAAATGTTGGATAATAATATCAAAGTGTTATGTGATGAAATACATCGTGATATTATTAATCCAAATAACAAGATTCTAAAGCTCTTTGAAGAGTATGGAATTAAGTTAGTAAAAGCATAAAAAACTCAATCCTGAGCATGATTTAAAACTGCTCCATTATAATGTAGCCTTTGGCGGTTCCAAGCCCGTATGAGAAATACAGAGGATAATGGCGATATTGCCGCAATTTTTTAAACTTTAAATAATTATGCCAGTAATAGTAGGTATAACACTTAAAAACAAGAATTATATAGATTTTAAAATATCTTCAGAAGATCCTTTAAAAGATCTAGCTATCTCTAATGGGGTGGTTAATATAGGAGATTTCTCAAAAGACATCAATGATGTTTTAGAGATAAACTTTTGGGATGATGACCCGTTTAATACAACGGGAAAATATCTCGGAGGTTTAAAATTCTATTAATCTCTTGTTGAGCTAGACAACTCAGCATTAAAGATAACTGTCTCATCCTAAGTAAGATGTAAAACTGCTTAAACTTTTTAATAACTAAAACATTTTTACAACATGGATAATTTCCTTAATGAACAATATAATACTGGCTTATCAATCACTATGAAGAATGGTGATTTCTTTGAATTTTCATCTGATAAGCAAAATCCTTTAGACGATATTACATTGTCTGAAGGCATTTTGTCTGTCGATGATACTGACTTTGAAGTCTGTATTAATGAGGTTAAATCCATTGAATGTTGGGATAACGACCAACAGATGGATGATATGGCATACATTGAGTTTGCTTAATCTCGGAGTTTTCACATCCTTTTCTTGGCAACAGAATAAAGGATGAACTTTTTATAATTAAAAAAAGAAATAAAATGAAGTTCTATCTTCCATACATACTACTTATCTTTTTGATAGTAGTTGTAGCAGCATTTGGTGTTGCTGCTATACTTGCACATGACGTTTATGTCGCTGGTGCATTCATGCTTTTGATGGTTGCATCATTTTTTGGTGCAGCTATGTTGTTCTTTAAAATAGACGAGAATGATAACTAAATATAAAAATTTCAAATATGCTATACATAATATTGATGTGTGTGGTGTATCGAAATTAGCTTGTATAAATCGAAAAAGATATTACACAGAGTTTACTTTTTATGGTAAACTCACACTCCATGAGATTGCAAGTTTCATTTGTGATGTAGATAATCAGAATAATATATCTGATGTTTTACGCATGGAGAAAAAATTAGAAGATAAATTCGATTATGTATACGAGGATTATAAAGGCCATCCTTGTACAACTATTTTCATAGACTAATGAGAAAAAGATTTAACTCACAGAGGATTTGTAGCTCAGAAAGCTATGAATCCTCTATTCGTGCTCATCATAATGATTTAGCACGAAACCATAATTGCCAAACAATAGTAGAAATCTCTAAGACGATTATTGTCAAAAAGAGATATTATACTAAAGTCTTTGGCAAGATTATCAACATTCAAGAGTCTGAACTCTCTATGTACGAAGGGTTCACAATCTATACTTACTAAAACAATTTAGAATCTCGCGATACTTAGGTTAATCGTTATAAACAAATGAGAGTAATTGTATCAAACAATTTGTACTGCACTCCGATGGAGTTTACAAAGGTATGCTCATCTATAGATGAGTTATATAAAGCACTCTGTGAAGCATATGATAGGAAAATTGAAGATCATATACATATTGAGTTTTGTAAACCAAATTCTGTAGGTAATAATGAAGCTGCTAATTATAGTGCGATTATTGACCATAAAAATGTAACTCGTTATTAATTATTAAAACCTCACGATGTATAGGCTAATCGTTCTTTTTAATATGCAGTATTTTTGGATAGTTTGTCATGACATGGTAGGTGATGATTTTACCATTGACAAAGTGTTTCTACAACCTCAACAAGCAATTAAATAGGGTCGTAGAAAGGCTACACAAAATTCAGATTTCTATTATAGACTATTTAAACAGCCTATAACTAGAACTGGTAAAATCACATTTTGTAAAATTCTTTCTCCATTTAAATCTCAACCACAAAATGATTCTGAGTTTAATTGGGATGAATTTAACGCTAAACGTGGAGCTGATATGGATATTGACATTATTCGATAACCATATTCCTTTTTAGAAGAATAGTTAAGCGAAGATATAGTAACCTCTTCACACCTAAGCAAGTGTATAAACTGCTTACTTTTAATTACATAATTCTCAAAATGAAAATAACAAAATGAAAAAAATAACTATCACTACAACTACTATTTCTGAGTCTGTATTAACAGAAGCTTTTAATCATCTTACAAAAGATGATATTAAAAGAATCACAACAGAAGAAAAAATTGATCGTAAAAGAGCACTAGAAATAGCAGCTGTTTATAATTTGGATTATGATGTTAGATTCTGCATGGACTTTTGTGGAATGTCTCCTATTGAAGCATTAGCTGAATGGGATTTACTTTAATCTTTTGTTAAAGGTACTAGCATAACTAATGTTAGTACCTTTACTAAAATTAGGAGGGCTAATCATGAAAAGAGAGATAATAAAACAAATAATTAACTATGCCAAAAATTCAAAATTACATCTATCAATTGGATTTTCAGAGAATGGGATAAAACAAATAGAGAATATTGATTTCAATGATAAATCTTTTGATGATATATGTGTTGATGTCAACGACAATCTTGCTTTCTATAATAAGTTTGTTAAACGTTGGCTTATTATTAACATTACTAAAATCGAATACATTGGAATACATGAAAAGATTATTTCCTAAAATCATCACTTGTTCTAATATTAGATTTAATTACTTAATATTCAATTAACTATCAAAAGGAAACAAAAATGGACTATAATACAAACAGCAATTCAAGTAACATGAATTATCACAAACTAATACCTGTTTCAATCGAAGAAGCAAGAAATTGGTATAAAGGTGATGATAATGTTCTTAAAACATTAGCTCTAAGAGCTTTTTCTGAAAAAGAACTAGGACATTCTTTTAGAGATATTAAATCTTTTAAGGATGCTTGTGATGTTCTTGAACTTAATCATGATGATTTGATTCCTATTATTGCTAATATGATTATATTTGGTCGTAGTAGAGCAAGTGCTGCAATATTCCAGTTGAACATTATTAGAAAGGCACTCAACTTAAATTATGAGTTAAATTTTACAAAAAACCCGAAAGATTCTTGTATCTATCATCCTTTAAATCTATTTACAACTGGAAAGCATACTTATCCAGATAAAATGGAAACAATAGGTAAGATTAGAGTTGAGGGCAAAGATTACCTTGTTCTTAGTGGTAGTTCTGATTGTATTGCTACTACAGGTATAGGTTGTTACTATCCTCGTGATGAAGTAGGTTTTGCTTATTCTGATGTTGCATTTTTTGGTTGTGCAACGAAAGAAATTGCAGAACATTTTGGAAGATACTTTGGAATGTTAATAGCTGAAGCTAAATTTGGTGACACACAAGATTTTGAAATTATAACTTCAAAATACAATAACTAGAAACTTAGTATTGGAATTACAAGTATTAGTACTTTATTTCATAATCTATACTTATTAAAATGAAATATAAAATTGTTAGATGGTACGATGGAATAAGAATAGAAACTTTTGTACCAAATTTTGAAGAAGCTTATCAAGAATATACTAATGATCATGACTGTGATACAATTCAAGTATATTTCTTGAAAGGTGACTCTTCTATTTTATTAGCTCAACAGGAATATAAATAAAATTTGAATAACTAGTAAGATAGAGAACGAAATTGCTCTCTATTTTATATTAAGTTTAATTTACTTATTTTTATGAAACATTCAGATTTTTATATTAACTTAGTTATGAGTTATGGCTATACCAGAGAAGAAGCGATAAACATTCTTGATGGTAAAAATCCTGATGGAAGTAGTTTTGTAGAATTACCTTTTTAAAACCTTGCAATGTATAGGTTAATTGCTTCTAAACATTATGGAAACTAAAAAATTTATTTTTAATGGTGTATACATGGATGTCAAAAATGGAATGCATCATTATTGTAATGCTCATTTGTATTATAAAGGACGTAGTGTAATCATAGATTATGAATGGACTTTACATGCTTATGATAGTGCCAAGGTTGATGAGAAAAAAGCAGCAAATCTCATTCCTTTTGAAGTATATCCTTATGCAACAGATATTTATGTAGGATATGCAAAACTTGATGCTGAATTTGAAAAAGTTGATTTATCTGATTTAATCTCTAAATTAGATAAAGCTATTGAGAAAGAATCTGAGTTCTAATAAGTATATTCCCTATTAAATTGCATTGTAGTGAGGTTGTAACTTACATAGGGAATAAATTAATTTAAACATTTTTAAACAAAATAGCAATGAAGAAAAATAATCTTTGGAATAGATTGTTCCATAATTCAGAGATAAGAAATAATAAAGAACAAATGTCTATTTATATTAAGCAACGTGAATCAGGGCAATATCTTATAAACGCAATTAAGAACTGTAATTCTCTTATTACTCTTATGAATCTTCATAAAGATGCATGGGGTAATGGATTTCAGAATAAGAATATTTCTCCGTGCTCATATGGAATGTTTAGAACATCTGATATTATTACAATGACTCCTAATGAAGTTTATTTAGGAGGAATTTATGGTATTAATACTAATTCTATTCCATTCTGGGAAGAACACAAAGATGATAAATATGGATTTAATGGTTTTGGAATTGATAAGAACTATTCTCTTTATAAAATAATTCTTGATCAATACAAAAACTTATTAATATCTAATATTCATTATATGCTTAAAATAACCGATCTGTATTATCCATATTATAAGAATTGTGGTTATTAAATAAGCATTTTAAATATAAAAGAGGAATATTTCAAGACTTATTTTAAAATGAAACTAGAAAAAGGACAAATCATAGAAATTAATATACCTGAAACAGAAAAACCTGTTAAAGCTATTGTACTAGATATTATACCAACTGGTGAATACGAAGGAGATTTTTCTACTACTGCTTACTATACATACATTTTGTATGCAGAGAATAAACTCTTTAAAATGTCTAATGAGTGTCAACGAGGAATGAATACTTCTTTTACAGAAGATGGCGAACCTATTTCAGAAATATTTGAAAATTGGTCAAATCTTCAATATTCTGGTATTATTACAGATGATTGTGAAGTAAAATTGCCATTTTAAAAAAACTAAAGAACATATTAATTTACAAAAACAATTAAAAATTTATAAAAATTATGGATATAGCAGCAATATTAAAATATTGTCCTGAAGGTACTAAATTATATAGTCCTGCATATGGAAAAGTTAATTTCATAGAAGTAACTTCTCCTTTAACAATTAAAATAAAATTATCTAAACTTCTTGGTGATAATATAAAATATTTCTTTAATAATGGTAGTATTAATATAGTAGATGGAGAATGTATGCTATTCCCATCTAAAGAACAAAGAGATTGGAACAAATTTAGACTTCCAGTAAAGAGAGGTGATATTATGATGACTATAGGAGGTGAATGTCCTTTCATTGCAACAGGTGAAATGGATGATATTGCACCAAAATATATATGTGGTATTAACTCATTAGGTAGATTTCAACCAAATCTTTTTAATAGAGGTTGGACATCAGATTTTTATATTCCAGCTTCAGAAAAAGCTAAGAAAGAATTGTTTGATAAAATGAAGGAAGCAGGATATAAATGGAATGCTGATACTTTAGAATTAGAAAAAATAAAGCCTAAATTTAAAGAAGGTGATATATTAATTAATAAAAACACTAATACACTATTTTTATTTACTGGAGTTATGATAGATGATATGATGCAAGGTTATTACCTATTTGATAATAACACATTTGCATTTAGTTGTGTTTCAGTCTCTTTATTAAAATTAGCTTCTGAAGAAGATAAAAATAAATTACTTTCTGCCATAATTAAAGGAGGTTATAGATATGATAAAAAACAACATAATCTTATAAAACAAGAATTTAAACAATTTGACAAAGTATTAGTTAGAAATGCTACAAATGAAAAATGGTCAATAAATCTATTTTCTTATTATAATGAAGAAAATAAATATTTTCCTTATGTTTGTTTAGACGACAGTTATATTTATTGCATTCCTTATGAAGGGAATGAATATGTATTAGGTACAACAACCAACATTATAAAATAATTATGAAGAGACAACAAGCGAAAGAACTTCTGCCTATCATATCTGCCTTTGCAGAAGGTAAAACAATACAATATTATGGAGGTGCAGATTGGGTAGATATTGACCCTGATGGAGCTGCTGATTTTAGTGACAATCCTTCAAAATATCGCATCAAACCTGAACCAAAATATCGTCCATTTAAGAATCAAAATGAGTGTTGGGAAGAAATGCTTAAACATCAACCTTTTGGATGGCTAAAAGATATATTAACAGGTAATTGTAATATTATACATATTAAAGAATATGGAATTATTATCCATAATAGTGAATCTAATATTGCACTTAGTTTTAATATGGCTTTTAATTTAAATTTTATTGATGGAACACCATTTGGTATAAAAGAATAAATATGAAAGAATTAAGATATGGCAGACATATGCTAAATTATAACCTTGGTAATGGATTACATCCTACAACTAACTATCCCGTTACAATTGGATATAATACTGTAAGTAATGTATACTATATCATTGGGGCGTCTACTAAGTTTTTGCAAGGTATAAAAGCTATTTTTAATAGTCGAGAAGATGTTAAAGCAGTAATAAATAATCCTAACTTTAGAGAAATTCTTGATACTATTTATAAAT
>ERZ1034739.126-NODE-126-length-27011-cov-11.210231_pt1 | contig 27011 bp, 41 predicted proteins | sample MGYA00520636_ERZ1034739 | MGnify/ENA primary metagenome ERZ1034739 (study PRJEB33766, sample SAMN09781703) | gut metagenome | biome: gut microbiome | host: Homo sapiens | place: Madagascar | study: EMG produced TPA metagenomics assembly of the PRJNA485056 data... | reverse complement strand
GTGAAGAACGAAGAGTGAAAAATTCATTTGCTTTTCCTCTTCACTCTTTTCATTTTAAACGATTGAGATTATGGCAAGAAAATACAGACAATCATTAAATGCCTACGATTATCAGCCGGAGGAAATGAAGGCTTACCTTCGCTACAATGGCTGGCACTTCAACAAGAAGATGTGTGAGTGGGCAATCAAGCAGATGCGGAAAAATGGAAAGTCTATCCGCATCATGACTAAGGATGATATTGATGAAATCTTGAAGAAGAACAATATCGTGCTGGAGAATAATGTGGGCTACGATGCTGTTTACATCGCACACATGTGCCTCGCCGATTTCTACGGTTCGTCTATCACGGAGGAGAAGCAGATGGCTCAGTTCATCAAAGACTACGTGGATGATGAGGATCAGCAGGATGGTTTCATCTTCAACCGCTTCTATGCAGATACATCATTCAATGGCATAGGCATTCCTTGGGAAGACATTTTGTAAAATATGACAGAGCAGGAGATTTACATAGATAGGTATGATTGGACCGTACACGTAATGTACGATGTTCACTCAAAGGATGCCATGAAGGTAAGAAGGCATCTTCGGGATTTGGGGTGCAGCGGCATTCCTCTCGAAGATGCCTGTAATCTCGTGCTCAAAGGTGAGCCTAATAAGGGTATCACCTACTCTAACGTTGATGTTCGCAAATCGGTGGTTGTGATTGGGTGGGCTACTTCTAAAGCGGAGTATATGAACAGCCTCAGCCACGAAATGCTGCATGTGGTTCAGCATATTTCTGAACAGTTTTTGATAAATATGTATGGTGAGGAGGCTTGTTATTTGCTTGGTGGATTGGTGCAGGCTTGCTACAGAAGAAAAGGGTGAATCTTTCGACTCACCCTTTCCTTTATTTGCAAAGTCAGTGACTTAGAGTTCTCTTTACATCAAGTGTCATCCCTAAATTGACGATACACCTAGAAGAAAATTCAATACTCTAGTCCAGTAAGATTTCATCCAGGTGTTTGAACTGGCATAACTTTAATATTATAATCTATTCTGTTGCTTCTGTTCCATCTGGGTTCCACCATTTAGATCCATCCCAAGTTATTTGCTTATGTGTGTCAGTGTTGAAGTACTGGAAACCTAACTTATTTGGAGTAGGTCTATCTGAAAAAACTCCACTTCTATTAATATCTGCAGATTCTCCCATGCAATCTTTCCAAGTTGATCCATTCCAAATTTCTAATTTGTTATTGGTCGTATTGTAAAATTGTATGCCCTCTAAAGAACTAGCTAAAGATGGTCTTGAAGCGGCATATCTACTTTTATCTCTTTGGTTAGTGATATTTCCAAATACTTTGGCATTTATAGAATATTTCGTTCCATAAGTATATAAAATGTTGTCTGGTGTTTCACTTTCCGAAAAAATTTTGTTGTTCAATATAAATATAACTTTATCATCACTCACATTCGAGCTTACAAAAAAAGCATTTGTGTCACACAAGATCGTATTTCCAACAAATTTTTGTTTTGGGAGATATGCCCCACTAAGAATAATTCTATTTACTATAATGAAATTATCGTAAAAATCTCCACATCTTGCTGTCATTTGGTTACTAGTGCCCCCATCAATTGTGCATTTTATAAATGTCAAAGTATTATTTGAATTAAGGGCTTTACTAGAAATCAGTCGAATTCCATCTGTATTTGTGAGGTCAAATGAACAGCTATAGAATTTAACGTTTGATATCAAAACGTCAGGAGAAGCTACTATAACATTATTGTAACCAGACTCTCTTGTTGTGGACTGAAAATAACAATTAATAAAAATGATATTTTCACAATCTCCAAATGTAACAAAACCGTGTTTTGTTACATTGCAATTTGATATAATGCAATCTTTAGTTTTTTCTATGCTTAAATAATTGCAGTCACAATCAGACAATCTTACATTATTACTAAGTAAAAAGCAAGTTGCCTTACTATTAGAAACCTTAAATATATGATTTGAAGGGAATACCGTTTGAGCAGTATCTCTTGTTAAATACACAATACCTGAAAAATCACAGTTGTTTATATAAACTTCATCGTTGTCTGAATCAGAATTAGCTTCAACGTCTAAACTAGCTCCAGGTAGTGTGGTAGCTGCGGATGATGTATGCTTGACCATCAAATCGTTTAGGAAAATTCTTTTGGCTCCTGTAACTGATATTCCGTTCCTTCTAAAATTGTCACATTTTACGTTATGCACATTTACACAGGTCGAAAGTCCATCTGTAAAATCTCCACCAATATATAAGCAATCTCCCCAACAATTATTAATGCTAATATCTGTTATTTTTATATTATTGCAAGATATTACACTTAGTCCATGTCCCCATTCTCCTTTAGTTCCATTATGAGTTTGTAAATCTCCATTAATCTCACCTAAACCTGATAGAGAAACATTTTCTACCGACTTTAACGATACAATATTATATGCCTGAAAATCATTCGGAAGCAAATTTATACATCCATTTATAACTATATTTGAATTTGATTTTGCATTTAATATGCTATCAGCATTATTGCTAGCACTTACCGTATAAATTTCTTTATCAATATAAAGAGTACAATTTTCTGAAATATCAAACAAAGATGATAAATACTTAGTAATGTCATCACCTGCATTATAAATCCAACTAGAATGTAGAATTTGTCCTTCTACGCATGAGCCAGTAAGATTCAAATGATTGAATATTATAGCATTTTCTTTATTGGCAATTTGAGTTTTATTCAATAACACGCTTCCATTACTTAAGCTTCCACCATTAAATTTCAAGGTACACCCCTCCTGCATCTCAATAGTCTCCCCATTGAGGTCAAAGTCATACCTGATTTCATAGATAGTATTGGCTTCACTTAACATAATTGCCGTTAGGATATTCTTCTTAACACCATCAACGGTCTGGATGTTTTTCTCCAGCACCTTGTAGCCCTTGCCGGAAAACTCAGTAGGTTCATAGGGACGGTTGCCAAGAATAATCTGCTTAATCTTGTTCCAAAATGCTACAAGACCTGTGTCTGTCAATATCTTCATTTTCAAAAATCTTTAAGTTAATGAATTAATATAATCCTCTGTGATTTCTACCAAGGATGATAGCTTTGCCTTATCAGCATTGGTATAGTCGTTGGTAGAAAGCTGCTTACCACTAACCTTGTCAACCTTCTTGCCTAGCTCAGTTGTCAATGTTGTAGTCTGTACATAGTCAGACAAATCTATAGAGGTACCAACCTCGCCAAGTTTCTCCCATTTGGTTGCATCATAATTACCAGAAACATCACCAACATAGATGTACTCGGCATAGATGTTCTTGTCACCTGTAGTGCCAGACTTCATCATGTAGATATGTTTCTTAATACCAGTTGCAGGAAGTTCCGTGACTACTTCCGCAAAAGTAGTATCAATGTTGCCCAACTGAGACAGTGGTACAAATCCTTTTGCATCGAGTGTAGCAACACCATTAGCCTTACCTTTTTCCGAAGATTTAACAAATATACTCTTGCATTTATTCCAAAGAGTAGAAAGTCCTGTCTTACCTAAATAATTATATTCTGCCATATCTAAAATAATATTTGTATTGTTACTTGTCTAGTAAATCATTAACCTGCTCTGCAGTTAAATCAGAATCAATGAATGAATCCAATTTCAGACGAGTATAAGAGTTGTCATTTTCATTGATCTTGACCTTCTTCTCAAGCACTTCAACTTTTTCATTAAGAGAAGCTGGAGGAGGTGGTGTTTCTTCTTCCTCGGGAACATAACTTCCTTCTGTAATCTTGTCAATATCATCTTCCGATATAGGCTGAATTTCATTGATTTTCTTATAAAGATAAGTCATTTGATTAATCAAATCCTCAGGCAACCCTATGGCAGCTTTCAGAATACTAGCAAGCATAGCACTCAGATGATACAATTCTATAGACCCCTTTTGAATTTTTCTTCCATTCACGCAATCGTCACGTATCTTATCTGTGGTGACGGCTTGGTCATTAATGTCGTCAGTCTTCATTAATGGCACCAAGCCGCCCATTTTCTGATCTTCTCTAAATGTAGGCATATTTGATTTCTTTTGGTTCTGATGAAGTGAATATCTGAATCTTTATGGTTTCGGGAATCACCCGAAGGCGAAGCTGGAACTCACTGGTGTTCTTGTGGGCACGAATGGGAACCCTCGGCTTCTTGCCATCGCCCCTATCCTGCCTGATAACCAGTTTCCCTGGGCGCTTTAGCGTAATCATCAGGTAGATGTCACGCTGCAAGGTTATCTCTGGGGAAACCCATGCCAATTCTTCTTCGCTATAATTCGTAGATACATACTCCATGATTTCATTATTTTGATGTTTGACTAACACCTAGCTGCTGCAAGGCTATCGTGTACATTTGCGTAGCCTTGGTATCATCGTAGGCTGAAAGCAATAAGAAGGCGAGATAGTAGATGAAGGCATTCTTCAAGCGGTCTGGGATAGCTACATCTGTAGAATCGGTCGTGCTTACGTTCTTCGGAACGCCCACATAGGAAATGACCGCTTCCGTAGGCTTGGGCTGCAAGAGGATTTTCAGAGGATTCTCACGCATGATAGCCGCCTGTGGTCGGTCAATGGTTCCCTTTGCCGTATCATCAAACATCATGACAGCCTCATCCTCGGTATCTTCTATAGGCACAACTGCCTTGAACCAGTCCTTGCCACGAATGCGAGAGATATTGATTACCTCGGTATTGGCATCCATCGTGACTACTCCGATGCTTCTCTGGGTATCGTAGTCCTGCACTTGGAGAGTGGCTGAAGAAGTGCCTACCTTCTTGGAATCTACCAATGCAGCAGAAGATGATGCGGTAACGGCAATCCAATGCAGGGCATCGTTGATTTTTGCCTTGATGATGTTGTCCATATACAAATCATCCTTCTCATCTGTGATTGATGAGAAGTTGTTGGATTCCTCGTCTATGCACCAACGAACTGCCTTTATGATGTCTTCTACCTTCATTTCACCTTATTATATATATATATATGTTACTCCTTGCCGTAATCAGGGAAAACAAGACCAGCCTTGTCTGCATGCTTCATGGCAGTTTCAAGGGTTCTGCAATCCTTGTCAAAACGGCTATTTACGTAATTGATAACCTCTTCGGCTGTGCGAATGCCGGTTACCTCTTCCTTCTGGGCTTTCTTCGAAGGCTTCTTTGCAGGCTCATTTACAAGCGCCTCTTCCTGCACAATATCCGACTCTTCAAGAGTTGTACGAATACAAGTAACCTTTCCGCTCCTTACCAATTCATGGTTATCCAAAAGGTCTTGCGCATATTTGTTGCGAAGAGTAATCTCTGGGCATTTGCGCATGTAAGTGTTGCCATGAGTAAAGTTGTAGCGCATAGAATTACCGCCAGCACCGGAAATCGTAAGGCTTACATTATTACACAGCTCGTTATATCTATATGTCTTAATCATTATTTTCTATTTTAATAACAAAGGGACAGGGCTATTAACTCCTGCCCCTCTGCGTGATTTATATGTTAAAGATGAAAAAGATGCCTTATGCAGCAACGTCCATGCCGGCATACAAGTTCCACTTAGTACCATCGTACTCGTAAACCTTGCCCTTCTCGTAGGTTGTCTCATCCTTGGTGTAATCCTCTGTCAAAGCCACCTTCATACCCTTAGAAGCAGTATCAGGGAGAGTCTTCAGAGATATGATGCTGTTCACGATGCCAGTAACACCAAGGTTAGTGATGAATGCCTCTGGACCAACCAGGATAGAGTTGTAGCCACGAAGAGCGATACAATCTGCCTCAATGTGCATGTATCGCTTAGCCTCACGTGGATCGTATCCATCCTTGCTCATGTCATTGGTCTTATCCTTGCCCTTCTCCTTCACGTAGTGGCGAGCACCCTTCAAGTCCATACCAACCATGCAGTCTTCCATGTGCATCATGTCAAGAGTCTGATCCCAAACGAAATCAATAGTACCATAGTTGTCAACGTAGCGAGAGAAGGTAATGTCGATTTCCTTGTGAGTAGAAAGGATCTCGGTGCGACCCTTTGGAATCTCAATGTTCATCAGGCGCTTGATTGCGTTCTTTCCACAGAACATATAGATGTGGTCTGACTCAGAGAAGTCTGTGAACATCAACATACTGATAGCAGTCAGATCCTCGTACTTGTAAACCTCACCGATACCATACTGGTTGGTCAGCTGATTCAAGATACCATCTGCGAAGTAGGTGTACTCATCAGCACCATCATTGGTGGTAGAGTGAATACGAGCCTTGGTACCCATCCAGTAAGAACGCTCAGCACGCATCTTGTACTTGTTGAGTGCATCTTCCTTCATATCCTTCACGGTATGAGGAATCTTCTTCTTCATGGTCTCGAAGTCCTCGGTGAAGACGATAGAGAATGCTCGCTTCTGGAGATAAACATCGGCAGAACGTGGCTGATAGTTCTCAGCAGGAACCTTCATCTGTGATTCTGAGAGCGCTGTAGAAGCTGCCAAAATAACTGTACCAACAGGAATATCCGGGCAAGTCATGTTTTCCAAGAACTCGCAATCGGCATTCTCTTCGTTAGCCTTACCGTTGATAGCCTGCAAGGTAACCTCAGTACCAGACTTATTGGCGCTGGTAACAAAGAGAACCAAACGACCCTCACGTACCGTAGTAGAGCCACGCTTGTAACCAGCTACGGTAGGAACGATAGCAGTAGAACCCTCGTAGAATGGCTTCAAAGAGCCTGAGAAGTTGGTCTTGGTAAGCTTGATGGAAGCACCGGCAGTAATTGGCTGTGTAACCTCACCGTCCAAGGTCTCACCACCATAGCGTGCGTGCTTCTTCTTGTAGCCAGTACAAGGAACAGTTGTGGTAAACTTCTTGACAATAGAAAGGAGAGGTGTATGATATGGGCGGAACTTGGTTTCACCCGTGTCCCAGTCTTCCTCTTCAAGACCGCCTCGGTCCATCTGCGTAGCAGAAGCCTGCGTACCAGTCAAAGACTGACCAGCAGTTTTACCGCCAGGGACAAGCAAGTCGTTCTTATCCTTATCTACCTGCTCATTGGCAGCAGTCTCTTCGGTTGTTGCAGGCTTAGAACCCGGCTCGTTCAAGTCAGGTTCAACATCATCACCAACAGCCATTACGCCACCGCCTGTAACAACAGCAAGAAGCATCAGAATCATCTTAAAGATGAACTGACGATTAGAAAAATAATTAATTACTTTCTTCATTTTATACTTATATTTATGGATTAATAATCTTGTGTTAACCAATATCATCAAAGAAGCTGGATGCTCTCTTCTTAGTTTTCTTCTTAGCTGGCTCGTTTCCAGCACCCGAACTAGAAAGTGAAGGAGGAATACCCTCGTTTGCAGAAGAGCGGACCTTATTCTGAATCTTCTCGTTTCTTGCCTGCATAGCCGCCTCGTCTCGGGCAGAGGAAATATCAGAATCGTAGTTGTTGGCATTGTGGAGCATCTTCCAAACATCATCTGGGATGTCTCCGCTCTCCACCTTGTCGTGAATCTCGTAAATCTGCTTCCACATATCGTGTGCATCATCTGGGTAGAGCTTAACCAAGCGCTCGATAGACTTGCGCATGTTTTCCGTAACCCTTTCGGTAGCTTCGTTCTGCTCAGCAACTTCCTCATTGTGTTTTGCAAGAATCTCGGCGAGCTTCTTGCCACCCTCAGGGTCTTCGAGCAGAGCCTTGATGTCGATACCCAAGCGAGCCATCGCATCGAATGGGTTATCTTCTGGATTCTTCTCCATATCCATCGCCAAGGCAGCAAGCCACTTGTGCTTATCGAACACCTTAGACAACGCCTTTCCGCTTTCCTCGTATCGTCCGAGTGTATCAGCATCATCATTCATAGCCGCATAACGAGCTTCCTTGTCCTCGAAATCAATGTCGGCATGGCGCTTCTTGAATCGGTCGGAGAAAGCCTTGCGGTTAGGGCGGTCCTCTACTGGTGGAGTTTCTTCCGCAGCCTGTTCGGGTGAAGGAATCTGCTGTTCGGATTCTCCACCTGCATTCATCTGTTCTAATTCTTCCTTTGTCATATCTTAAACTGTTTGAAACGTTGCCGCAAAGATGCAAAGAAAATGCAATTATATTTCCGTGTTTCCGTGACAATAGGCAAACACACGGAAACACGGCAAAGAAAAAGGGATTTAAGACTATTTTTGCGCCTATAAATTAATAATGTGTAAACAAATATGGTTAAGGCGAAATTATTAACACTTAGCAAGGTGATGCCTCAGCGCAACAGATATGATTCCGTGAAGGCTCGAAAGAAGCGGCAGGAGCACGGAAAGGACTGGGAACTGCTGACCCGATGCAAGAATGCCTGGAACAATCTGAGCGGCGTGAGGGAGACCCGAGCAAGAACGATGAGATACTGCAACGGAGACCAATGGAGCGACACCATCAGGGTGTATCATCATGGCTACTGGGAGGAAATGACGGAGCGCACCTATATGGAGCGGCGCAACCAGACCCCTATGAGCAACAACATCATGATCAGTATCTTGGAATCCATCGCAGGACTCTATGCCAAGCAGGGTACAGAGCCAGTATGCTTTGCAAGAGATAATGACTCCCGACAACTGAGCGACATGATGAGTGCTACGATGCAATGCAACTGGCAGACCACCGGTATGCAGGATTTGCTGAATCACCTCATCAAGGACTACCTGCAGGGCGGTCAGATGTTTGTGAGGGAGAGCTGGGAAGACCGAGAACTGGAAATGCCTGATGCATGGACGGACGCAATGGAACCTGATCACATGTTCTTCGAGTGCGGAAGTGACCCAAGACACAATGACGTTTGTCTGATAGGCTGTCTGCATGACGTAAGCAAGGAAGACTTGTATCAGAAGTTTGCCCGCAGGGAATACGGATTGACGGTTAATGACTTGAACTGTATCTTTGACATTCATGATGTAGATGATAGCAGTTATGGCTACGAGTTTAACGAAGAGAAGGCTTTGGAAAATCTCAGCTTCGATTATACCAACAAGGGAAGACACTACGTAAGAGTGATTGAGGTATGGACTACGGAAACCAAACCGAGACTGCAATGTTTCGACCCTATTGCCAAGAACATGAACAATGCCTGGTTCCGTGTGGATTTGGAAGACACGGCAATGATAAACAAGCTGATTCAGGAGAACGAGAAGCGAAAGAAGCAGTATGACGAATACGGTGTGCCGGAAGAAGACCGTGCCTATATTACATCGGAAGATCTTTCAGATAAATACTGGTACTACACCTTCATGGCTCCTGACGGTACGGTGCTTTGCCGTGGTGAATCTCCTTACGATTTCAAGAGTCACCCATACACCATGAAGCTTTATCCTTTCATCAACGGAGAGATTCATCCGTTCATGACCAATGTGATAGATCAGCAGCGCTACATCAACCGCCTGATTGTGATGAACGACATGAGTATCAGAAGCAGCTTCAAGGGATTCAAGATGATTCCTACAACCGTACTGGGTGGAAGGACACCAGAGCAGTTCATGGAAGAGGCAATAGAATACGATGGATGGATATTCTATACACCAAAGAGAACAATGCCAAACGTGAAGCCAGAGATTATTACTTCGAATGCGGTAAATATCGGAACCAACGAACTCTTGCAGATAGAACTGAACCTTATCAGAGAGGTAACCAACGTAAGCGGTGCCTTGCAGGGCAAGACTCCTTCGGCTGGCACGTCGGCTGCAAGATATGCTCAGGAGAGTCAGAACGCAACCACTTCGCTCTACACTATCCTATCCGACATGGAGATTTTTACGGAGAAGCTGGCAATGAAAAAGTGCTCAGTTATCCAGCAGTTCTACGAGGACGGAAGAAAGATTTTCAACAAGGACGGTTTGAACACCTACAGTTACGACAGACTATCAGCAAGAGACATTCACTTCAAGATAAGCATCAAGAATGCAGCGGCATCTGCTGCCTACAACACCTTACAGAATGATGACTTGAAGGAGTTACTGCAAATGGGTGCAATCAACCTGATTCAGTACTTGCAGAACGTGAACAAGCCATTTGCCGACAAGCTTCTTGCCAGCGTGCAGGAACAGCAGGCACAGCTTGAACAGATGTACCAGCAGCAACAGGCGATGGCTCAGCAGCAGGGCGGCGGTCAGGTAGAGAACGGAATCGTGCAGGGCGCAGACCAGAACGCAGTGGCTCAGGCTATGAGCATGAACAATCAGTATTATCAATCAGCATAAGTTATGGCAGTAACAGAACAGACAATAACAATAGGGTATGCCGACATCAAGAGCAAGGTGAAGAAGCATTTCTCCATCATCGGAAAAAGACTTTCCGACAAGCAGGGGAATATCCTCTTTACCGGTGTTACCCTATCCTCGACCGAGGAAGATATCTTGAAGCAGTATGTGAAGGATGCGGCGGAAACATTCGTGGGCAACTTCTCTCCACTGATAGCCGGCTACACGGACAACACAGATGATGTGACATTCACCTATCAGCGAAACAGAGTGAGCGAAAGCAAGGCGAACGCATTCTGTAGTCTCTTCAAGAGCTATGTGGTAGATTACGTAGCCCATTCTGTGCTATCCATGACCTATGCCGATTCTGCAAGGAAGTATGCAGACGATATGACGAATCATGTGAACTCTGCATTGAAGCTGATCTTCCAGAAGGATGCGCCGGCATCTGTAAGCGGAAACCTGACTGATATGATAGGAGAAGTAATTTTGAACTAAAAAGATAAAGCTATGATTATAAAATTTCAAATTGTAAAGTCGGTGGTGATTGGAGCCGTGAAGAGAGCCACCTACCTGAAGGCAAAGGTGGATAGTGCGGCTGACGAGAAAGCTATCAAGTTGGGATTCAATGAGGCTGCTGGTGATGATGAGGTTCACGAAGCAACGCTCACCCATGATTTTGATACGGCACTGGAGATTGTGAAGACACTTCTTGCCGAGTATCTGGTACCGAATGCGCAGACCATCGGTGACAACATTATCTACTACGACTCCAAGACGGATGATGTGGTAGAGTTTATCATCAATGCCTCCAGAAGATGCAACGGAACCTTGACCGATACACTTGCCCGACTGGTATCAAAGTATGTGGAAGACTACGTGATTTTCCAGTGGTGGTTGAAGACTACCAATCTGAAACAGGCTGAGCCTTATCAGGCTTCGCTCAGCATAGATGAGCAGAGCATCCGCAGATGTTTCGTACTGAGTGGTCCAGTAGTTCCAACCGTTCCTTATACCCAGCATCTTACTGCCAAGGTGGATGGAAGCTGTGGTGATGGAGCTATCACGATTGCCCTGGAGGAAGAGGACGTGAATCTCTCCTACTCCATTGATGATGAAGCCATTGATGATATTGAGGCGAGAAGCAGCGACCCGAGCATCGTTGAGATTCAACGCAGCCCAGACCCTTATACCTTCGCCCTGAAGCCAAGGAATACCGGTGTGGCAACCGTTATCCTCTTCTCCCGACACAGCGACAACTTGAAGACAGAGGTAGAAGTAACCGTAGCAAAGGAGGTGTAAAATGGAGTTCAACGCATTACACCCAACACATTTTATTCGTGAGAGAGGATGGAAGCCCGAGCCGAATCCTTTTCTTCCGAAGCCTCCACGCCCGGCACACAAGTATTACAGCAAGCACATCTTCATTTATGCCAACCAACTCTGGTATGATATTGATGCAGCTACAAACATAGTGGGTAGGGCAAGACGAGGCAACCAGACGAATCAGGAAGACATCATCCCTACCAGTGAGAACGACAAGGAAAGACCACTCTTCTACCGCTGGTTTGACAAGTATCTGAAAAAGGCAGAAGGAGTCCTCTCTGCCTACGTGATGAAGCCGCAGGGAGTGGTAAGAGACAATGCCCTGAGGGAATGGGATGAGAAGGAGATATGGCTGAATATGCCCGACTACTGGGATGATACACGGTATGACGAGCTGGTGAAACATATCCACAGCTACATCGTGGCTGGTGCGCTCTATGAATATTTCCTGCTTACGCTTACCAGCAAGGACCCGCTTACCGTCTCAAAGCAGGAGGAAATGAACGATGAAGAACTGGAGATACTGGATGCAGCGAGTGCCAGCAAAGCAGGAATGCTAATTCATACACTAAAGCCATTTGGATAAAAAGGAAGGAGAAGCTTATGGTAGAGTTTGATGATATTAAGTCGGTAAGAGAAATCATGCAGGAGAAGCGAGAGAAGGCGAAGAAGATTCTTCCAGTGAGCAAGAGCGCACAGAAAGAATTTATCCGTGACTTCCTAGCCCGACATCAGGATAAGTTTGAGGATTGTATGAACCAGTTGGCAGAATACGACCCGAAAACATACGTTACCATCTATGCTAACCTGACCAAGCACATGATACCAAAGCAGAGCGAGGTGAGCGTGACCCATGGATTGGACGAAGACTTCAAGCAGTTGGCAGCACTGGCACAGACCAAGACCGACAATAACGCCTTAGACGTGACTCAGGTGCCACAGATACAGGATGCAGATTTTGAGGAAATAAAGGAATTGGGCGATGGCATTAGTTAGAGAAGTAGATATTGATGAACTCGTAGCCGAAAACAAGCGGCGATACGATGAGATTTACGGAACCTACAACCCTTGGACGGGTGAAGGCTGCTATGATTTCGAGCACAGGGAGCTGCTCGAACTGCCCGACTTCATGATCAAGAAGATGTGGGTTCCCAAAGAATGTATGCGTACCTTATTATATAGGGGACTGAAACAGCTGGGCAGCATGAAGGAGTACATCATCCGGGTATGGGGCAAGGAGTATAACGAGAAGAGTTACTACACCAAGCAGTTGAAGATGGTGCTGACCTTCGAGATCATGAAGGTGAGATTCAGGGAAGACCCCGAGTTTGCCCTGTTTGCTACCGACAAGATTGAGGATAAGGTAACTGGCGATATGATACCTTTCAAGCTGAACTACCCCCAGCGCAAGCTCTTGAAGATTTTTGAGGATTTGCGCACCAGCGGAAGGGCTATCCGAGTAGTGATTCTGAAAGCCCGACAATGGGGCGGTTCTACCCTCACCCAGCTCTATATAAAATGGCTACAGGATTTCCGCAAGGACGGATGGAACGCCATCGTACTAGCCCAGCAGAAGAATACGGCAAAGAAAATCAAGGCGATGTACAGAAAGGCACTGGAGAATCAGCCAGGCTGGACCATCGGAAGACCGGGAGCCAAGCTTCAATTTTCTCCTTACGAGAACTCGCCTGATGATTTCCAGGTGACAGACGGAATGAGGGCTGTAAGAAGAAGTACGCTGACCGTAGCATCATTCGAGAACTTCGATTCCGTGCGTGGTAGCAACTTCCACTGTGCCCACTATTCTGAGGTTGCGTATTGGAAAAAGACTCCAGAGCATGATCCTGAGGGCGTGATTTCTTCTATTTCGGGTGGTATCAGAAACCAAGAGGATAACTTGGAGGTATTCGAGAGTACCGGCAAGGGTAACTCTGGCTTCTTCTATGAGAAATGCCAGTTGGCTATGGACCCGAAGAACAATGATGCCTATTCCTTCCTATTCATCCCTTGCTTCTTCATCGAGCACGACATGGAGGAAGTGAAGAGCGAACGAGCCTTTGCCAAATGGCTTTTGGAAAACAAGGATAAGAGTACCAACCCGAAGGGCTACCGAGAAACAGGCAAGTTCTTCTGGCGTATGTGGGAGAAAGGAGCCTGCTTCCAAGCTATCGAGTGGTACAGAAACTTCCGCAACAAGTTTACCACCCATTCCTTCTGTGCTACCGAGGCACCAGTGGATGAGGAAGATGCCTTCCGAAACTCTGGTAATCTGGTCTTCAACCCCTACTCTATTGATGATTTACAGAAGAAGTACAAGCGTGAGCCAATCTATACCGCCGACATCATCATTGACGGCAACAAGAACGAGTCTTCCATCGAAAAGTCGAAGATCAGCATCCGAACAGATGGTGATGGAGACTTGAAGATCTGGGCAGTACCTAACTGTCTGAAAGTAGAGAACAGATACTTGGTGAGTGTGGATATTGGCGGTAAATCCTCGACTTCCGACTATACCGTGATGACGGTGATAGACAGATTCGGGATGCTGCCTACCATCAAGGGCAAGCCGAAGGTGGTGGCAAGATGGCGAGGACACGTAAGGCACGACAAGCTGGCGTGGATGGCGGCGGCATTGGCTCATTACTATGATGATGCCTTGCTGGTAATCGAGAGCAACACGGCAGACCGAGAGAAGAACAACAATACGGAAGGCGACCACTTCGGAAGTATCTTGAACGAGATAGCCGACTATTACGACAATCTGTATCAGCGCACCACAAGTCCTGAGGACGTGAGCGATGATGTGCTTGCCAAGTATGGATTCCAAACCAATAAGCTGACGAAGGGTTGGGTGATTGATAATCTGGAGCAGTTTGTGGATGATATGCTCTGGGAGGAGCCAGACAGGGAAATGTATCATGAGCTGAGAATCTACGAGCGGCATGATGATGGAAGTCTTGGCAATATCGTGGGCAACGGAAATCATGATGATGTACTGATGAGTACTGCCATCGGATTGTGGGTAAGCGCCAACGATATGGAGAAGCCGAAATGGAAACAAAAGGAAAGAACTAGCAGCGGTGGCGACGGCGTTCACTCTGCTGCGAAAATCTAGGGAAATGTTGAGTGTTGAATGTTAAATGTTGAATTATTATGGAGAGAAACTTGGATAGAAAGACTTTGAGTTTCAGTAAGGGTATGACGAACGTACCGAGTGACTTGCTGAGTGAGGATAGCGAGCTTGCCTATTCGCAAAACATCATATATAGGAATGGTGAAATGGTTCCGATTCAGAGGATGGAGCCTTTCGGCATGGTGGGCGGCACGATTTTGTTTATCCATAAAATGGCAGACTTCGAGAATATCATTACCTATGACAAGTATGTTGGGGATAGTGGCGAGAACAAATATACCATCAGATGCTACAAGAAGAGTGACCTCAAAACGGCGATAGGTACATTTGAGGGTGACGGAGAAGTGAAGGATGCACAGGCGGTGGGGAATACGCTGGTACTGGCTACAGATAATGGATTGAGGTACCTCCTATACAAATCAGAAGCATACAAGGATTTGGGAATGAATATACCAGACCTGAAATGCAATTTTACCTTCGAGAAACCAACCAGCAACTATATACCAGAAGAGAGCGAAAGAACTCTGATGAATATTTCAAATGATGTAGATGGACCTGATGCCTGGAAATGCTATTATGATGCGAATGGAAAATTCCTGCATGCCGCTGGCGATGAACCTAGCGGAGTGTTCCAGCAAGGCGTGTATCATCATTTCTCCATCAAAGTATCTACAGATGGCTCTCACGAAAAAGGCTTTCAGGAAACAGTTCAAGGGCATGTTGCCCAAGCTATCAACTGGGTAAAAAGCAAGAATATGTTTGCTTTCCCTTTCTTTATCAGGTGCGCATTCAGGCTCTTCGATGGCTCTTATACTAAGATTACTACCCCATATATCTGCTATCCTACCATTAACAGAAATTGCCGTTTCAGCGCTGCGACTTTCGACCGCACCCATAACACATATATGGATCTTAAACAAATGAACGGCAAAGAAAGTATCTTTTACTTCATCGAATATAGCGAACTGAAATTCAAGTTTGAACCGATAAGCAATGATTGGAGAGACATTATCAAGGAAATTGTAGTCTTTGCTTCTGATCAGATACTGCCATTCCGTTTGGATAGCGGTTGGAAATTAGTTTCTCCAAACGATACCTATATGAAACCTTCCGCTAATTTCGGCTACGACAAGTATAGAGAGCTTCCGTTTAACTACGACAAGCAAGCGATGGCTTCCCAGACCATCACTGTACATAGTGAAATTCAGCCGGAATATAAAACGGACCAGGAAATCATAGATGAACTGCTGACAAAATCACAGTTCTACAAACTGTTTTCTGTAAAGGCATCGGACAAGATAATGGATGGAAACTGGCATTACTCTGTTAACGGAATAAAGGACGGAGATAGAACATTCATAGCGAAAGGAGTAGTAGAAAACCTTACAACACAAACCCAGCTGGCTGTTGATGATTATTACGGATGGGCAAAGGCTACAGCAGAAAGACTGTACACCTATAACGGCAGACTTCAAGCCATAGGATTGTTGCGTTACCCATTTGAAGGTTTCTCGAATTTTACAGGAAGAGACTTGACGGATGATGAGCATTACTATATGTACACCCATATCGTAACAAATACTTCTGATACTTGGGCGATGAATATCGCTTCGGTGAATAAATCGTTCCTGCGTGGATGGATTTATTATCCAGATCCAAACGCTACAGAAATCATTCTTTATTCGGGCGAGAAATATCTTAGAATTCCATTAACCATACACCCAATGTTGAATGGCTCCTATTCGTTCACCAATCTTCCGTCAGCTGAAGGTGATGCGGAATTTGAAAGTATCACCGAAGATGAAATGATAGAACTGGTCAAGAACCTTAACCAGCCCGAATATCTTGATTCCCAGATTTTCACTTCGGTAGTGAACAATCCGTTTGTGTTTGAGGCTTCGGGCGACAATACCGTGGGTACTGGTAAGATTCTCGGTATCGTGGCTAATACAGAGGCGGTAAGTCAGGGACAGTTCGGTCAATATCCTCTGCTCGTCTTTACCGATGAAGGCATCTATGCCATGAGCGTGAATGCAGAGGGACTTTACTCCAGCATACACCCTATATCCAGAGAGGTTTGCAACAATGCTGATTCAATTACCCCTACCGACAAGGTGGTTTACTTCACTTCCGAAAAGGGATTGATGGCAACATCGGGCGGCGAGGCTGTTTGTGTATCGGGGCAGTTGAGCGGTGGAAAGAACAGAGGATTGCCAAGCAGTTTCCTGCCTTTCAAGACTTTCTTGGAGAACTGTCTGATAGCCTACGACTACAAGGCTTCGCTGCTGAGAATATTCAACAAGAAGACCAGCTATCACTATGTATATAATATGGTGGATAAGATTTTCTCTATCTCCCACAACTATACCGGCAGCAAGATTTTCTGCAGAACGGTAGCCAACAACTATCCCGACAATCTTGTGCAGTTTGATGATAGTACCGTTTATTCCCTTACCAACATTCCATTGGCAGAGGATGATGCCAACGACTATGACTGCGTAATGACTACCCGACCTTTGAAGCTGGGCGGCTCTACCATTCTGAAATCATTGAGAGGCTTGAAGCATCTTTTCGATTCAGATACCGGCACGGTAAGTGTAACGGTCTATGGCTCCAACAACGGCAAGGACTGGGTTGCACTGAAGAGCCTCTTCGGTAAACCGTGGAAATACTTCAAGCTGGAGTATTCTTTCAAGAACTTCAAGGCAAGCGATTCCTTTGCCGGGTCCATCATAGAGACCCAGAGCAGAAGGGAAGACAAGATGAGATAAATCCTTCCATAAGTTTGATAACATCAAGAAGGCTGCTACTCGTGATGAGCAGTCGCCTTCGACATTTAAACACTAACAAACTTATGCTGAACGTTTCCGTTCTATGTAGATTATGAACCATTCCATCAAATAACCTATGACGAAGCAATAAAGGTGGAGGCATCCGTTCACGTTATTCAACAGCATCGTGAAGAGGATGAAGGGTCCAGCCTTTTTGATTGCATCTTTCCATCGCCCTGTCCTGCCCCACATGATACCGAAGACAGAAAAGAGGAATCCAGACAAACCCATCGTTGGCTCGGTGACGAACATCGGCAGATAACTGGCTGCTACGGCTACTGCAAAAGCCTTGAAGGGTGAAATCCTGCCCTTGATCTGCCAAAGCACCAGCAGATTGATGGCAAGATGAAAGCCATTGACGTGGAAGAAACTGTATAGAAAATGATTCTCCCAGGGGCATCCGTGATAGAAGCCTATGTGCCAAGTGCAAAGAATGATGCAGATAAGCGACAGAATCGTTTTCAATCTGAAACTATTCATGCTTACCATCCCTGTAACCTTTCCCATATCGCTTGCAATTATAGAAAATATCCTCTGCTGAACGAGGAGACAGGAAGAACTCGGGGGCTGGCTCTCCTACCAGAAACTGGCAGATGAAATGGAGCGACTGCCCGATAAACTCCTTCTTCTGAGATACTGAGTTCAGCCTATCGAACAGAGAATAGTACATTCTCCTTCTCGGTTCCGTCATAGCATCCACCTCAGAGAAATCGCCTACCACCATCTTTCTGAGTTTCTCGAATGCCTGCTTGGGATTCACGTAATATCTCGGTGCGGGATGAGATACTATCTTCGCCCACGCCTCCTTTGCGGTGTGGCAGGTGGGTGCTACCTCACGATAAGTCTTCATCAGGTCTTCCCGTTGCTTTTCAGTCAAGCTATAATTGGTTTTCGTCATACGCTTTACTCGTTAAATCGTGCTACAAAGGTACGAATAATCTAGAATACGTCCAAATAAATAATATATTTTAATATTTTGCTCATTTTTTATGGTTTTGTGCAGGAATATTTTTATCTTTGCACCGACTAAAACATTTAGCTACCGTTTTCTAAGAAACAGCAACTAGATCAACGATATCAACATAAAATTGAAACAAAAATGAAAAAGAGTATTAACAACGCTCTCTCGGAAGAGGAGCAAAGGATGGTTCTGCAAGGTTTGCTGAGCCGTAAGATTTGGAGGTTTTATGAACTCCTGGCAAAATGGGCACCGATACCACTGATGTTGTGGCATTGGTATGGTATATGGGACTATGGGCATTGTCCTAGACCTACCATACTTAATACGAATGATAACGGAAACTGCATCATCTGGATTTACTTCCTGGCATACATTTATATGCCTCTCTGCATGATTCCTGTGAGTTTCTTCTTCAGATACTGCTGGATTTTCCGCATCCCATTCTTCTATTTCATTGGCGTCAATGCCATCAGACTGTATTATCGGCACTGGCTCATCACTCCAGACCAACTGGAGACGCACCATGTATTTATCATTTTTACATTAATATTATATGCCTATGGATTTATCAAGATCGCTATCACACGTAGCAAGTGCCGCATTCCAGATGTTTCAGAATGGAGAATGCGGATTTTCAGAGGAAGAAGAGAGAATAGTACAGAGGAATCTTCTGTACTGGATGGAAAGAAGACATCACTTTGATGAGAAGCTGGGAAGAGCCTGCATCGCCAACATCTACTACTTCAAGGATGATGTGACAAAGGAGTATGCACCATTCTTCGGTTACGAGGAAATGAAGGAGGAGTACGACAAGCAGGCTTGGATGATTCCCGACTACACGATGTGGGACTTTGCCGTGACCATGAATAAGATGTTTGCAGAGAACATTGATGTAATTGGCAAATGGTCGAGAAGCAAGGAGACCTTGAAGAAAAGAATCTCCGAGCTGTCTGTGAGTTTCCTCTGCGACGAGTCAACCAATCATCCCACCGATAAAATTTGGTGGTACATGAACAGTTAGACGGAAACACGGAAAAAGCTATCTGAAAACCCCTTATCTTTGCGCCATTAATCAATATTAATGGTATATATGACAGAGATTATTCATACATTTTTGCAAGAGCACCTGTACAGATCGGCATTGGTTATTGCCATCTGCATGGGTGCTCTTATCATTTCTATGGGCGTGGACCTATTCTTTGGCATCAAGAAAGCGAAGGAGAACGGACTGGCTACGACAAGTACAGGATTCAAGAAGACTTGCGACAAGGCGAGGAAATACTTCTCTCCCTTCATGGTGACGGTCTGTATAGACCTGATAGCCTGTACGGTTCTCCCCTTCCCTGTCTTCTCTATGATATGGGCAGGCTATTGCGTGTTCTGTGAATTTGTAAGCGTAAGAGAGAAGAGCTGGCAGAAGGCTGAGATACGGAAGCAGGAGAAGACGGTAAGCATTCTTCTGGAGAACAAAGAAGACTTGGCTAGGGCTTTTGCCGAGATTATGAAGGAACTGGATAAGGAGAAGGAGGGCAAGGTATGAGACTGATTGAGAGAATTTTCGTTCACTGTACAGCCTCTTCTCAGAAATTGGGCGTGAAGGAGCTTTGGGATGAGTTTAAGCGCAAGGGCTGGAAGAACCCCGGCTATCATTATGTGATTACCAAGGATGGTGCCATTCATCAGATGTTGCCGGTAGAAATGGTAAGCAACGGTGTGAAGGGGTATAATTCTACTGCCATCAATATTGCCTATGTGGGCGGTATCGACTCGAAGGGAAAGGCTGTGGATAACAGAACCAAGGAGCAGAAGGATGCTCTGGTTACCCTGCTTAAACAGCTGAAAAAGAAATATCCGAATGCTGCGATTATGGGGCATCGTGACGTTTGGGGGGCAGACAAGTCGAAGTGGAAGAAGATGTGCCCTTGTTTTAATGCGAAAGAGGAATATAAAAATCTATAGCGTATGAAGTGGTATGACATAAGATTTTGGAAATGGGCTTGCATCGGTTTGGTGGTTGGAGTTATCCTGCTGGCATTCACTGGCTGCAAGACCAAGGAGTATGTGAAGGTTCCCGAGTATCATACTGAGTATATTGTGAGAAGTGATACTATCGCCAAAATGGATAGTGTGTATGTGAAGGATTCGGTGTATGTGTATCAGAAGGGTGATACCATAGTGATAAGCAAGATTGCCTATCGGGACCGATACCGCAACATATATAAGGTGAAGCTTGATACCATCATCAAGCGTGATTCTGTTTCCGTGCCTATACCAGTTGAGAGGCAGCTTACCAAAAGTGAGCAGAGATTAATGACACTGGGAAGATGCTATATCGGATTTCTTTTCCTGTTGGCAGTATGTGCCATCGGCTTTGCCTTCTGGTATCACAATAAAAAGTGCTAGCTTATGGGAAAGATTAGTGAAGAACTCCAAATGATTGATTCGCTCTTGATGGAATTTCATGAGCGGATTCAGTCGGGAAGATGTTTGACAAATAAGCAGCAGAACACGATGATGCTGAATTTCCTACATCAGATTGCCAACAAGGATGAGCCGATCAGTAAAGCGGAAGCGTGCGGATACGTCAAAGTTTCCAGGGCTACCTTTGACCGGCTGGTGAAAGAAGGCAGGCTCCCTAAGGGACGGAAGCGCAAGGGCTGGACCGAACTTGTTTGGTATGAAAAGGATTTGGATAAGTACATAGATAAGTTGATTTAGGTATAATTTTAGGTTTTTTGTTTTTATAGGTTAGACGTTGTTTATTTAGCTGAAAAATCCCCACCCGGCTGTGAAGCTAGGTGAGGATTGTAGTTTTACTCGCCAAGAATATCATTGATTTTCTTTTCGATGAACTCATCAGAAGTGAGTTTCTTAATAAGTTCATCTATATCAGGTAACTCTGCATCAACTCCGACTTCCTGATTTTTGGAGGAAACATATTCCTTTAGTGCTTTCATCCAAGAACTATTAGCCATGTCTGCCAACGAATCTTTTTTGCTCTCGTAGGCTTTCTTCAATTCTCCGTTATCACAGAAATATCTGAGAACTTCCGTTAATGCAACAATGAAGTTCTTGTCTATCATCGGGTTGCTCTTCGCCTCTTCCAATTTAAGCATTAGGAAGAGCAATGATGAATGTAAATCTGTTTTGTTCATAATTAATCCTTTCTTCTACGATTTTTGATATGTAATGCTAAAGCGCAAAACGACAACAATAGCACTAATAATTGTCCTGCTTCCATATTACTACCATTTATGCCCGAAGGCGGTTAATAATTGCGTCTTATCTCAACTTTCCACTCCTTAGAAGAGAACTTCTTTTTGAGGTTTTTAATTAAACTCTCTATCTCTTTAAGAGATTCAAAGGCATTAACTAAATCCCCTACTTGATACCAGTAGTCCCATCTGTCTGGTTGCTTATTTTTCTCCTTTTGAGTGAGTGGTCTAACAAACTCACCTTTGATGGTTTGATATTCATTTGGAATTTCAATTCCTCCCAAATATCCACTTACCGAGCTGTTATCACACACATTGCTTACTTTAATATACAATGTTGCATAATAATGTATTGCGCCACCACAAAGACCACAAAAAGAACTAATTTCTATATTCATTAGTCTCTTTTTGTCTTTAGTATAGCTACCCATAGTTGTATATGTTTTACCGGAGAGATTAAACTGAAATCCTTCTCCAATATTCTGAGGTATAGCCCCAGTTATCTTAGATATATCTAATCCCTTTTCTATTCGTAAATAGTCATTTGTATTCATAAGCTATTTTTTGTTAGTTTAATTGCCTTTATAAGACGGTGGTCTCCGGCTATCTTTCCTAAATCTTTCTTACCATGATAATAACCAAATCTATAAGCCCAATATCTGGTTTTATAGACTTTCTTCATTATCTTCTTTGCTAATCTAACCTTCATACGCTATTTCTTTTTATGACAAGGACAACTCTCAGCGTGGATAACACAAACTCCGTGTTTCGTGTCCACAAGCAGATAGTCATGCCCATTCTTAGTAAATACTGTTGTGCTAAATTCCTTTGCAGGTTCATTGCTATTAGACAAAGATCGAACACCCTCAAATATCAATGCACCTACAAGCAAACACAAGACGAACCAAACGGCTGACTTAATTAAGTTTAAAATCTTATTCTTCTTCATACGCTCCATTTAATATATTTATACACTCAACGAACTCCTCGACTTCTTCAATACTATTCAGTATAATAGTAATGCTTCCATCTTCGTTCCAGTGCTGATTACTTACATCTACCATAGCTTTATCTTACTTCTCCTTATCGAATTTATTGCCAATGACTTCCATATTTTCGGATGGGAAATGGCATAAGAAGAAACCATACCCAAAGCAGAATGCTATTGATTTATTATCCCAAACAATAGCGCCTCTTCTCTCGGCATTGTTATCTTTGTATGTAACTATATCTCCTTCATAGATAGGTGTTCCGTTCTTATCTTTCAGTCCAGTGAACTGGCAGACAGTAGAAGGGTCAATTTCATGAAGCGTTGCACCGCCTGCTGCTACGATACCTATAGTAGTTTTGCTAAGTGCTGGAATCTTCATTACAACAAAGCTTCCGATTATCCATTCTCCGTTGTCAAGACGTTTAGCCTTGAACTTGATATTTTCTATTTTCATAAGCTATAATTTTAAATAAAATAGTTATCGAGCTGCCATTTACTGATATTTACGTAGCCGAATGGGGCATATATCATTATTCCTATAAATGGATTATAATCAACTCTGTAGTCACAGCCATTTACAAACGTAACACCCTTTATAATTGTGTCGCAAATACAAGTAACCTTTCTCATTTTTATCTATCCAAGTTCTACTGGCTCATCGCTAAAAGATAATTCTCTTCCGATGAGTTTCTTGATAGTTCCTTTGGGAAGTTCTAGGCACTTACAGCATCCATTATTATCTCGCCAACTATCATCAACCTTATGAGGCTTAGATGCAAACATAAGTTCCATGCCGAAAGAATTAACACATAACCATGCCATATTCCCATTCCATTCTTCTATTCCCCCTGCGACTTTAAGATTCACCTCTGCAAATCGCAAGGTTTCATGCAAATTACTTAACTCTACATCAAGGTCGAAGTTATCTGGGTTGTTAGCCAAAATATGCTCTAACCTATTAGCACACATTACTACTGCCTTTTTTGATACAAAGCGAGAAAAGGTGATACTATCTGTATCATCCAAATCTTTTTGAACTTTATTACCAATAATTGGATAATCAAGGTTCAAAACATAATTTAATTGTTTCTTTCTTAAAATTACCATAACTATTCCTCCACTTTTACGCCAAACGGAAGCCCGTCAGCAAATGTGTAATATTCCATAATTTCATCTAAAACGAATCCACTGATACCATTTATATAAACTTCTTCTTCGTCAGCGATAATAGAAGTAATTAAGGAATGATGCTCACCTTCCTTTCCTTTTATCCACCCGAACGGCTGATGCTTGAGCATTTCTGCCCAGCACTCTTTTGCATCCTTGAATGGACGGTACTTTGGCTCTGGCTTGATTCGGTACTCTGTATTTTTCCAAAACTCAATCTCTTTCATTTCCGTCCAATTATTCGGAACATCTGTACCTTCTAAGGCACTTGGTTTGGTTCTACACTCTATTGTCCTTCCTTCTGCAAAAGCTTGCATGATAGGATAAAATTCTTTAGCTTGATTTCTGTCCATAATCAATCCTCCTCATCAATTTCAAAACTCCATTGTTCCATATCAAACACTTCTTTTAGATTTTCAATGACTTCATAAAAGTCATCTTTGGAACGTAACGCTGTGCCACAATCGCCAACTTCTGAGAGTTCATAATGTCCCATATCTCTTTGTATCATTTCCTCCGTCAAAGGAACGCCAATATCAAATGCAAGGGAACAAGATTCACTTGGAATATCTATTGCCTTGCCATCTACATCTGTAATATATCCACTAATATAATGTGATGGATTATTGACATCTGTGTTGTAAATTGCTGAATATGCCTTACAGTAATAATGACAGGCTCCTCCACATAACCCGATAAAAGTTGAAATCCTAAAACGTAATACACGCTTATCATTTTTACGGCTAGCCTTTGTAACATAGTCAATCACATTTTTATCGGTAAAATCTAATGATTGAAACCTAAACCCCTCACCAATAGTTGCCGGTAATGGGAATGGTCCTTCAGTAATATCGTACCCACTTTCAAAAAAATGTGCTGATTCAGCCAGCTTACGATTTCTTCGTCTGTTTTTCCAGCCATTGGCTGACTTAACATAGCTTTTAACATATTACTTATATTTATGCCCGAAGGCGGTTAAACACCTAATCTTCTATCTATTGCTTTTATCACTTCTTGTATGGAAGCAGACTCATCGTTGGTTTTTGCATATCGTCTATCAAATATTATCAACATATTTTTAAGACGAATAAAATCTGTTCTCAATAACTTATCATTACTCATATGTACACCTCCATTAATTGTTTTATAGCCATGCAAACAAAGCATAAGCCTATCACGAAAATAAGCAGTCCGATATGAGCATGCCATAAATCTCTGCAAATTCTTATGCCTACATACATAAATGCTATGCCTATAGCTATGAATATGATTGATAATGCTATAATCATACCTATACCTCCATTTCGTGATTAATTCCAAGACCGAAGAGAAAATGCTGGAGTTCGTGGCAGTATTGTATCTCTACCATATTATTTCCATCAATCTCTACATATAGATGACCTTTATTAGATTTATGCTTAAAGTCTATCCCAATATAAGAAATAAACCCTTCTGCTACATCTAAGTAATAGTACCATCTGTTTTGTGTTCTCCATCCATTCTTTTCTAGAATCTCTGGAGTGAGAGGAATACCTTCTATCACATTAACATTAACTTCTTGTAAAGTTTCATCTTCATCATAATAGGTTGCATAGTAACCATCACAATTGCTAATGATTCTAAGACTTCCATGGATATAAACCAAATCTCCTGGAATATATAACTTATCCATACGCTTTACTTTTTAAGTTTCTCAATCAATGCCTTAATTTCATTGTAAGCCAACACATCGGAATCTTTATAAAGAGTTCCGATATTCTTCAAATCCTTGATTATCTCATGGTTAGTTGGTACACTATGGTTCTTTCTTACCCATTCGATGAACTCTGGAATTACCACATTATAGGTTTCCAAAGATTCACCCTCTCTGCCATTGTATGACAGAAGATAGTAGTTCTTTCTTGTTAAGAACCACCACAAAGCGACTAACTTGTGCTTGATATTTAATAATTTTGGTTTCATGTTCTTTACTCCTTAATACTATCTAGTTCTGACATAAAAGTTACAATAAAACCCCAAAGCTTTGGCAGTATATCAGATAAATAAGCCCACTTGATGATTTGGCATCTGCTAATCGAATGTCTCCAAGATTCCTTATTCCAAAGAACGGATTCTTTAAACTGTAAATAAGCATCGTTATCAAAACCAAGGGTAATAATATCGCTCTTGCTCTTATCTGGCTCTTCTGTATTTGGATGCCACAGATTCTTTAGAAACTCATTAATAGCCCAGTTAGCACCTTCTTTAAAGCCTTCTTCAATTAATAAGGCTTCTTCCTTATCACAATCCGTCACTTCGCTGTATCTTCTTGCAGCTTCTTCTATTTTCTTATCGTCTATCATAACTTACTTACTAATTATTGTTATTTTAAGATTTGGGCGTTCTCCTTTGAATGCCCAGTTATCATCTTCCAATGTACGCAAGAAGGCTAGCTGTTCTTTTGTTACCCACTTGCATACTATATTGTCACGTACTACACCTTGTATTTTTATCTCAATCTTTACCATTGTTTCCTACTTTTTTGAATGTATCAGTGACTATTATCAAAGAATTATCTTCTTCGTTGTACGCAAGGTCATTCGTTATATATCCTAAGTCGTCAACAACTTCTATATTACCGAACTGTTTCTTACGAGTTTCAAGAAGCTTTATAAGTGCTGATATTTTCATCCCTCACCTCCTTTCCACTCATCAGTAGTGCCCAAGAGGTGCTTGGTTTCTTCGTTGTAAGGGATGCACTCATCAAACCAATTACCTCCTACTGCGTTATAAGGAGCCTCATAACCACCATCATCAAAGAAGCTGAACTGACATAATTTCCAAGTTTCCTTCTTATCTCTCATCAAGCACCAGTCCATAGCATTAAACTCGCACTTCTTTGGCAAGTCCACCATAGCTTTCTTCTCAGCATCCCAAGTCTTGCCTTTCTTTGCGAGAGCATCAAAGAGCTGCTGCTTCTCAGATTCTGTAGCAAGTCGAAGTTTACAAAGGTCACTCCTAAAAAAACTAGTTCTGTAACCCATATTCAAAGTTAAACCACTTAAATCTAAAGAAATAAATGAGTTATAACCTTCAAACAAATTTGTTTTGCCTGATACTATAAATACATATTGTCTATTACCATAGTCGG
>ERZ1034739.124-NODE-124-length-27047-cov-67.782899_pt1 | contig 27047 bp, 14 predicted proteins | sample MGYA00520636_ERZ1034739 | MGnify/ENA primary metagenome ERZ1034739 (study PRJEB33766, sample SAMN09781703) | gut metagenome | biome: gut microbiome | host: Homo sapiens | place: Madagascar | study: EMG produced TPA metagenomics assembly of the PRJNA485056 data... | reverse complement strand
TGAGTAAGCCTACAAAACTGTAGCTTATAAACTTTTTATAGATCTAAAATAACGGTTGGTTTTGTTTTCTTTTCTTTGGAGTAAGTGAGACTCTATTTATTTCTAGTTAATTTTAAAGAGCTCATTTGTTTTAAGCGCATAAAACAGTAAAGTAACTATAGGTGGATATAGAACCATGAGAAACGGTCGGAGTGCAGGCAATTTTGTGGGCCCCGAAAACGATAAAGACCTTAGCATACCTTCAGATCTTGCGGTAAATAGTCTTGCGCAGGAAGAAGCGACTCATCTTAGCTCTAAAGCTCAAGCGCGAGCTTCGAGCCCTAGTTCGTCACTCGCAAATTTTGCTAAACCCGCCTCAACTAATAAGCTTAGTCCTAATGAAGCTGGTAGTTATGAAGATTTGGCGGCTAAAGCGCTAGAGAAGGCGCAAAATCCTAAAGCTCAAACAGCAAACGAAACGCCGGCAGCTAGTGATAACGCATTAGGGCTGACATCTAAAGGTGCTGCTACTACTCGTAAGAGTCCAGCGCGCACCGGGACTAAACCTGGGGCTAAACGCAGAACTACTCGTTCTTCTAAAAAGCCTTCGGTTGAGGAACGTTTAAGCCGTTTCTTTAGATTGGTCTTGCTCTTTAGTGGAACTTTGATTGTTTTATCTTTGGCGGTTTTAATTTTTTGGTCGCGGGTCCTTGGCAGTAATCAGGCCGCTGATTTTAATCGTAAGACTGAGGTTAGAGATCCGGCATTTTTTAGGGCAGATGGTCGTTATACGGAAAATAACCTGCGCCTTAATATAATGCCTGCGCGGTTTGCCGGAAAAAAATTCCCGCTAGTTTATAATCGTGATGTGACTTTAGAACGAGTAACAGTAGGGCCAGGGAGTGTAGTTACCAACTATTTTTCGATTTCCCAAGCCCAGCGTAAACGCCAAACTCCAGAAGGAATTGCCACGCAGTTATGTGCAAGCAAATCTTTACGTACTGAGTTGATCGATATGGTCGACGAATACCGTTTGATTTATTCAAGTGAGGGGCAAGATCTCTATAAAATTACTTTGACAAGTTCTACGTGCGATAGGTTGCGACACTAAATTTTAAAGAGCTGGCATCATTTTAATGGTTAAGTTTTGGTAAGCTTGCGAGCTTTATCTAGAAATTTAGGCTTAAACATTCATTTTTTCTATAAATGTGCTATTGTGTAGTTGCTTGCAAAAAAAATACTAGAAAATACGGAATGAAGGCAGGCTTAACTAAAAGCACGGAGTAATCTGTGCTTTTGTTATTTTAAATGTGCACTTTTGCTTAGAGGAGCATAAATTGTTTGGAGAGCAAGTGTTTTGTTTTGGTGGTTTGGGTAAATTTAACTTAAAATAGACAAAGCGTTGGTTAGATTTGTAAAAAAGTGGCTTTAGCTTGAGACCCGTTAGGCAACTTGGGGGCTGTTCAGTAACTTTGGTCGGCACAGCAACTTGGTGTCAGCACAGCTTTAACTAGGCCCATGGGACTTGCTTGGTCCTAAAAGCCCAAAGTGCGCTAAAGAGCATAAAAGGCGTAAGATCACGCTAGAGATTGAGGTTACTGCTAGAAGCAGGAACGGACCTTGGTTTTTACATTCCGCTTTGGGGTGAAAACGAAGTGTTAACAGATTTTTGATTATTAAATTGAGATTACTAAACGGTAGATTTAGCTAGAGCAAAACAGGTTTTAGTAAATTTCAACTTAGGATTATGACATGAATTGCATGAGTAAGTTATTAGCCTTAGGTTTAGGCCTTATTTTTTTAAACTTAATGACGTGGGCTTACGCCACGCCTACAAATGATGTTGAGTCATTAGAAAACGAATTATTAGCTTCTAGCGCCACTACTAATTTAGCTTCAACAAAGGTAGATTCCACAACTAGTGTAGCTCACCAAAACCAGAACTTAGCCCAAGACAAACAAGTTAAATTAAAAAAAATGCCGGCCTCTAATTGGTACACCGCGCAAGAATTAAGAGCACAAAAAGGCATTTACGCTGACAAATTGCCTTATGATTTTGGGTTAGGTGTGGTAACAGATGGGGACGTATCTGATGAAGGTGAAGTAAGCTTGAATGTAAAAATGAAGCAAGTGTTTAGCTTAATGCCAGCTTCGGCTCGCGATCAATTTTTAAAGAATTCCCTAGGGCAGCTTCAGGTAAGATATTGTCGTGACGCTAATAATAACAAAAAGCGTTTATCACGTGTTAAAGCCATTCATGGGGTCGTTTTTGATTATCGTGGCAAGATGTTGTTAAAACGGACCTTTAACCCTGCTATGTGTCAGACCAAGGAGGCTTAATGAAAAAATCAAGCATCCATCTATGTTGTTCTTTGGTATTTGCCACCGCTTCGTTAGCCGCTGTCGCGGACGTGGTAGACGGAGTGCCGACTGTTGTTTCTGGGGTGGCTGAAACAGGTGAAGACTTAAAGCTTGATACCACTGAGTATAAAGAAAGTGATTTACTGACACCTGAAGTCACCTCAAATGATAGTGATGACGATCTTTTATTAAATGAAGAGTACTTAGCTAAAGTTGAAGCTAATAGCGCTAAGACTCAAAAGACCAAAGATATAGAACCTTTGTCATCTTCAAATACTCAAGCCTCAAATTCTAACGCGCAAGTAGACTCTAAAGCTCAATCAAGTTCTAAAACCGCACCCCTAGAGCAAGCCTCTGACGCCAAAGCTAATGTAGCTTTAGGGGCAAATTCGACGCCTAAACCTAAAGCTCAAAACGTGCCTCCAAAGCTTGAGACGCTCGATGGAGATGAACCAAATTCCGACGCCCAAGTTAAAACTTTAGATGAAGAGTTTGGAAGTGATGCGGATTTAGAGATCGATACTGAAGTTAACGTTGATGTATCCTTAGATGCCAAGGCCGAAGCTGAAACTGAAACTGAAACTGAAACTGAAATTAAAGCCGACCTCGATAGGGCTTTTGATAGTAAAGAAGGCCAAGAACTTGAAGCTACTTCTGAAGAACAAATTCACTCTTTAACGGACGACGCTAAGGCAAGCGCCAAAGCTACTACAGAAACTAAAGATGCTACCAATAACAAGGCTACTACCGGTTCAGGGGCAGATAAGTTAGGCGCTCCTTTAGCTTCAAAAAAGTCGGAAGCAACGGCTCGTAGCTCCGAACCGCAAAATTTAGAGGCAACTAAGGCTCAGGTTAAAACTCAGGTGGCAACTCCTTCAAAGCCTAAGGCCCAAACTTTAGATCATGAAGATGTAGCCAAACCTGAGGCTAAAACCATAGCCACTGAAGATGTAGCTTTAGAAAATGCTACAGAGGAAGGCGCGCCTTCAAACTTAAATAAAGACGAAGCTCCGGTGCAAACGGCTACTAAAGAGCAAGAGACTCCTCAAATTAAAGACGCTCTAGTTCATGAAGAACCACATGAAAAAGAGCCGGCGCAAGAACCTAAAGAAGAAATGGCTTTAGGGGAGAAGTCAAACCCTCATGATGCTTCTTCAAAGCATGGTTTAACCACCGAGCCGGGGGCTGACGCTTCTTTTGGTAACGCTACGGATAAAACTAAATCTGCCGTTAAAACCCAAGCTACCGATAAACCCAAAGTTCAAACGGCTACTAAAAACGACTCCGTCCAGGCCTCAAAAAATAAAACTGAAGTGGATGACGCTATAAGCCAAGGCGGCGCCAAATCAAATGGCACTACTCAAGAGTCAAAAAGTGTTTCTCAAACTCAAGGTAAAGATGAAGCGGCCGTAAAAACTGATAAAGCAAAGGATGGGTCGGTAGTTAAAGAGGGGGCGCAGACTTCAAGCTCTACTTCGGCCGACAAAGCTCAAGCAAACTCCAGCCAAATGGACCAGGCTCAAATGAACAAGGCTCAAAGGAACAAGGCTAAAGTTAAAGAGGAAACAAGTGCTCATGGGGCCACGGCTTCAAATGTAGAACTAGCTACAGGCACTGATAACGAGGAGCGTGACCTTTATAGTCGTTCATATCTAGCCAACATGTATTTACCGTTTTTTTACCATACATACGATTTACCTCAACAGCTGTCACCACATTTAACGCTACGTAAGGTTCGCTTAGCCGATGATGGGGTTAAGCTGGTCTATGAGATTGGGGTTGACGATTCCATGGGCCCTATGGATTTAGATGGGGAACCATCTGACAATAGAATGCTGCAGTTATTCTGTCGAATTGCCATGAGTGATGGGGGAATTCTTCATCGGAGTGAAGGCTTATTGCTAGAATTCTTCCATGGTAAAGATGCATTCTTCTCTAAAAACCTAACGTATGCTACCTGTACGGGTAAAGATGCCGGCTTGGTTAGAAGAAGCATTTCAGAGCAAGAGCGTGGACGCTTAGATGATGAGTTTGTTTATGCTTATCAAGAACATTTAGAAAAAGACCAAGGCTTAAGTCGAGAATATTTAGCTACCTATTTTGTGCCATATGCTTTAGAACGCATCTCAGAAGATTTTGCGCCACTTGAACACGAACGGACCTTAACATTAGGCTCGGGGACTGAGCTTGTGATGAGTTTTACCTTAAAGCCTGAAGATAAGCACCAAGTCAAAAAAACTTCTTTTGTGATGAATCGTATTCAGAGAACTTGTCGGATAAGCACGTATGCTAAATGGGTTCTGCCGTATATTGAGGGCATACGCTATGACTATCATTTGTCGGATGGGAGTTTAGTGCGTTCTATTTCGGTTGATGCGCCTACCTGTGAAGCTATGCGCGAAAAATCCATGCATTAACTTAAAACTTTAAAGTAAACCTAACAGCTTTGCGGTTACGCTAAGCCGTGACTTAAGTAAGTTTTTAGGTGGAAAAATGTAGTCGCTTTTTAGAGATTAGTTCTAAAAAGTGGTTTTGATTTTGGAATTAGAAATTTTAGTTAAAGCCTAGGGCCAAACTTGGAGTCTCGCAAGGAGTAAGCAACTCAAGCATAAACTAGCTAGTGCGGGGTGACTAGCTATGGTGGATGGTAGTGGCTGGTGGTAGGCGCAAACTAGTGCGCGATTTTAGCACAGTAAGCTAACATCATTTTTTTGATGTTTTCTACTTTTTCTGGAGAAATATATTCATCACGGGGACTGTTGCCAACTAAAAGATTAGGGGCTAGGCCCTTATAAAACATAAAGTTGGTGACTGATTGCCGGCCTCGTGCTTCTTCAGTGAGATCATGCTTTTTTATCATATGTTTGAAGTAATGATCTTCTAAAATAGCTGATAGTTCACAAGTTGTATCCATGGACGAAACGTCTAGACCAACGCAGAGACAATTACCATCACTGCAATCGTAAGGTGGTTTATCAAAAACCCCAGTAGCTCCTAACCATTCGCAATAATCAGATTCTAAGCACGCCATAGTCACGTAATGCACGTATCCATGAACTAACGCTTCAATTGAGGATTTATGATGGGTGTTTTTCCATTCATTAGCAAAGTCCCAAATTGAGGTTTTATTTTTGGCAGCTTTGGCACAGATGAAATGGAATCGATCAAGGCGGTTGCGTCCGGCTCCAAAATCATCAATGATGACTGGCCCATTAGGAGCAACTGTGATCCAAAAGAACTTGTCACAAAGATGAGGCTTAATAATCCCAAAACGATCAGCTTCTACAGTTCCAATTACCGGATAAGGGCACTTAGGATCCGTATAAACTTTAGCTAGGACTTCGCCGATATCGTAAATGCTGTTTATTTCATGGCGTTTAATTACGGCTAAAACCCGAGCGTGGGCAACATCATTGCAATTACCGTCGAGGCATGCAATATTAACTAGCATGTTTTAGGTCTCACTTTTTAGTTACTAATGGTTCGAGCAACAGTTGAGTGTTTCATAACAGGTAGATCTTGGTTGGGCCGTTTTTAGTTAAGGTGGAAGCTAAGGTAGTAGATTGAAAAAAGCTAAATTGGGGGAGCTTTTTTATTGTCTATGACCTAAAATTTTCCGATGACCTCAAGTTTTTCGCCGTTTAATTTTACCTCTAATTGAATTTCTGGCTTGATGAAGTCCATCAATTTAGATTGATTCAACAAAAGCAAATATAAGCAGGTTCTTAAAACCTAAAAAACAATCAACTAAAACTAACTAAGTAAGTTAAAACTAACCCAAACTTTAACCAAATTTTTAAATGTGGCCAGATCTGCTGTAGAGCTCGAGAGCCTATTTTGTTTAGAGTAATGTGTTTATGGTAAAAAATTACGCATTGGTATTACGTTATGACACCACCTAAGATTACCATCACCAAAACCGTCCAGCCCAAATGGTTTATTTGACCCCAAATATAGGGTTAATTCTAAGTTGGATTCTTGAATCAAAGACAGTAAAAATAGGGGTTACACATTTCGTGAAATTATAGTGCACCTTGCTTGTAATTACAATTAATTAGCACCGTCAAATGTGTGAAGCGTGCGTCATGATCTATTGTAAAGTTACTTAGGAGAATTTTTTTCAGAAAAATCCTCAAAAAAACGGGGCCTCAAGCTTGGAAAATTTGAGGTGATTGTTTAGCGAGAAAATTAGCTCACAAAATACAGTCATGGCCTAAGGCTCTGAAAGATGGTCATGGCCTAAGGTCATGAAATAAGGCCGTGAAAGACGGTCTTAAAATAAACCATAATATCCGCAAAAATCAGTACCGAAATTATGGCGTGGTGGAACCGCTGTGCATTAGAGTCTTAGGTGCTATAATAGGCAGATGATAACAGTGAGATTGGGCTTGAATTTAGGGGGCTAAGTAGCAGCCTTGGTAGCGGGCTTGGTAGTAGAAGTCTCGGTTGAACTCTCGCCTGTACCCAATTTCGAGTTGATTTTTTTGGTTAGTTTTAGGGGCAGTTTTGAAGAACACAAAACTTTGGATTTTTTTATCTTTGTGGCTAAGTGTGCTTACGTTTTGTTTGGGGACTTCGGCTCAAGCTCAAGGGTTTGTTGCTCCGTTGCCACCGCCGGAATTAGGGCAAAAATTGACTGATTACCGCACGCCACAACAGCAAGCAACTGAACACGGATCTAATTCGTATCTAAGGCAGCGTAGTGCCAACTTTAATGCCCAAGCGACCCCAAAAAATTCACGCCAACCACAGGTTAAGAAAGAAGAGTTACTCCTTAATGATGTGGAAAGTAGATATGATTACGTGCCTAACAAAAAAGTAGTTTTAACTCGTGGGGGTGAGGCCGTCATAAAATTGCATTTTGTGAACGCCCCGCAAGCTACGATCGAAAAGCCAATTGTAAACTCTGGTTTTAGAACTGAGATTAATGGCAATGAAATAAAAATTTGGCCTACAGGCACCTCAAGTCAGTCCAAACTTGCCATTAAATTAAAAGGGCGTCGCAAACCATTACTTTTTACCCTTAAGTATAACGAGTATCGTTACAATGAACGCCATAACGAAATAGTTAACGTTCGATTTAAATGATGTTTATATTTAGGTTCTAAAGGATTATGCCAAAATAAAGAGCGATTATTTTGGGCTTAGGAAGGCATAAAGGTTCTATGCGTGAATGGCCTTGAGTTTGGTCTTAGCTTACCAAGTTTAAAGTATGGCGCCCCATGCCAAATAATGGTTTTGTTTGGGGACGGTCGTTTTGAGGCTAGACGCTACATAAAACCGTAAAAGGAAGTAAAGCTCAACCACAGGGAAGTAGCCGATAACAAGGAAGTATATGTTAAAGTTAAAGAAGATAATGGTGTTTAGCACCGTGACTGTAATGGCAAATGCTTTAAACTTTGGGCCGGCTATTGCGGATACTTTTCAGGGGGTGGCCCCACCGCCTGAATTAGGGGAAAAACTAACTGAGTACCGAACTCGTCAGCAGCGTTTAGAACAAGCCGTGCAAAATACCCAAGGGGAAAACTTTAATCCTGAAATAAAGATTTACCGCAAAAAAGCTGACGGTACTCCAGATTATGAGCATCCTGAAATTAAAACCGCTCAAAACTCAAATGATCAAGCGTCTATTAGACAGCTAACCTCAAGCCAGGTCGTAAGCGGGCGCGCCATAAAGACGGTAGACTATCCTTATACGGGAACTAAAAACGTAAAATTACGTCGCGGAGAAAAATACATCATCACCGTAAAAGACGGTGACAATGTGGCATGGCCTATTTATGAAGCTGAAATGTCAAATGCGCAATTTAAGGTGACGTTGACTGATGACCATCAAGTTGTAGTTGAAGCGCTAGCTAATGCCCCTGAAAATGGTTTGGCTCGATTAAAGGTGCTCTTAGGTGATAATGGTCAGCGTAAAGTTGATTTTTTATTCCAAATAAAAGAAGGGGCGGCAACTCTTGATTATAAAGCTGGAGTTAGGATTGCATATACCTCTCCACTTAATACTACGGGTGATGGATCCGGTACTACCAATATGACAGTTAGCGCTAAAGCGCGCAACTCCCGTCGAGTCGTAACGCCAAGGGCAGTGGAATCTGAAATTCAAAGTACTACTAAGAGCGAGGCTTTGGCAGGAAGCATCAGAACTATTGAAGCACAAAATAGTTCTCGTGGTGATTCGCCTTCAAATAATGGCACTTCTGCAAAGGCCCAAGCTCCTATGGTTTTAGGGACGCCTGATCTTACCGTTACAGTGGACCATGGTTTAGGCTATAACTTTTTAAAAGCCATGGGCATTATAGTTTTAGAGCAGCGAAGTAAGGATCCTGTGGCCTTGGCCCAAACCCAAGAAGCCGTGTTAGAAGCCGCGCTTAGAGTTCACCAAAATGAACAAGAAGTAGCGTTAAAAAATGAATCCGCAAAACCATAAATCATAAATATTGGTCGGTAAACTTGCGCTTTAATACAGGTAGTAAAAAGATTATGAAGTTGGCTGGAAGAAGTATTTTTATTAAGCTTATATGTTTAAGTTTTTTGGTTCTGCTTGGAACTAATGCTTACGCTCGAGGAGGTTCTCATGGACATGCTCGAGGTGGTTCTCATGGTTACGCTCGAGGTGAATCCGATTTACGCCAAGATGCTTTAAAACAATCAGCATTTATGGACCAGGCAGACGTTAAATATTTAGGTTCAGAATATCCCACCAATGCTCCTCAAAGCTCAAAAAATACCACAAATGGCCCCAAAACAACTTTAGATTCAAGCTCAAGAACAGCTTTGGCGGAGCGTGGTCACTCTAGTCAAATAAATTACGTTAACCATGATTCTCCATATGGTTCAAATAGTCGTGATAAATGCACTAATGGACATTGGCGTGATGTCGCTTATGATACGGAGATTATGTCACGCTACAAACCTTATGATCGCTGTGTGGCGTGGGCGGCGTACCAATTTGAATTACCAGAAGAGTTGTTGTATTCCATTATCTATGTGGAACGCGGTGATATCAATGGCCGTTGTATGACTAATAATAATGGCACGGAAGACTGTGGTCCGGCTCAGATCAATGATGTGCGTTTAGGGGAAATAAAAAGCTTCGACCTAGGTAAAGGTGATATGCGTAATAATCCTTGTCGCAATATTTGGGCGATGGGGTACTTAGTGCGCCGCGAAATTGAAAAAGCCAACTACGATATTTGGCGTGGCGTAGGGAACTATCATTATCACTACAGCGTTAATCAAACCATCCACTCGCGCTATGTCGAATTGGTATGCAAGGCTTGGTTTAAGTTGCAAGAAACGGTAAACGATAAATGTCTGCCTTAACTTATAAGTTAGCAAGTTAGTGTAAGTTAGGCTTCTAAATTACCTACAGTCTAAAGCTTAAATATCTAAGCTTATGTTAAGTCCATGTCCGGGCTAAATGCTAAATAGAGGCTCGGTCTAAGCTAACGTTTCTTTTGGTAAGTGTTCTCATTTATTTAGGCCGCATGCTTTACTTTTGTGCTCTGGTAATTTCTCTGTAGTTTTTTTAAGGGGCTCCCAATCGCTTCCTAAAGCTCTCTTCGTAATTCGCCTGCAAGGTAAAAACAGGAGTGAGCACTAAAATTTTAGCGACGCTTTGCTCGGCTAAAAAGCGCAAAAGACTGTTATAAATTGCGGCGTAAAACCCACATGCTTGCGTGTGGGATGAAAGCTACTTTTTCTATGAAAAAAATATATTTTTACTACTTGATATTAGTATAGAACAATATATAATTTAAATGTTAGAAAGATTGACTGTACTTCCCTGTCGTAAGACAGAAATTTACCGCTAATGTGGTCGTAGGACTCTTTGGTAATGAAAGTCCTGATTCAAACAGATTTACACTTGTAACTCCAAAGCCTGAAAATGGTGTACGATTACAAGCTACACTTCAATCAGAACCCCACGGGCTTGCCCGTGGGAGCAGTCAGTTTTCAAGGTTTTACACCAAAAAACTCTTTTTTTGGTAATAAGCGTGAGAAACTATGCATTTTCCTCGGGAAGTTAGTGGTTGTTGTTTGGGAGCGGTGGGCGGTCATGGTATATTTTTAGGATAAAGGTGTGCCATAAGCGAGGGCCAGACTATGACAGAGCATCAATTTTCACCGTGGTTAAAATCTTATCCTGCTGATGTCCCGCCAGAAGTAGATACTCGCATCTTTAATTCCATTTTAGATATGTACGAGTTTTCTTGTGAAAAGTATGCCGAGAAAACCGCTTATATCAGCATGGGCGCTGCCATTACTTATGCCGAACTCGATGAAAAGGTTAGATGTTTTGCGGCATATTTGCAGAATGAATTAAAACTCGAACGTGGCACTCGCGTCGCTTTAATGCTTCCTAATATTATTCAATATCCAATCGCTATGTTTGGGGCCTTAATGGCTGGGGGTGTAGTTGTAAATTGCAACCCAATGTACACCTCACGTGAATTAAACCATCAACTCCGAGATTCAGGCGCTAAAGTTGTCGTGGTGGTTTCAAATTTTGCGAGTACGTTACAAGCGGCGATTGTCGACCTTGACTCAGTTGAACACGTTGTCGTTACGTCCTTTGGGGATGAAATCGGGTCCTTTAAAGGAACGATGATAAACTTAGTCCTTAAGTACTTAAAACGTTTAGTCCCAAGATTTCGGTTTGATAACGCCGTGTCATGGCACCGGGCATTGGCCATAGGGCACTCTTACCCATATAGACGCATGTTAGTAAACCGTGAAGAATTAGCTTTTTTACAATATACAGGCGGGACCACTGGAGCGGCTAAGGGAGCTATGCTCACGCATCACAATTTGCTCGCTAATATTGAACAAGCGTTTGGCATGTACGGTTCTAAATTACGTGAAGGCGATGAGTTTGTGGTCACGGCAATTCCGTTATACCATGTGTTTGCTCTAACAATAAATTGCTTGTTCATCTTTCGTTTAGGCGGGACTTCGCTTTTAATTGCTGATCCGCGGCGCATAAAGTCTCTGGTTAAAGAAATGGGTAAATATGCTCCGACTATTTTGACAGGGGTAAACACTCTCTTTAGTGCACTAGCAAACAATGAAGATTTTGCTCGCCTTGATTTATCAGAATTGCGTCTTTGTATAGGGGGCGGAACTTCTGTAAAACAAGGGGTGGCGGCCCGCTGGTTTGCCATCACTGGGATGCATATTTTAGAAGGATACGGCCTGACTGAGTGTTCACCTTTAGTGGCGGTAAATCCATACAATATCACCGAATATAACGGAACCGTCGGAATTCCGGTGCCGTCGACCTCTGTTTTAATTAAGGATGATGCGGGAAATATCATTACCGAAGTGAATAAACCAGGGGAGCTTTTAGTCAAAGGACCGCAAGTAATGAAAGGGTACTTTGGGCTTGATGTCGCCACGCAAAAGGTTTTTGATGGTGAATATTTAAAAACTGGTGACGTTGCTTGTTGGGCAAACGATAAAGGTTTTATTAAGCTTGTAGACCGCCAAAAAGACTTGATTATCGTCTCCGGTTTTAATGTATATCCTAATGAAATTGAAGATGTTATTTCGATGCATCCTTTGGTAGTTGAGGTATGTGCCATTGGGGTGCCAAGCAAACATAGTGGTGAATGCGTCAAGGTGTTCATAGTTCGCCGCAATCGGAGCTTAAGCGAAGAAAAGATTATTGAGCTTTGTCGAAAGCGTTTAGCAGCTTACAAAGTGCCAAAGCAAGTGGAATTCATTGAAGCCTCAAAGATGCCAAAGACTAATGTAGGCAAGGTTCTACGCCGTAAACTTAGAGAACAAGAGTTAAAAAAACTCGGAAGCTTAGGTAGCCTTGAGCCTAAGGAAGCTCAGGTGATAAAACCTGAACCTAAAGCCGACGCTAACCATAAAGCCACCTAAAGATGTAAAAGAAGGTGTAACGTACCTTGCTTTTGGTTTTTTATCGAGAGATATGTACGCTGATTAAACTAATAATTAGAAAAATAGAAGTCTATGCGAAAATCAAAGCGCAAATAAAATGCAAAGCTGCTTAAAAAATGCACTAAGGTTCGCACTTTGTAATAAAAACGAGAAAAAAGTGAGATTTGAACCAAAAAATTTACAGACATTAGATTAAAAAATGGTAATTCAATACGATAATATGCCAAGAAAAGTGCTGTGCTTCACCTGCTAGAGGTTACAATTACAGTCATTTAAAATATTGGTCGCAACCTGGTTTTTATGCACCTAGCTTCTTGTTGTTGGTACATGAAAATTTAAGTTTTGAGGTGAATTTTAGAGGCTTAAATTGCATGGGTTCATGTGGCGTACGGTAGTTCTACTAAATTGCTTTAGGTAATTTGCAAATATTATGTTTATAATGTTTTACGAGTTTGCTTAAACAATGATAGGTACAACTGTACCCATATAGCATTTGGATTCAAGTTGTGCAAAGCAATAAGGTGGGCCATTAGGTCAAAAGGAGTTTTTATGAAGAAAAGTTCTGGTTTTACATTAATTGAGCTTGTGGTAGTAATCGTGATTTTAGGTATTTTAGCTGCTACCGCTGCTCCAAAATTTATGGATTTACAAAAGGATGCACGCATCAGTGCTCTTAATGGCTTAATGGGTGCTATGAAGAGTGCTAATAGCATGGTTTATAGTAAGGCTATTTTAGCAGGTCAAGATACTGTTGCTAGTGGTTTTGTTTGCTCTAATAGTGAACCTTGTGAAACAAAAACACAAGATGGGAAAACTGAAATTCCAACCAACCAAGTAGCTCTTAAGTATGGTCATCCAACTGCAGATAAAGATGGTATTGTTAAGGCCTTACAGGATGATATCGTAGAATATAATGCTAAGGATGTGGGCGATTGGGTATACAAGAAGGAGTATCAATATATTCGCATTTTCTCTGCCGCTTTTAAAGATTCTCCTAATACAAAATGCTATGTTAAATACACTGCACCTGATAGTAAAGACGGTGCCCCTAAATTTGAATTAGAAAAGGATGAATGTTAGTTTAATAACGTAAATTTTAGGATTGAAGCCTAAGTTTACTTAAACTAGAGAATCCCTTGTCCTGGTGCTTTTAAAGTGTTAAAGCTTCTTAAAAAGTTAAGGCAGGGGATTTTTTTTGAGTTAGTTTTTGATCTCTAAGCTTGTAAATTTCGTTTCTCTTGGGTCAATGAGAGCTTTAAAGGGCTTGGGTCGTGTGAGGCTTTTAAATTTAATACTTTCCCTTTCCCTTTCATTTCTTTAATTTTCTCTTCTCCTTTTTCTTTCTGTTTTCGTTGCCCTCATTTTCGTCAGTTTCCCTAGGTCTTAAAATATGAGTCTCCCCGCAATTTTAAAGGAACGTAGAGTGAGTAATGTTGCCTAGGCATCATAAACGATGGCAAATGCTAGGAAAATTTAATAGGAAGTTTAAGATAAACAAGATTAAAGGAGCAGGAAAGGACTCCAAATAAACGGTTTACTCATACAGGAATGAATGATGAGAACTAAAAAAGGTTTTACTCTGATTGAACTTGTTGTTGTAATAGTTATCTTAGGAATTTTGTCGGCGATAGCTATACCTAAATTCATGGATTTACAGCGTGATGCCCGTATAAGTGCAGTGCAAGGATTAGTAGGGGCGGTAAAAAGCTCTGTTTCTTTGGTATATAGCAAATCGGTTTTATTAGGGCGAGAAAAAGTTTCATCTGGTTGTATCTGGGTACATACCACTGGCATCGAAGATGATAGTTGTGATCCTGCAAATGTGCAGGCTCAAAATAATGATGACGCGATATTTACAACTTTTGGGTGGCCAACTGCTACTCGCTATGGTCTGCCAAGAACTTTATCTGAAGTGCCAGAAGAATATAAGGATGAAGCTACAAATTACCTCAGTGATTGGGTGTTTGTCGAAATGACTGCTAGCTCGCCAACAGAATCTAAAAAACTTCTTATGTGGCCGGTTTCAGCTCCAAGAGTACAGATATTAGGAAGTGGTGGCTCTTCAAAGTTTACCGGCTGTGGCATTATTTATAGTGAAGCTACCGCAACTACTCGGCCTGAACTTAGAATCGTGCGTGATGATTGTTAAGGCTTAAGCTTTGTATATTCAAAATTTAAGTAAGCTTTGGGGAATTAATAAGAAGTTAAGTGGTAAGAGCTAAAGTGGTTTGACCCCAAGAGTTTAGAGTAAGGGGTTAGGTAAAACTTTAGCTTGAATTTAAGTATTGTGAAACATCCAAAAGGTTCGGTTTGGAAAAGCCGAACCTTTTTTTGAGGAAACGTAAAATTTTGGGAAGAGAATTTTAGAAAGAGGGTTTTAAGAAACGGATTTTAGGAAGGGGCTTTTAGGAAGGGGCTTTACGAAGTGGCTTTTAGAAAAGTGATGAACTTGCGGTAACGGCAGAAGTTAATCTATTTACAACATTAGTAACAAATTAAGAAACTGACTTAAAAAGCTCCAAAGAGCGCAAGCATGATCCAAAAAAATTACCAAACAAGTGATGAATTTGAGACGAAGGTCACGATCGTATTATAATAAGGCCATGTAGCTTTTAGGTGTTTTACCCTAGAAGGAAATGTATTTAAGTAACCAGTGACAACTTAATTAACCACCAAAAATAGAGGTGGGAGCAAATAAACTAAAGTTGTAAGAATAGGTTACTCAAAACTTGGAACTAGAATAATGGCTTTACATCTGATTGAACAAGATCGTGAACTAGAGGCGTTAATAACCTTGTTGTCCCAGGCAGATCGAATTGCCTTTGATACTGAATTTTGTCGGGAAAAAACTCTTTATCCGCAAGTAGGTTTAGTTCAGCTAGAAATAGACGGAGAAATATTTTTAGTTGATCCGTTAAAGTTGCAAGATTTTGGGGAGCTAATAAAAGCTTTAACCCAAGGCGCTTTTATGACAATTGTGCACGCGGCACATGAAGATTTAGAAATTGTTTCCCATTTAGCAGCCAAACAAAACTTAGCGCGCAAATTGCCACAAAATCTTTTTGATACCCAAGTGGCGGCGGCGTTTTTAAATCGTGGTTCTTCTATTGGCTTGGCTGATCTGTTAGAACAAAGTTTTGGGATTAGATTGGCTAAAACTGAGACTAGAACAGATTGGTTAGCGCGACCAATTACGGATAAACAAACTGAATATGCCGCCATGGATGTGGCTTATTTGTGTAAGCTTCAAGAACTCATGATGCGTGAGTTAGTCAACTTTCCCCAAAAGGTAGCTTGGCTTCAACAAGAAGTTAGGGAAAATGCCATTGAGCAAACAACCGATCCTGAACCGCAAAAGATTTATCTTGGCGTTAGAGGAGCAGGGGCTTTACGTCCAAAACAACTCCGGATGTTACGAGACATTTGCGCGCAGCGTTATTTAGTGTGCCAACAAGAAGACCTGGCTCAAGCGCGTTTCGTCAAAAATAATGTATTGGTGAATTTAGTTAAAAGCACCATCCTGGAACCTCGGACTTATATTAAACAAGGGGTGCATTTTAGGTCGGCTAAACGCTATGGTGATCTGATTCGTGATACCGCAGCTCAAGCTTTACAAGATGAAAGTCCAATTCTTCCAGCTTATGAAGCCGTAACTCAATTAAGATGGTTAAACCCTGTTAGCGCTGCCTTAAGGAAACATTTAACTGCTAAGGCTAAAGAATTAGATATCGCGGAAGACTTGCTGTGTTCTCGACGTTTAGTTTCACATTTCTTTTGGTGTTTGCTCGAAGGTCAAGGGACGGAGATTTCTCGTCTTGAAAGTGGGTGGCGCGCAGAAGCGTTAGGGGATTTGTCAGCCTTTAAGGAGCTTGCGTTAGAAGCAAAGTCAAAGCAAGCCTCCACTACCGTTAATGATTAACACCATTAACACTATAAGAGCTAATGCCCAAAAATAACCCCAAATATTAAGCTCTATAGCGTTAAGGCTCAAAATTAAAATAGGCCAAAAGCCGAAAGCCAAAAGCCAAAAGCCAGGACTAAGCTTAGATACAAAGGTTAAATAAAAAAGTAGCTTCCATTCAATAGGGACTCCTTTAGGCAAATTGCTAATTTACTTTATCTAGAAAACGCCCAAAAGCTAGATGAAACGTCTAGTTTAAACTTGGATGTTAGGAGAAAAAGCGGTTTGGCTAAAGGAGTTTTTTATATCTTTTGAGGGAAAACAGCGAGAATTTTAAAAGACCAATTAATAAAGAAATAAAGTTTCGCCTTAGCCTAAAAGGACGTAATCTAAAGGATTTGCTTAAAACTTTATCAATAAATTGGGGTGCTCCAATTTAATTTTTTGTCTTTCTAAACGAGCAAAAGCCACGTTTAGGATTTGGGGATGAAAAAGGGGCTCTAAAGTGGGCTTTGGGCACGAAAAAAGGTCGATTTAAGAAAACTTTTTTTAAATTTTTTTTAAAAGCGAGAAAAATGGGCTTAAATAGAGGTAAAAAATGAAATATTTTCCAAAACCCTTTCTTTTTAGTATATAATCACACGTTTTTATTTTTTATGATATCGGTCGACTTTTGGGGTGGCGGAATAATCAGCTGAAAGCGTGAGAGTTTGAAGTTTTTACTGAGCCACCAAAAAGAAGAATAAATAACCAAGGAGTAACCTACTCAATGAAGATATCCAATACTGAGAAAAAGCGTATCCGCAAGAATTTCGGTCGTAGGGCTCAGTTCATTGACATCCCTTACCTTCTGTCTACTCAGGTTGATTCTTATAATCAATTCATCAAGCCTGATGCAGATGGGGACTGCGGTTTGGCTAACGCTCTTAAGAGCGTGTTCCCGATCGTAAGCCAGAACGGTCTTGCCATGCTTGAATACAAGGATTTCCGTCTTGGTGAACCTGTGTTCAATGTACGTGAATGCCTTATTCGTGGCACTAGCTACCAAGCTCCACTTCGCACTACTCTTCGTTATGTGCAAAAGGACAAGGATGGCAAGGTAACTAATGCCCGCGAACAAGAAGTGTACATGGGTGAAATCCCACTCATGACCGAAAATGGTACCTTCATCATCAATGGTTCAGAACGAGTTGTTGTATCTCAGCTCCATCGTTCACCAGGGGTATTCTTTGATAGCGATAAGGGTAAGAGCTACCCTGGTCGTACCATTTTCAGTGCTCGTGTAATTCCAGCACGTGGTTCATGGCTTGATTTTGAATTTGACCACAAGGACAACCTCTTTGTACGTATTGACCGTAAGCGTAAGCTTCCGGCTACTCAGCTTCTTAGAGCCTATGGTTTTAGCAATGAAGAAATCCTCGATACCTTCTTCGATACCACCTTCTTCGAATTCAAGAACAAGAAGTTGATGATGGAAATCGTTCCAGAAAGATTGAATGGCCAGGTTTTAGGCTTCGATCTTACTGTTGGCGATGAAGTTGTGGTTGAAAAGGGTAAGAAGATTACCATGCGCCACATCAGAAAGCTTCTTAAGTCTGATATTAAGACTTTCATTGAAGTTTCTAAGGGCCGTAAGGCACCTGCAGTTGAAGTTCCTGTTGAATACGTAGTAGATAAGATTTTTGCTCGTAACTACTTCAACAAGGATGGCGAACGTATTGTTGATTGTAACTCACCTGTTTCTCTCGAAGTTTTAACTCAGCTCGTAGAAGCCGGTATCAAGAAGTTCGAAATCATTTACGTTTCTGACGTTGATGCAGGTCCATTCATTTCTGATACTTTGAACATCGACGGGACCAAAGAAACTCGTGATGCTATCTTCAGTATCTACAGCATGATGCGTCCTGGTGACCGTCTTGAAGAAGACGTTGCTCGTGACTTCGTTTACGGCATGTTCTTCAATGGCGACCGTTACGATTTTTCAGACGTAGGTCGTATGAAGTTCAACGAACACTTCAAAGAAAAAGACGCTGTTACCGATGGTATTAAGGCCCTCGTTTCTGCTCAGGAATTCAACAAGGAAGATTCAACCGTATTCGTTAAGAACGGTCTCGTTTACTGCTTGTACCCAGAATTCTTACAGTTTGCAGCTAAGAACGAACAGTCATCAGCTTCTTCTTTAGTTCCAAACAACGTTCCAGCTCGTGCTTACGGCAAGTTCCTTGAATTTGTTGATAAGATTGTTTTGCCAGCTAAGGAAGAAAAAGAAGGCGAAAGACTTAAGGGTGAAGAAAAGTTTGTTCGTAAGATCACCATCAATGGTGAAGCTAAGAACGCTTTCGTGCTCAAGCTTTCTGACGTAGCATTCGGTGCTCGTCCTGCTGACACTACTCTTGAACTTGAAGATACTTGCAAGATCAATGCATCTTACAACTTCCCAGCTCCATCACACGTGCTTTGCATTCCTGATATCATCAAGGTAATGCGTTACCTCATCAGCATCCGTAACGGTAAGACTAGCGTGGACGATATCGACCACTTAGGTAATCGTCGTATCCGTTCAGTTGGTGAACAGGCTGCTAACCAGTTCAGAAGCGGTTTACTCCGTATCGAAAAGGGCGTTAAAGAACGTTTCAACAAGAATGAACTTGATGGTTTAATGCCAGATGACCTCATCAACGCTAAGCCAGTAAGTTCTGCTATCAGAGAATTCTTCGGTTCTAGCCAGCTTTCTCAGTTTATGGACCAGAACAACCCGCTTTCTGAAATTTCTCATAAGCGCCGTATTTCTGCTTTAGGCCCAGGTGGTCTTACCCGTGAACGTGCAGGCTTCGAAGTTCGAGACGTACACCCAACTCACTACGGCCGTCTCTGCCCGATTGAAACTCCTGAAGGTCCGAACATTGGTCTTATCAACTCGCTCTCTGTATTCTCTCGTTGCAACGAATACGGCTTCCTTGAAACTCCGTACCGTCGCGTGATTGATGGTGTAGTAACCGAAGACTTCGATTACCTCTCAGCTGTAGATGAAGGTTCATTCGTTATTGCACAGGCTAACGTATCAGTTGATGAAAACGGTCACTTCGTCGACGAAATCATTCCATGCCGCTTCCAGGGCGAATCTGTCTTCAAGCGTGCTAATGAAATCAAGTACATGGACGTATCTCCACAACAGATCATCTCTGTATCTGCGTCTTTGATTCCGTTCCTTGAACACGACGATGCTAACCGTGCCCTCATGGGTTGTAACATGCAGCGTCAGGCAGTTCCAACTGTAGTTTCTGAAAAGCCATTCGTTGGTACTGGGATGGAACGTGCGGTTGCGGTTGACTCAGGTGTTACCACTATTGCTAAGCATGGCGGTGAAGTAATCTACGTTGACGGTTCTCGTATCGTTGTTAAGGTAAACATTGAAGAAGTTGAACCAGGTGATCCAGGGATCGACATCTACAACCTTTCTAAGTACACTCGTTCTAACCAGAACACCTGCTTGAACAAGCGTCCATGTGTATCTTTAGGCGAAATCGTGAAGGTTGGTGACGTACTTGCTGATGGTTCATCTACCGATATGGGTGAACTTGCTCTTGGTCAGAACCTCCGTGTTGCATTCATGCCATGGAACGGTTACAACTTCGAAGACTCCATCATGGTGTCTGAACGTGTGGCAAACGAAGATCGTTTAACCACTATCCATATTCTCGAAGCTCAATGTTTAGCTCGTGATACTAAGCTTGGCCCTGAAGAAATCACTGCCGATATTCCTAACGTAGGTGAAGCTGCATTGTCTAAGCTTGACAAGGCTGGTATCGTTTACGTAGGTGCTGAAGTTAAGGGTGGCGATATCCTCGTTGGTAAGGTTACTCCAAAGGGTGAAAGTCAGCTTACTCCAGAAGAAAAGTTACTCCGTGCAATTTTCGGGGAAAAGGCTTCTGAGGTTAAGGACTCATCTCTTCGTGTTCCAGCCGGTACCCAGGCAACTGTAGTAGACGTGCAGGTATTTACTCGTGAAGGGATGGAAAAGGACGAACGCGCTAAGGAAATCGAAGAAGATCAGATTGCAACTGCGAAGAAAGACCTTAACGAAGAATACCAGTTCGTTTGCAGCGGTATCATGCGTAATGCAAGACACTTGCTCACCTTAAATGGCGTGAAGAAGGCAGAAGAACTTTCTGACGAACAAGTATTTGCTACTACTCTTGAAGATGAAGTTGCTCAGCGTAAGCTTGAAGAACTTCAGCTTAAGCTTAAGAACCTCAAGACTGAATACGATGAAAAGCTTGAAGTTCGTAAGGAAAAGATCAAGAGATGTGAAGATCTCAATCCAGGCGTGCTTAAGATTGTTAAGGTTTACCTTGCTATTAAGCGTCATATTCAGCCTGGTGATAAGATGGCAGGTCGTCACGGTAACAAGGGTGTTATCTCTAAGATTTGCCCAATCGAAGATATGCCATATGATGAAGAAGGCCGTCCAGTTGATATCGTACTCAACCCACTCGGTGTGCCTTCACGTATGAACATCGGTCAGGTGCTTGAAGTTCACCTTGGCTTAGCAGCTAAGGGCATCGGTAAGAAGATCGACGCAATGCTCAAGCAGCATCGTGCTATAGCTGAACAGCGTGAATTCCTCCAGAAGGTTTATGACCTCGGTGACAGTGCTCAGAAGGTAGATATTGCTTCTATGAGCGACGCTGAAGTATCAGTTTTAGCTGAAAACTTAAGAGACGGCCTCCCTGTAGCTACCCCTGTATTCGACGGTGCTCAGGAAAGCTCAATTAAGGAAATGTTGCGTTTAGCTGATCTTCCTGAATCTGGTCAGATCACTCTATACGATGGTCGTACCGGTTTACCATTTGAACGAAAGGTAACTGTAGGTTACATGTACATGCTCAAGCTCAACCACTTAGTTGACGACAAGATGCATGCTCGTTCAACCGGTTCATACTCTTTAGTTACCCAACAGCCACTCGGCGGTAAAGCCCAGTTCGGTGGTCAGCGTTTCGGGGAAATGGAAGTGTGGGCGCTCGAAGCCTACGGTGCAGCATACACCTTACGTGAAATGCTTACAGTTAAGTCAGACGACGTAAACGGTCGTACCAAGATGTATAAGAACATCGTTGATGGTGACTACAGCATGGACGCAGGTATGCCTGAATCCTTCAACGTACTCTTGAAGGAAATCCGTTCTCTTGGCATTGACATCGACTTAGAACGCAAGAACTAAGAAGGTTTTAGGATTTATAGAGGCTTGCGGCTTTGGCACTAGTGCCGGTCGCAGCCTTTGAGGAGAATTTTGTGAGCGATAACGAAATCCAAAACAATTTTTCAGTTAGTTTCGGTGCGGACAACGCTACCGATACTTTCCAGATGCCGGCTGGCATTGAGCGTAAGTTTACTGACTTCACCAAGTCAGCAGCTCGTAAGCAGGATGACAATTCTGACTTCGACGCTATTAAAATCAGCCTGGCTTCCCCAGAAAAGATCCGTTCATGGTCTTATGGTGAAGTGAAGAAGCCTGAAACCATTAACTATCGTACTTTCAAGCCAGAACGTGATGGCTTGTTCTGCGCTAAGATCTTCGGCCCAATCAAGGATTACGAATGTCTTTGCGGTAAGTACAAGCGTCTTAAGCACCGTGGTACTATTTGTGATAAGTGCGGTGTTGAAGTTACTCAGGCTAAAGTACGTCGTGAACGTATGGGCCACATCGACTTAGCAGCTCCTGTAGCTCATATTTGGTTCTTAAAGTCATTGCCATCCCGCATCGGCTTGATCCTTGATATGAAGCTTAAGGACATCGAAAGTGTTCTTTACTTTGAAAAGTATGTAGTAACTGATCCAGGCGTTACTGACCTCGAACGTGGTCAGGTTATGACTGATGAAGAATACGCTATTAAGATGGACGAAGCTTACCGTGATGGTAATGAATTCGTGGTTAAGATGGGGGCTGAAGCTATCCTTGATTTACTCCGTTCTGTAAATCTTGAAGAAGAAGCTGCAATCATTCGTGAAGACCTTGAATCTACCGCTTCTGAAAGTGCGCGTAAGTTACTTACCCGTCGTCTTAAGGTATTTGAAGACTTCATTGCTTCAGGCAACAAGCCAGAATGGATGATCTTAACTGTACTTCCTGTACTTCCACCAGATCTCCGTCCGCTCGTTCCGCTTGATGGTGGTCGTTTTGCGACTTCTGACCTCAACGAACTTTATCGTCGTGTGATTAACAGAAATAACCGTCTTAAGCGTTTGCTTGAACTCACTGCTCCAGACATCATCGTACGTAACGAAAAGCGTATGTTGCAGGAAGCAGTAGACAACCTTATGGATAACGGTCGTCGTGGCCGTGCGGTTACAGGCTCTAACAAGCGTGCTCTTAAGTCACTCGCTGACATGATCAAGGGTAAGCAGGGTCGTTTCCGTCAGAACCTCCTCGGTAAGCGTGTTGACTACTCAGGCCGTTCTGTAATTACCGTAGGTCCATTCCTCCGTATGCACCAGTGTGGTTTGCCTAAGAAGATGGCGCTTGAACTTTACAAGCCATTCATCTATGGCCGTCTTGAAAAGAAGGGCATGGCTACTACTATTAAAGCAGCTAAGAGAATGGTAGAACGTGAAGATGCAGCAGTTTGGGACGTACTTGATGAAGTAGTACGTGAACACCCAGTAATGCTCAACCGTGCGCCGACCCTTCACAGACTCGGTATTCAGGCATTCGAACCTGTATTGATTGAAGGTAAGGCTATCCGTCTCCATCCGCTCGTATGTACCGGCTTTAACGCTGACTTCGACGGTGACCAGATGGCGGTGCATTTGCCACTTACTCTTGAAGCTCAGCTCGAAGCGCGTGCGCTCATGCTTGCTACTAACAACTTGCTCTCTCCTGCATCAGGTGACCCAATCGTGGTTCCTTCTCAGGACGTGGTGCTCGGTCTTTACTACATGACTCGTATGAAGGTAGGGGCTAAGGGCGAAGGCATGATTTTAGCTGATGCTCAAGAAGCTGACAGATTGTATCGTTCAGGTGTTGTTGACCTCCATGCTCGTATCAAGTGCCGTATCACTGAATACAGCAAGCTTGACGATGAAACTTATGAAGAAAATATCACCTTACGTAACACTACCGTAGGCCGTGCTATTTTGTCACTTCTCATCCTTCCAAAGGGCTTGAGCTTTGATCTTATCGATCCACCAGTTGAACTTGATGAAAAACAGCGTGAAGAATTAGCTGCTCATCCAGAAACTTGGTTCAAGTATGTATCAAACGAACCTCTTGGCAAGAAGAAGATTGCTAAGCTTTTGAATGCTTGCTACCGTACGCTCGGTCTTAAAGACACCGTTATGTTCGCGGATAAGATTATGTACACCGGTTTCCGTTTCGCGGCTCTTTCTGGTGCGTCAATCTGTTCTGATGACATTTTAATTCCGGCTACTAAGAAGACCATCATCGCTAACGCTGAAAGTGAAGTTATGAAGATTCAGAACTCTTTTGAAGAAGGTTCTATTACTTCAGGCGAACGTTATCAGAAGGTAGTGGACGTATGGACCAATGCTGGTAATAAGCTTTCATCTGAAATGATGAACAACCTCCGTACTCAGACTGCAACTAACATTCTTGGCGAACAAGAATCCATGGCGTCCTTCAATAACATCTATATGATGGCGGACTCCGGGGCTCGAGGCTCTGAACAGCAGATTCGTCAGCTTGCTGGTATGCGTGGTTTGATGGCTAAGCCGGACGGCTCCATCATCGAAACCCCAATCGTGGCAAATTTCCGTGAAGGTCTTGACGTATTACAGTACTTCATTTCAACCCACGGTGCACGTAAGGGGCTTTCTGATACCGCACTTAAGACTGCAAACTCTGGTTACTTGACTCGCTGTCTCGTTGACGTGGCTCAGGACTTAGTAATCACTGAAGATGACTGTGGTACTCACGATGGTCTTTGGATTCACAGCCTAAGCTCAGGTGGTAAGGCGATCGAAGAACTCCGTGACCGCGCTCTTGGCCGTGTAGTCGCTGAAGACGTGATTAAGCCAGGCACTCGTGATGAAGTGCTCATTCCATACAACACTATGCTTGACGAACATCTTTGTGATGTACTCGAAGCTAACGGTATTGATAGCATCAAGGTGCGCTCTGCTATCACTTGTAACTGCAAGTACGGTATCTGTTCTAAGTGTTACGGTCGTGACTTGGCTCGCGGTCACCTTGTGAACAAGGGTGAAGCTGTTGGTGTTATCGCAGCTCAGTCAATCGGTGAACCTGGTACTCAGCTTACCATGCGTACATTCCACATCGGTGGTGTGGCTTCTGCGGCATCTGCTGATAATACTATCGTGGTTAAGCGTGCTGGTAAGGTTATCATCGACGCTCGTACCGTTAAGAACAGCGATGGCAATTTAGTAGTTGTTTCTCGTTCTGCTCACATCTACGTTGATGATCCTAAGTTCGAAAGCTACAAGGTTCCATACGGTGCGGTACTTTCAGTAACTAACGGGGAAAAGGTTGTAACCAATCAGCGTGTAGCTGAATGGGATGCGCACGCTCACCCAACCATTACTGAATACAACGGTATCGTACGCTTTAAGGACATGGAAGACGGTTTGACCATGGACAAGAAGGAAGACGAAGGTACTGGTAACAGCTATCTCGAAATCCGTGAAAGTGCTAACCGTGCTTCTAACCCACTTAACCCTGGTCGTCCAACTGAACTTCGCCCAGTTCCTACTATCAGCGATGCCGACAAGGCTGACCCTGAAAAGGTTGCTGCTTTCGAAGCTGCTATGGTTGAATACGAAAAGGCTCGTCGTGAACACGATGAACAGGATCGTCGTTACAAGCAGTACGTTCGTCGTTATGCTCGTTACAAGGAAATCCTTGAAATGCATCCTACCATCTACCTCGTAGATGAAAAGGATAGACCAATCCTCGATGCATCAGGCAATCCTGTATCATACATGCTTCACGCTAAGTCAATCGTGCGTCTTGAAGAAGGTCAGCAGGTTAATGTAGGTGACGTAATTGCTTCTATTCCACAGAAGGCAGCAGGTACTAGCGATATTACCGGTGGTCTTCCACGTGTGGCTGAAATCTTTAAGGCAATTCCACCAAAAGAACCAGCAATTTTGGCCGAAGCTACTGGTATCATCAAGTTCGGTAAGGAAACTCGCGTTAAGAAGCGTATTTCCATCATCCCTAAGGATGGCGGTCCAGATATCGAATTTACTGTACCTGTAAACCGTGATATCAACGTAATCGATGGTGATGAAGTAACTATCGGTGAACAGATTGCGGCTGGTCCAGAATCTCCGCACGATATCCTTCGTCTCCGTGGCGTGGCTGCAGTTGCTGACTATATCATTTATGAAATTCAGTCTGTATACCGCTTACAGGGTGTAAAGATTAACGATAAGCATATCGAAATGATTACTCGTCAGATGCTTCGTAAGTGTGAAATTCTCGACGCTGGTGATTCAAGAGAGTTTATCGTTGGTGAAACCGCTGAAGTGGCTCGCGTGAGGACTGCTAACGAACAGCTTCGTGCGGCTGGTAAGGCAGAAATTAAGTACCGTCACGTACTCTTAGGTATCATTAAGGCTGCTCTTAACACTGAGTCCTTCATCTCAGCAGCATCCTTCCAGGAAACTACCCGTGTGCTCACTGAAGCTGCGGTTGCTGGTAAGGTTGACGAACTCCGTGGTCTTAAGGAAAACGTTATCGTTGGTCGTCTCATCCCTGCTGGTACTGGTTTTGCGTACCACGAAAGACGTCGTGCGCTTGCTGCAGCCAAGGCGGCTCAAGCTCCAGAAGTTGAAGACACCAATGCTACTGAAAACGCAGAGAAAAATATTTCTGCAGCTCTCAACGCAATGGATAACTTAACTGACGGCCTCTAAGCCTTAAGCTTAAAATCTATAAGGGACTCACTACAAATTAGGGTTGAGTCCCGTTAAAGCGCATCCTTCGGGATGCGTTTTTTTTTGGAGTTAGTTGGTTTAATTTATCAAATATGAGAACGTAACTTCGTAACTTCACCATCGCCTAATCCGTGAAATCCGCAATCCCCTCAACATAGTAGATAATAAAGCTCGTCATATATTTCTACCGTTGAGGGTTTTATGGTAAGCATCGCTAATTTCGACGTCTAGGCCTGAATCGCGCGATGAGGGTAAAATAAAGCCCGCTAACAGAGGCGGGCTATCAAGGTCGTTTTAATTGGTTGGAACTAGACTAAGCTACTTTTGGCAGTGGTTGTTCATTTGAACGTTTAGCCATAAACTTGGTGCTATGGCATTCCTTTTGTATCTCTTGGTTCCATGGCAGAAACTCCTCAAGGAGCTCTGGCATGTTGCGCATATTCACCCCCATCTGGATAAAGCTGTTGTATCAGTTCATCAAGTTTACTCATCAGCCCCCACATTCAGAATACTAACAACAATCTGCTTCATTGTTTCCATCTCTTTATGGTTACTTTCTGCAATCAACACAGTCAAAGCAAACAGAGTCGAGTCATCTATAATTGGTTTATCTGCTCTGTTTAACCTCTTGTTAAGTATTCTCTTAGTACAGTCGTTGACCATATTCTGAACTGTGTCGCACGTGATGAATTAACTCTATGGCCAACTGAAATTATAGCGTCAAGGTTGTAGAATTGAGTAACACTCTTCTGCGTTTTTTATAGCACCATGTTGATTGGTTGTTTCCAAAGTGGAAATAACCACTTCTTCCTTTAACTCCCCTTCATTAAAGATATTCTTTAAGTGCTTACTAATTGCTGGAGTCTTTACTCCAAACAACTTAGCCATCTGTTTTTGGTTTAGCTAGATAGTACCATTCTCCAGCTGTAAAAGTCAACTTAAAAATGTAGATTTTCGCCAATCTCAAAATGCTGTT
>ERZ1034739.115-NODE-115-length-28315-cov-9.628592_pt1 | contig 28315 bp, 28 predicted proteins | sample MGYA00520636_ERZ1034739 | MGnify/ENA primary metagenome ERZ1034739 (study PRJEB33766, sample SAMN09781703) | gut metagenome | biome: gut microbiome | host: Homo sapiens | place: Madagascar | study: EMG produced TPA metagenomics assembly of the PRJNA485056 data set... | reverse complement strand
TTGCTAAAAATATAGTATATTATTGTTATGAAAAATTTAGTTTATTTATTCGCTTTATCTGTTATTTTGTACTCAAATCAGATAGCATTTGGGGCAAATATAGTTTACCCAAAGGCTCAAGAAGTTGTAATCAATTCTCCTGTAACATTTTTTGTAGGAAATGAAAATCCAAAATTAAATCTGAATATAAATTCCGAACCTGTTGAAATCCACCCGTCAGGCGGATTTTATCATGTTGTTAAACTAAATATCGGAGAAAATATTTTTAAAATTTCTAATGGTAAAACCGCCCAAGTTTATAAAATAACAAGACCAGAGCCCAATCTTAAAAGTTCTTCAAAGACACCTTTTATTATAACTGACTATGACTCACCTGTTGTATTTGCGACAAATTCTGACAACGTTCCGTTACGTTCAGAACCTTATGATGGTGGAACAAATAGATTACAACATTTGGAAAAAGGAATACCTCTAAATGTTGTAGGCGAACATAAAGATTTTTATAGGGTTCAATTGGCAAGAGATGATTATGTTTGGGTGGGGAAAAGCTTCCTTTCAAAAATAGAAAATTACAATAACTCACCTGCAAAAATCGAAAGTTTTGTTTTTGATGAAACTGCAAATGCTCGAACTTTTACAATCAAAATGAATAAAAAAGAACCGTATATTTTGAGTGAAGCCAGATCATTTTTACCTAAAGGCACAGATTATAAGCAATTAGAGCCTTATAATACAGGTTTTGATTTCACTCTATATAATGTCAGCGGTTACCCTGAGAATAAATACGAATTTCATATCAATCGAGTGTCTGCACCATTTGGATATAAAACATACTACAAAAACAGCAAAGAACTTGTTATAGAAATAAAGAGAGCTCCAATTGCAGCTAAAACTCAACCGCTCAAAGATTTAAAAATCGTTGTTGATGCAGGTCATGGTGGAGATGAATTAGGAGCAATCGGATGTCTTGGTGATAAGGAAAAGGATATAAACCTTGCAATTGCACAAAAATTAAAACAACTGCTTGAAAATTCTGGGGCAAAGGTTATTATGACTAGAGATTCGGATACCGCAGTTTCCCTAAATGATAGAGTAAAAATTTCCAAAGATAACGATGCTGACATCTTTGTCAGTATTCATAATAATGCCTTTCCTGATTCTGCAGCAATGTCAAAGCGCTCAGGTTCAGGTGTATATTATTTTTATCCGCAATCAAGGAAACTTGCAGAAGATATTCAAACAAGTTTGGTTGATGAATTAAAAATGAATGATGATAAAGTTCATCAAGAAAGTTTTGCTGTTGTCAGAAACACTGACTCAATTGCTGTACTTGTTGAAGTTGGCTATATGATAAATCCTGAAGATAATTCAAAACTTGTTAATCCAGAGTTTCAGGAACAAACTGCAAAAGCGATACTACATGGTATGGAGAAATATATAAATGACATACAACAAAGATAAAAAAGTGGGAGCATTTATTGTTCCAACAGGAATAGGAGCATCTATTGGCGGTTACGCAGGTGATGCAGGTCCTTATGCACGAAAATTTGCAAAGTATACAAACTTGATAGTAAATCCAAATGTAGTTAATGCTGGGGGATTTTCTGCCATAACAGAATCTATGCTGTATGTGGAGGGATATTCCCTAGATTCATTTTTTAAGAATGAAATAAATTTAGTACCATCAGAAAATAACAAAATAGGTATAATCTACGATAAAGCAATACCAAAAGATGTTCTAAATGTTCATATAAACACTCAAAATGCTGTAAAAGCAGTATATGGAGTTGATATAGCAGCTTATGAAATCACCGAAGATAATGTTGGAGTAGAGTTTTTCATGACAGAAGATGGTATATCTACAGGGACTGTGAACAACATTGAAACTGTAGGCAAAGCTTGTGAAAAACTCCTTTCAAAAGGTTGCAATGCTATTGCTATTGTTTGCTTATTTGAAGATTCTGATGAGGATAATCCGGACTATGCAAATGGACAGGGAGCTGATCCGGTTGGCGGTGTTGAGGCAATATTATCTCACTATATATCAAAATATTATCAAGTACCTTGTGCTCACTCTCCGGCTTTTAGAGACTATATAATTTATCCTGATATTGTAAATTCAAAATCCTCATCTGAATACATAACACCGACATTTTTACCTTGTATTTTGTTAGGATTAAGCCAAGCTCCACTGATTGATAAAACAAAAACAAAAGGTATTAATATTTCCGACTTAGATTTTTTAGTAATGCCTTATAATTCGCTTGGCAGTATTCCTGTTTTTGAGGCTCAAAAAAGAAACATAACAACTTATGCTGTTTTAGAAAACAAAACAGAACTTGATGTGACAAAAGATAAATTACTCAAAAACTCTAATATCGTTGAAGTTGATACTTATGCAAACTGTCTAAAAATAATATTAGAAATTTAAAAGTTTTGGAGTTTCTTTCAAATTATAAAACATTTTTGATGCAATTTTGAATTTTTCAGGTTCAGAACTTACGTAAAACTCTTCAGCAGGTTTTGAGTTTGAGCAGTTTAACAATCCTGCTTTTTCTAAGTCGTCTTTTATATATTGCGCAAAAGAAATTGCAGGGTCTATAAATAAATCTTCCGAAGCAAATTTTGACAAAATCTTTAACAAAAACGGATAGTGGGTGCAACCAAGCACAATTTTGTCAGGATGATTTTTCAGCATTTTATCTAAATCTTCTTTAACAGTAGCAATACTGTCCAAATCGGTCAATGTATTATTTTCAACTATATTTACCCATTCAGGACAATGCTGTCCAAAAACTTGAATTTTATTGTTATATTTTGCAATTTCTCTAGGATAAACTTGGGAATTTATTGTTGCGCTTGTTGCAAAAACCCCTAGTCTTGTTATAGGCAAAGTCGAAAGAATTTCTGCTACTGATTGAACAATTGGATAAAGTTTGAAATTATATTTTCCACAAATGTCATCATAAATAACAGAAGATGTTGTATTGCAAGCCATAACAACAGCTTTGCAGTGTTTTGATTCAAAAAATTTTAAAATACTATCAGAATATTCTAATAGCTGTTCCTTTGATTTTTCACCGTAAGGTACATGCAAGGTATCGCCATAGTAAACATAGTTTTCGTTTGGTAATATCTTTTTAACCTTATTATATACAGTTAAACCGCCAACACCCGAATCAAAAAATGCAATTGGGGAATTGCTGTCATTGTTATTTTTTGAAATAATCATCTATACCCTCAGTTATAGCTTTAGCTGTCGCCTGTTTACGACTTTCAGATACCAGTTGAGCTCGCTCAATAGGACTTGAAATAAATCCTATTTCAACTAGTATTGCAGGCGCTGTAGTATGATTAATAACATAAAATTTTGATTTAAACAACCCACGGTCTTTAGAGTTGACATGGTTTAATAATGATGCGTGAACATTTTTAGCTAATGTCAAACTATTGTCTTTGTAATAGTGAGTTTCTAAACCTGTAGGAGAATCACTGTTACTAGAGTTTACGTGGATACTTACAAACACATCTGGTGAAATATTTTCACTGATTGCAACTCTATCCTGCAAAGATACTGTCTCATCTTTGTCCCTTGTCATATAAACTTGATAGCCTTTTTTTCTTAATAAGTCTACAACTTTTTTAGAAACATCAAGTGTAATATTTTTTTCATAAATACCGTTTCTAGTAGCCCCAACATCTGAACCACCATGTCCTGGGTCTATTACAATAACTTTTTTGCCTGTTGCAGGTTTCTTTTGGACGGTAGTCGTAGTTTTCGGAGTTTTTACTACAGGTGGAATGACAACAGCAGGAAGTTCAACTTTTGCATATTTTATTTTTATACGCAAAGTTTTGCCATCTGCACCGGCATGAATATCCAGTTCATCATCTTTTTTTAGTGGAATAGAAATTTTAGCTCCACCATGCTTTAGTGCGCTAATCTTTACCCCTTCAAAAGATAATATAGATTTTATATTTATATCTTGGTATCTGTCTACATTTAACAAATATATATCAACATTGTTGTTATCTCTATCAATACCGTAAATGAGTGGTTTTGAAAACACTAATTTACCTGCTTGTGTGCGTGTATCAAAAATTTCGCTGTTGGCAGAAGTTAAAGCTGCTTTTGTTGTAAATAACGTTGTGTAATTTTCTGCATCTTTATCAATAAAGACAATTCTTTCAGTATCTGCGTATACAACAGGGATATATTTGTATGCACTTTGACTGGTTATAACAACCCTTGCTGTATTTTGATTAAATTGACCGACCTTAACTGACTCGTATTGATTTATTGAAATGTCTTTATTCCTTATTGTAGGATTAACTACAGTATTAGGAATATCGTAAACAACTCGTATCGGATTTGACAGTGCAAACGGTTTTGTCAAATTTGCTGTGCCGATACCGGTTAAATGCACCATTCCATTTTTGACTGTAATATTGTCTAAATAATATTTTGTAGGAAGAGATAAATCCTTTTTTGATAGAATATAGTTTTTATCTTCAGTTGTATCTCCCAGTTTGAAAGCTGAATTAATTTGGTTTATCAAATTGTTGTTATTTACGGTCACCGGAACTTGGATTCCAGTTGTTTCGTATAATTTATTTACATTAGCTGAAATATCGTTATAAACTTGTTGAAAATAGAAATTTTGAATTTGAGTATTTCCAAATCTAACAAATAACGAATTATTCAAACGTTTTAATTGAATATTTGAAGGATTATAACCATCATTGTAATAAATTACAACCCTCACTACATTTGGATTTGCTGAGAACTGTTTTACCAAAACTTCTTTAATATTAGAGTTTTGAATAACTAAGTCTTGAGCAGCGCAGCGTAATATAGCAGCTGGAATATCAAAATAAACTTTCTTTTCTTCAGGAATAGAATTCAATTTTATACCCGCTGAAACAAAGTTGTCATCATTATCTTGAGAATTAATTGCCATAAATGTTGCAGAATTATCAAACGTTACAGATGAAATATTTAAGTCTGCCGCATTTGTCAAACCGCTAAAACTAAGGATAAATGCAAAAATGCATAACAATTTTATAAAAAAGTTCTTCATAATCTTATACCTGATAGAATTATATTATTTGTTTTTTAAAAGAGCAAAATTGTTACACATTGTTTATATAAATTTTCTTTTTAAAAAGGACTTGAAAAAAAAGTTTGTTTTTAATAGTATATAACTTGTAGATTAAATATGCGCTCGTAGCTCAGTTGGATAGAGCGTTTGGCTACGAACCAAAAGGTCGGGAGTTCGAATCTCTTCGAGCGTAGTTAAAAGGACAATCAATGATGATTGTCCTTTTATTTTTGGTATTGAAAGCTTTTTATTTTCAATTTTAGATGATGGAATTGTTAAATTGGGTTCATCCCCCGAATGAGTTGCTTTTATGAAAGTTGTTTCTTGTTGTATCTCAAATTTATTTGCAGTCTCAAAATATTACAACTTCTTAATATATTAATAAGTGTACGAAATACTATCATTGTAATAGTTTTTGATATATTTCTTTGATTTTGTTATATAAAATTTTCACGTAATACTTGACAATTAGTAAAAATAGTTTTATTCTACTACACATGTAGTAAGTAGAATATTAAGAGTACATTTATCTCTAAGTAGGGTGCAAGTACAGATTTGTGTGAGGTGAAATATGAGAATACAAGCAATTAATTATCAGCAACAAGTGTATAACAGACAACAATCATCTGTTAAATCTAATAATACAAAAAATTCAGTCTCAACACTATCACAATATATGACATCTATGCCAAATTATGGTTATGGAATGGATTTGGTACACAAAAAGTCTAATAATGTTGCATTTACAGGTGGGGCTGATGATGTTACAAAAGCTGGTTTAGCGTTGCTTAAACAGTTTCCTGTTGAAGAACGACTTGCAACTCTATTTAAAGGACTAAAACATGGCGAAATCATTCTCCTTGGCAAAAATTACAATGAGGCACAGAAAGCATTAACTAAAAACGTTCAAGGCTTAAAACAAGCGATTAAAAAAGAAATTTTTATGCCTGAAAACACACTTCAAAGGAACTATGCGTTTTTGAAAAATTCATTAGGTGATATTGAGTTACTAAACGTTAATGACAAAAAAATTATCTTGACGACAGGCGGAAAGAAGTATTTTCTTGATCCTGGACAGAGTTTTTATGTAGTTAATAATGACACCGTCCAAATTGCAAATGATGTATTGCATATTAAAGAAACTCCAAAATATGATTTGTCATCAAAAAAAGCAGGATTTTCAACTGTTTATGATTTTGAAAAAAACATGAATAATGAACTGGCTGCACTTAATAAAAGAACTTTGGCGCAAACAATTTTACACACAACAAGACCTGTTGAAAAACAAACATTTAGTAAAATTGGTGGACAGGATAAAGTAATTGAGGAACTTAAAAAAGGAATCTTATATCCGATAAAATACCCATCAGCTTATGGTGCAGAAGATATTACAAGAGGTTATATCTTACACGGTCCAGCCGGAACAGGTAAAACTGCACTATGCAAAGCTCTAGCAAATGAAGCTGGTGTAAATTGCGATTATGTCAGCGGTACAGCTTTTCAAGCTAAATATGTAGGTGAATCTGAAGCAAACGTAAGGGCATTTTTTGATAAATTAAGAGATAATCAGCCATCTATTGGTATTATTGATGAAATTGATGCAATTGGTGCAGAAAGAGGAGATGTTGATAAGTACGGTAATAAATTAATTGACCAATTGCTAACTTGTATTACGGATCTCTATGATGAAGGAGACAACGTATACATTTTAGGCTTAACCAATAAATATGATATGCTTGATAGCGCACTAAAACGTTCAGAAAGGTTAAGTAAGCATATCTTGGTTGATGCACCTGATAGAAGTGGTGTAGAAACAATTTTCAAAATATATACAGACGGCAAAAATTTAGACAAAGATGTTGATGTTAATGCTCTTGTTGATAAAATGTATGCTGATAAAGTTGTTGGTAGTGATATCAAATATATTACAAAACTTGCAAGAGAAAATATGATGAGAAGACTTGGTATCTTTGAAAAAATGGAAAACAACACTTATGTAGATGCAGATATGGCAAATCCGGTTTACAAAAATGAAGATTTTCTTGTTGCAATCAAACAGTTCAAAGACCAACACAGAAAATCATCACGTAATCCTATCGGTTTCAATAAATAATAAATGAACTCCTTATTTCTTTTTTATAACTACTATGAGACGACGCTAAAAAACCCTTCCACATACCCAAGGAAGGGTTTTCATTATGTTTACTCGTTTTGTTTGATTGTTCACCTGTGTGACAAGTAAAATGTCATGCTGAACTAGTTCAGGGTGATATTTTGTTGGTTGGCATTACTATGCAGACAAGTTTATATTAATTTCTAAACACTTTTTCCTGAATTTCCAAGGCTGTCTTTGTTGTTGCAAGTCCAGCTTGAGAACTTTCTTTTAATGTAGGTGACATCAAGGCTCCGGTTTGTTCCATGGCATCAATTACCTCATCCAATGGTATTTTAGACTCAATACCAGCAAGAGCAAGCTCAACGGCTGTAATTGAATGAATTGCTAAAAACGGATTACGCTTCACACAAGGAACCTCAACCAATCCTGCAACAGGATCACAAGTAAGTCCTAACAGGTTTTTCATAGCTAGAGCTGCGGCATTTAATACTTGAGTGACATTGCCACCTCTCATTTGACAAATTGCAGCCGCACTCATAGCAGATGCAACTCCACATTCAGCCTGACAACCGGCAACCGCACCGGCTAAAGCAACTTTTGCAGAAATTATTCGTCCGATTTCACCTGCAGTTATTAGTGCATTTAGCTGTTCTCTTTCTGAATAATTGTAATCTTCGCTTACAGCTACAAGCGTTGATGGTAGAATGCCACAAGAGCCTGCTGTAGGACAAGCTACAATCTTGCCCATTCTGATGTTTTCTTCACTTGTTGCAAGTGCATACTCTAAAATTTTTTCAAATGTTTGACCGAACATAGCCCCTTCATTTTTGAACTTGACCTGTAATCTGTGACAATCTTGTCCACACATCTCGCTCATAGAAAGCTCTCGGCTTTTCATTCCTGTCTGAATAGCATCCTTCATAGCGTACAGACTTCTGTTAGAAAAAGCTCTAACTTGTTCTACAGAAATATCAGCTTCTTGTGCCATATTTTCTTGTGCAATTTCATAAATTTGTTTATTTTTAGAAATACATTCGTTATGTAATTGTTCAAAAGTGTTTATATCCATAATTAATTTTCCAATTTTTCTATATAACTTACAAAGTAGACTTCAGGAATTTCTTCAATAACTTCGACAATATCAGAGGTTAAATGCCCATCTACACTGATTATCATTGAAGCTTCCTTACCTTTGGCGTTTCTATCACAATTTAATGAGGCAATATTTATATTGTAATATTGAAGAACAGACGAAACTTGAGAAATCATCCCTGGCATGTCTTTATAAACTATTAAAACAGTATTATACTTGCCAGTTAGTTTTACCTTAAAATCATTAATTTGTCTGATAGCAATTTCGCCAGCACCAACAGAATCTCCAGCGATAAACATATTGTTATCTCCTTCAAATACCATATCAACAGCATTTGGGTGGCGTTTAAAATTATCAGCATATTCAAATGAGTATTCAATTTGTTTGGCTAAATCTGACTCAAAAATGTCCTTTATTCTTCTATCTTCAACACTTAACCCTAACACTCCGGCTAACAAACCTTTTTCTGTACCATGTCCTTTGCCGGTATGAGCGTATGAGTTATAAAGCTTAAAGGAAACCTTGCGCGGAGAATTTTTATAGATATTTCGCGCTAACAATCCGAGCCTGACAGCTCCTGCAGTGTGAGAACTGGATGGACCAATCATAATTGGCGAAATTATATCAAATAGTGTCGATTTTTTCATTTAGTACCCTTTATTTAAGTTATCTTCAATCTTTTGCTTTAGAGCTTTTGTATTTTCAATATCTTGAATTTTATTATCAATCATCTCTTGTTGATTATTCAAACTTGAATTATCGTCAAACGGATTTGAACGTCCGTATTTAGAATGAAAACAGGTAAAATATAACACTGTAATAACAATAATTACTAATAATATTTCAACCATTCCAACTGCTTTTTTCATAAAAACTACCTACTTTAACCTGTTTTTTGAAATAAACATCAAAATAGCTTCATCTTTGTCAGATGGTGCTTTCAATGAATCTCTATTTAATTTGTAATCTTTTATTTGAGAATGCACAAAAAATCTGTTGTATACAGATAATCCGACAGTCAATACAACCGATGTAATCACAATTGCACAAAGAACAGTCGAGTATTTTATAATACCTGCCTTTAGTATTGCTCGATTAACATCAACAGCGAACGCAAAGTTAGCAGTGCTAAAAAACACTGCTAAAATTGCCATTAATATTTTGTTTAACAAATTATTCTTCAACATTTTCTTCTGATTTCTTAGTTTTTCTTGAAGTTTTTGGTTTTGAAGAACCTCTGTTAGGTCTTCTGGTACGTTTTTTAGGTTCTTCTTCTTTTGTTGATTCTATCGGAGCTTCAGGCGCCTCAACTAGTTCAGTTGATTTAATCTCTTCTTGAACTGCTACAATTTCCGGAGTTTCATCTTTTGGAGTTTCAACTTCTGTACTCTTTTTAGATGCAGCTTTTCTCTTGCGAGATTTACCTTTTATTTTAGGTTCAACCACAGGTTCTTCTGTTTTTACTTCTTTAACAGCAGAAGTGTCTTCAATTATTTCAGGCTCTTTGACTTTTGGTTGTTCAACCTTTACCTCTTCTACTTGAGGCTCAACATGAACTCGAGAAGAATCTTCTACTTCTGCTACATTAGTTTTTTGTTCTGGTTCTTGTTGTTTATTCTTATCAAATTTATTTCTTCTATTTTTACGTCTGTTATTTTCTTTTTTTGCAACTTCTTCTGCTACAACTGCAGATGGTTCAGTTTCAATAACTACCTTTTGAACTTGCTCTTGAACAGTTTCTTGTGGCTGTTGTTGAGTATTGTTATTATCCTTGTTAAATTTGTTATTATTATTTTTCTTATAGTTACCTGTTGGCATTTTTAATTTTGCAGCTTTTGCACGGTATTCACCTTCTGCAGTTGGGGTTGCAAAGTTAAATTCAACCATAGAATATCCACTGCCTTGACAATGTGGACATTTTTTCGTAAATATTTCAGACAAAGATTGACCTTGACGATGTCTTGTCAACTCAACAAGTCCCAAATCAGATAATTGACCAACTTGTGGTTTTGCCTTATCTGGTTCAAGAGCAATTTCTAATTCTTCCATCATAGCCAATTTATCTGCACGTGACATCATATCAATAAAGTCAACGATAACCATACCGCCAATATTACGTAGTCTCAATTGACGAGCAATTTCATGAACAGCCTCAATATTTGTTTTCAAAATTGTTTCATCTTGAGTTGCTGAACTGATAAATTTACCACTGTTTACATCAATTACTGTCAAGGCCTCTGTTTGTTGAATAAACAAATATCCGCCTGATGGCATATTAACCTTAACATTTAAGGCAGCTTTAATTTCTTTGTGAATATCCATTGCAATAAGTAATGGTTCTGTTCCTTTATACAAAGTTACTTGAACATTTTTTGAAATATGCCAATTTTGCAAAATTGTTTGAACACGGTTCATAGCAAATGGTGTATCTACAATAATTTCCTTAACATCATCTGTACAAGCCTCTCTAATAACTCTATATAGCAAATCTTGGTCTCTATAAATCAAGTTTGGAGGGGTTAAAGATTCAGCTGAGGTAATAATATTATTCCATTTTTCCAAAAGAATTTCTAAATCTTCTTGAATATCTGCTTCTGATTGACCTTCAGCTTCAGTTCTAATGATTACACCAACACCGACCGGTTTAATTAAATTAACGATAGCTTTTAACCTTGCACGTTCCTTTGAATTTTCGATTTTCTTACTTACACTGACTCCAGGTTCACTTGGCATCAATACTAAAAATCTGCCAGGTAAACTGATTTCTGTAGTAACTCTCGGACCTTTATGTCCTGTTGGTTCTTTTACTACTTGGACTACAAGTTTTTGTTTAGGTGACAGTTTTTCTTTCAATGTACCTTTTCCCATTACATCTTGTGCATGCAAAAAGCCCATCCTGTCTGTACCTACGTTAACAAATGCAGCATCTATACTTGGCAAAATATTGTCAACAGTTGCCAAATAAACATCACCTAACAAAACTTCACCTCTGTGGATAAAGAAATCTGTTACCTTTTTGTTTTCAAGTACCGCTGCAATGTTATCACGTTCAGCGATAACAATTTTTTTCTCAACATTTTGGTTGGAATTGTGATTTCTGTCGCTCATAAATCTTCCTTTTCTATAACTCATGCAAAGACTCGGTTAAGAATTTTACACGCGTGATGTCAAAAATAACGTCAGGTGCTATAACATTCATAAGCACATCAGCTCTAAGTGGCGGAATTTCTGACCCTTGACCGGTCTTTAATACTATGAACAGACTTTCTTCTTCAAATCGATGTGAACCAATTGATTTTTTTATGTCTGTTTTTTGAACTAAACCTTTTTTGTTTTTCTTCTCGACTAAAATTTCGTCAGAAGCTAAAACTCTTTCTGTATTATACACAAAATCGTCAAAACCGTAAAGTGTTTTGTTAAATATTTTAATTTCATATTCAGCCCAACAAGCTGTATGATCAATAGATGGAGCTGATTTATCAATTTTATGAACATCAAGAATTTGTGACTCTTTTGGTAAAACTTTTGACAATTCATCTTTCACATAATCCGCTGTAACATCTTCCCACAATTCAATATCAACTAACTCGGTCTTACTTTCGCAAAATAACGGAAGAGCAATTCCCATAGATATTTTCATAGTAGGATTAAAGCCATAAGAAAATGCTACTTTAAGATTTGAACGTGAAATTGATTTAAAGAAGGTGTTTTGCCAATCTAAATGAGAAAAATATCTCAATGTACCTGTTTTGGTGAGTTTTATACGATAGCGGAATACCTCTTTAACATTTTTAGGGCAAAGCTTAGGGTCAACATGCTCTTGCTGTAATATAAGTTGAGCTTTATCACTAGCTTTATATGGAGTGTCCATAACTTTTTTAACTCCAAGAGTTTGACAAACACCGCAACCTACACAATGCTGTTGACAAGTCGGAACAATGTGCGGAGAATTTGCATCAACCTCAAAAGCTTTTTTGTATTCAGCCTTAAACCAGTCTTTAGAAACTCCAATATTTATAAAGTCCCAAGGTAATGGGGTATCTAAATCATATTGAGTTTGAGCTAATTTTTTCAAATCAATGCCAAGTTCTTCAGCCGTTTCAAACCAAACATTTTTGTCAAAATATTCACCCCAAGCATCCAAATAACAGCCTTTTTTATAAAGAGCCTCAATATATTTAGAAATTGATTCATCTCCACGAGTTAAAACAGCTTCTAACAGAGAAACATATTTTTCGTGATAATTAACTTTGACACCTTTTATGTGCTTAACTTGTTCCATCAAGTAGTGAATATGCTCAGTAACTTCATCCAAATCCATCTGAGGACACCATTGAAATGGAGTGAAAGGTTTTGGAACAAAAATTGACAATGTGCATGTTAAATCAAGCGAATGTTTCAAATTCTTTTCTTTTTTAATTAGACGAGAGCGGTAACGAATACGTCTGAATAATTCTGCCATTTCTTCCATATCTTCAATAGTTTCTGTCGGAAGTCCGCAAATAAAATAAAATTTAACTCTTGACCAACCATTTTCATATAGAGTCAAAACAGCATTCATAATTTGTTCTTCTGTGATATTTTTTTTGATAACATCTCGAAGTCTCTGACTACCTGCTTCTGGAGCAAGTGTCATTGTTGATTTTCTAACACTTTGAACTAAATTTGCAAGTTCTAAATTAAATCCGTCAATACGTTGACTTGGCAAAGATACTGAAATTTTTCTATCATTAAAATCTACAGCCAATTCTTTTATCACTTCATTAATATTTGCATAATCATTTGAGGATAATGATAACAATGAATATTCATCATATCCGGTATTTTTAACAAGTTCCTTGGTAATATCTATAATATCTTGTGCGCTGCGCTCTCTAATAGGTAAAGTTACATGCCCAGGTTGGCAAAAACGACACATCCTGCCACAACCCCTTCTTATCTCGACAACAGCTCTATCCTGAATTGAAGATGAATATGGAATTGGATAAGAGGTAAGTGCCGTATCGGGAGTTAATTGCGCAACACGCTTTTTTACGGCAGTACTATATTTTTTTGACCATCTGCCGGAATTTTCGCCTTCACAAAGTGCCTTTATCCTATCTTCTCTCGGTAAGCCTTTAGTTTGTTCTAAAATTTTACAAACTTCAACAATAGAATCTTCACCATCACCGATTAAAAATACATCAATAAAATCACTCATTGGAAGAGGATTAAATGCACAAGGTCCACCACCAAATATAATAGGGTCATCATCTGTTCTATCTTCATTTCGATAAGGAATTCCTGACATTTCAAGCATTTTTAAAACTGTTGGATATGCCATTTCATATTGAAGAGAAAAACCTACACCATCAAACTCTTTCATTGCACGTTTTGACTCAACACCATACAATGTTTCAGGTTTAAAATCAGCTTCAGGGGCATAAGTTCTGTCACACATAAATTCAGGAACTCTATTTATAAATTCATATAAAACCCTGACACCCAAATTTGAAATCCCTACTTCGTATTTGTCTGGAAATGCCATTAAAAATTTTACTTTTGTGCTATCAAAATCTTTATTATGGGATAAATATTCGCCTCCTACATATTGGTAAGGCTTTGTACAATTAAATAAACTTTCATGATACTTATTAAAAAAACACATTTTCTCAATTCTCTTTATGCTAAATCTTCTGGAAAATATTTGTCAATTTCTATAATTGTGCCATCTAGGGTATTTTCCTCAAACGATTTCATAAATTTGAACAAATCAGTATTAGGAACATCATAGCTGTAAAGAACAACTTCACCGTCGATTTCTCTCATTACGGAGACCATATAGTGACATTTTGATGAATAATTTAACAAATTTTCCTTATTAAACTTTATTCCGTTTGTATCTTTTTTGAGTTTAACATAATTAAAACCTGCGTAGAACTTTACACGCTCTTGTACATCAGGAGGTATGCAGTTTTTATTATGGCTTGAAAACAAGTCTATTACTTTTTTATTTATCTCATTTGACACAAAAATCCCTCCTGATACTATTAAACAACATATCTAAAAATAAGTCTAAATTGTTAAGATTCTTTTTTGGTAATTTCTTTTAAATAATCCAAAACTTTTAAAGCAGTTTCGCGTCTGACATCTTTTGGAGAGAGTCTCAAATATTCAATAGCGTGAGAAACCTTGATATTTTTGTCATACCATCTGCGCATAATGTAATTATATTGGTCTTCCAAACTTAATTTTTCAAGTTCAACATCTTTTAACAAGTCAATAATATAATCAGCACACCTTATTTGAATTTCCTCTGACGATTTTTCTAATTCATTGATAGCGCGACTTACAGCAGCATCTGCATCATACCATCTTTGAAACATATTCTTCATACTCTAGCCCTCATTTTTGTATTGTTAAGTTTATTAAAGCAGATTTTTGATAAAAAGTAAATTATTTAATCAAAAAATACTTTATAAATATGTAGGTAAAAGGGTTATTTTTTATGGTAGATATGTTTGATAGTGTAAAATACAATTTGACGAATCCTGCTTTGACAGATGATATTGGAGAATCATTAGGAACAGGAACGACAATGCCGATGGCTCCTTCTACAATGGATGGCAGCGGAATGTATTTTCCGGGAATAACCGGTTCTATGAATGGCATAACCATACAAGGTAACCTAAAAGGTGATAAAGTCGAGCTATCTCAAAAAGAAAAAGATAGCAAGACATGGAAAAATATATTTAAGGGCGCTGCAGCAATAGGTGGATGCGTTCTGCTATGGAAAGGCGGAAAGAAAATTGCTCCCAAACTTAAAAGTGGATTTTCTAAAGCTTGGTCAGGCATAAAAGTCGGATGTGGCAAAGTTTTGAGCGGACTCAAAGCTCTTGGCTCAAAAATTAAATCAGTTTTCAAAAAATAAATTCTCGTATTAGGTAGAAAATAGAAGTGTGTCTCGTGCAGGATTGAAAAATCCTGCTTTTTTATGTTATATTTAATTAAACGTTTATATTTTTATAATTGAAAGAAGGAGTTTAAATATGGCTAAAGAATGTAGTTTTGATATTGTTTCTGAATACAATAAACAAGAACTTGTAAACGCTATTGACCAAGTAAAAAGAGAATTAACTTCAAGATTCGATCTAAAGAATTCAAATTCAGAAGTTGATTTAGAGGCAGACAAGACAATTACAATTACAACAAACGATGAAATGAAATTGAGAAATATTGTTGATATTCTTCAATCAAAACTAGTAAAAAGAAATTTGAGTATAAAAATTCTTGACCCAAAACCTGTAGAAAATGCACTTGGCGGTAATGTAAGACAGGTATTTGAATTAAAAAAAGGTTTAACTCAAGAACTTGCCAAAACAATTGTATCTGATATTAAAGCGACTAAATTAAAAGTACAAGCATCAATTCAAGGTGAACAAGTTAGAGTTACAGGAAAGGACAAAGATGATTTACAAGCAGTAATTCAGACTTTGCGCAAAAACGAAGATAAATATGATTATCCGTTACAATTTACTAATTATAGATAATTTATGTCATATCGGACTTGTTTCAGAGTCTCTAATATAATACTTTTAACCTCTGATAATAGTGTTGAACCTGAGATTCCGAAACTAGTCCGGAACGACAATATTGTGCGTATACGATTTATTCAGAAATATGAAATTGAGTACATATTCCCTAATTTCCTTTTTTCATATCAATACGCAAGACTTCGTAAATATTCATTTTCTTAGCTTTACCGCGAATTTGTACCTCACTGATTTTGATTACATCCGCGATATCAGCAATACTTGCATAAGTTGAACTGCTCACAAGTAAATTAGTTTTATAAACTTTATTGTAACTTTCAATTCTTGATGCCAAATTTACGGTATCACCAATCACAGTATATTCCATACGGTTTTCAGTACCGATATTTCCAATAAAAACTTCACCAGTGTTTATACCGACACCGATTTCAATTTTTGGTTTACCTTCGTACAACCATTTTTCTCGCAAGTATTCAACTTTTTTGAGCATTTCATAAGCACATTTAACTGCATTTTGAGGGTGGTTGATATCTTGAATGGGCTCTCCAAAAATTGCCATAACGGCATCACCGATAAACTTGTTAATTACACCATTGTATTTAGTAATAATCGGTTCCATTTCTGAAAAATATTCATTCAAAATCATTGAAACCTCTTCTGCTGACATTTTTTCACTCAGACTAGTAAACCCTCTGATATCTGAAAATAAAACAGTTACAATTGCACGTTTTCCACCGAGTTTTAAATCGTCTATATTACTCACGACATTTTTCATAATATCATTTGATAGATACTTACCCATTGCTTGTTTAATTTTTTCTTTATTTCGGCTTTCAGAAATAAATTTGAAAGAATAACCAAAAATTAATGTCACAAATTGAACAACAATCGGATTAATAAAACTCATCAAATAACCGTTATATGCACCAATACCAACTAACGCAAAGAATATAAAATCCATAAGAGACACTAAAAGCAAAGATTTTATAAACTTGCAACGTAAAATCAGAATAAACGTTATCAAAGAAAGGAGTAAAATATTCAATAATTGAGGTAAAAATCCCGCAGAATGCATAAAATAGTTATTAGCAATATTGTCATACATTGTAGCTTGGACATCTACTCCGGCATGGCGTTCCTGAATGGGAGTCCTAAAAACATCATCAGCAGGTCCTGAAATATTCACACCGATAAATACCACAGTGTCTTTAAATATGTCAGGGGAAATATCATTTTTTTCTAATTTGCCAGATTTTAAATGTTTGTAGCTATTTAAGATATCTGCAGCATGAATACTATAGTGGGATGAATGGGTATCAACTAATTTTCCATTTTGTTCAGCTAATCTATTAGCGTAGTACCTGATATCTGTTTGAATAAGCCCATCTAGATTCAACTTATTCGGAATTTTCAAGCCAGTAGAAGGAACAAATACATTAAAATCATTCAAGATTAGCTCATTAGTTTTGTTGGCTAACAAATACATTTTGAATGCCAATGACGGATAATAAGCATCTCCAATTTTAATTACGTTTATACCTGCAAATAACCTGTTGCCAACACTATCAGGATTAACTTTTACAAATCCAAAATTCTTTGCAACACTGTAATATTCTGGGTCTACCTTTGTAATATTGTGATATTGCGTATGCCACATCAAAGCTTCTTTATTCACTGATAAAGATTGCTTGTTTTGAAAATTTGATAGGAACTGCTTATCTTCTTCACCACTTGTCGTATTTGGGAGAAAAGTTACAACCAAATTATCCATTTTACCAATTTTATTCAAAAAAGCTTTATCTGAATCAATATTAGGATTTATTGAAGGCAAAAATACATCTAAACCAACAACTTTAGGCTTTGCATAAGTCGAAAAATAGTCAAGCAAATCCGTATACATAGCCTTTGTCCAAGGCCAATATTCTGGATTAGCATCATCAATAATAATTTCCAATATATTTTCAGACCCTACTTTATTTGCCATAAAGGTTGAAATAAAAAAGCTCTTTACGTTTGGCTCCAGATAAACAAAAGATAGTACAAATGCAACTATTGCTAAAAACATATATAATAAAAACGAATTTATATAGAATAATTTATTCTTAATCTTTTTCATAATACACTCCCCTATGAATATTAATGTTATGATATAATAAATTCAAAAAAAAGGATAGATTATGAACATAAATTTATTAGACAAATTAAAGGAAAACAAAGTCTTTCCTATCATTAGAAGTAAAGACCCAAAAGACGTTATTGAAAAAGTCAACGCACTATTAGAAGGCGGACTTGATATTATGGAGATTAATGTAGAAACTCCTGAAATCTATAACGCAATAAAAGCGGTATCAAATGATGCTATTATCTGTGCCGGCGGAATTATCACCTCACTACAAGCTGAAACTGCTATTGATTCAGGTGCTCAAATTCTTTCTTCACCAATTTTTCAAAAGAACTTGCTAAAAATCTCAAAAGATAGACGTGTTCCCATGATTGCTGGTACATCAACTGCAAATGAAGCGTATAGTGCGTGGAAATCACGTATTCCAGCAGTTAAGATTTATCCAATTACAGCAATGGGTGGGGTAGAATATATCGAAAACCTATTAAGACCAATGCCGTTTTTGAACGTTATTCCACAAGGAGATGTTCATCTTAATGAAGTTTCTTTATATATCAAAGCAGGTGCGTTAGCCGTTGGAGTAGGCAGACATCTGACACATGCTAATAATTATAAAGAAATAACTGTTCGTACAAAAGAATTGTTGGAGCAATTAAAATAATCATGGATAATACGCAATTTGATTTGATTACTATTGGAGAAAGTTTAGTTGAATTTTCAACTAACCAAAAGCTAAAAGATGCAGAGTGTTTGCATAAATATTACGGTGGAGACTCTTTGGTTGTTGCGGTTGCTGCAAAGCGATTAAAATCAAATGTAGGTTTTATTACTTGTATTGGAGATGACCCATTTAAGGATTTTATGATTTCTTGTTGGGAAAAAGAAGGTCTTGACCTAAAACATGTAAAAGTCGTCAACGAAAAAAACGGCTTATATATGGTTTCTCGTGCTACAGGAGAAGAAAAAGAGTTCATGTACTACAGGAAAAAAATAGCTCCTGCTAAACTATCTATTGATGATATTGATGAAGATTACATAAAAAAAGCTAAAATTATTTATGCATCCGGTATCACTCAATCTCTATCCATCAATGCTAGAGAGGCTGTAAAAAAAGCATTTGAAATAGCTAAAGAAAATGGTATCACAACAGCCTATGACCCAAATTATTCATCATTAATTGCAACAAAAGAAGATGCAAAAGAATATTTTGAAGAAATTATACCATTTACAGATATTTTGTTTATGAGTTCTAAGTATGATACCAAAAGTATTTTTGACATTGAATCTTTAGAAAACATTGTAAAATACTTAACTGACAGTGGTATACAAACAATCATAATTAAATCAAGCGAAACAAAAGGCTATCATTTGAATTACATGGGCAACTCTATATTTATACCGTTCTACACAGACCATGTTGTTGATACAACTTCATCAGGTGATGCTTTTAATGGGGCATTCTTACACGCTATAGCAAACTCTTATACCCCAATTGAGGCTGCAAATATCGCCTCAATTGATGCAGGGCTTCAAGCACAAGGAATTGGAGCAATTAAGTCTGTTCCTTATTTTGATGAAGTTTATAAGATTTACAAAGAAAAGGACTTGTAATGAGTACAAAAAAAAGATTCGTTTTATCAGGATATTTTGGATTTAAAAACTTTGGCGATGAGGCGATATTGTCTGTTTTGGTCAATAAATTACAACAATACAAACACCGAATAACGATTATTTCCTCAGATCCAAAATATACTATTGGCAAATTTAAGCATATTAGAAGTGTTTATACCTTCAAAATTCCTGATATTATTGGTGCAATAGCAAAATCTGATTTTTTAATTTCAGGTGGCGGCAGTTTACTACAAGATGCAACCAGCTTAAAAAGCTTAATTTATTATTTGTTCATTATATTTATTGGATTAGTTTTAGGCAAAAAAGTTATAATTTTTGCTCAAGGCATTGGACCTATCAAAACACCTATTGGACAGTTTTTAACAAAGAATTTATTAAAACACTGTACTTACGTGAGTGTGAGAGACAAAAAAAGTTATGAACTGCTGAATAGTTGGGGTATAAAAACGGATCTACTTTGTGACCCAATTTTTTCAACAACGATTCCAAAGGTTGAGAAAAACGGCTCCGTTGCTGTTCAGCTTAGAAATTTTAAAACTATGAGCGAAGATTTTATTGATAGACTTGCTCAAAAAATTGCAACAGAGTTTTCTGACAAAAACATTGAAATATTTTCATTCCAAGATGCTTTAGATTTAGAAGTTTGTCAAAAATTTGAAAAAGCCATAAATATGCTAAATCCGTCTATAAAAACAACAATTCATTCAGATTTAACTGACGAAGAGATTATATCTGAATTATCAAAATCAGAATATGTAGTCGCCATGAGATTTCATGCTATTATTATTGCACTTTTGGCTAACATAAAAACTCTTGCTATAAATTATGATATCAAAGTTGAAAAAATAGCCTCAGAATTTCACCTGCCGGTGATAGACTTACAAAAAGATTTTGAAAACAAATTCGAGGAACTAAAAACATTGGATACAGATTTTATTAAATCGAAAGTATCAGAAAAAGTTTTCGATTGGACAAATTTTGAAAAATTTATTAATTCTTAACAAGGAGTAAAAAATGAAAGTTGTTGCTATAAACGGAAGTCCGCGCAAAGGTGGAAATACTGAACAATTATTGAATATCGTGCTTGATACAGTAGAAAAAGCCGGAATTGAAACAAAACTAATCCAAATTGGCGGCAAAAACATTCATGGATGTCGTGGTTGTTGGGCTTGTTCAAAGTTAAAGAATGGTAAATGTGTATTTAATGATGATATTCTAAATGAAATTTTACCTGAGGTATTTTCAGCAGATGCTTTAATTCTTGGTACACCTTCATATTTTTCTGATATGACACCTGAATTAAAAGCATTTATTGACCGCGTCGGAGTTGTTGCAGGCAGTATAGGCAACCCATTTAAACATAAAATCGGAGCAGCTGTAGTTGCCCAAAGGCGAGGTGGCGGTCCTGCTATCCAAGCGACAATACATCACATGTTTTTGATGCGTGAAATGATTATTCCAGGTTCATTATATTGGAACTTTGGAATTGGACGAGATAAAGGAGATGTCCAATCAGATGAGGAAGCTAAACGAAACATGGAAAACCTTGGCGAAAACATCGTTTGGCTACTTGAGAAATTGAATAAGTAAAATATTATAAAAAATGTCCTGCTTATCAGTAGGGCATTTTTGTTTTTGAATAAATCTTATAACTAAAAAAGACCCACATACGTGAGTCTTTTAAAATTGCTCCAGGCCAGACTTGAACTGGCACTGGGTTATACGCCCAATTGGATTTTAAGTCCAACGCGTCTACCGATTCCGCCACTGGAGCAAACATCGCTTCGGCTATGTATCTATATTATAACAAAATATACTCAATGTCAAACAGAAAATTTATTAATATATTTATCTATTTCCTCAATCCTCACCGTCAAATCTGTTATTATCGAATTTAGTGCATTTCTTACAGTTTCCAGATTAGAACAACTGGAACGTCCCAACAATCCTGATTTTACGTTTTCAAAGACCAACTTTTGGAATATACTGATAGCACCAAAGACATCTTCGTCAATGATATCTTTAATTTTAGCCAAATAAATAAACAGCTCAGCTACAGAATTTTTTGCAGCAACATATTTTTTGATAAGAAAAAATGTTTGAACATGACGCAATTTATCCAATATTTCAGAATATATATCGGAAATTTTTTGCTTTTTCAGTACCAAATAATCTTTAAAGAATGTTTCTGTTTGCCTATACCCATCATCAATAATTGCCTGACGCTTTTCCACAGGATAATTAAAATCTACAACTACTACATTTCCGGTATTTACAACCAAATAGTCAAATCTATCACGTGCACCATAGATACTTTTTAGAAAAGCGGTTTCAGATGAAGTCATGCATGAATACATTCCATTAACGTATTCAATTGGACTTTGGTCAGAACCGGAAAAAGTACCTTCCAGTCTAATTTCAAGAATTCTATCGGTAGAATTTTGAAGATTTTTTGATAAAGACCACATAGGTTTGCCTTTTTGCAAGTCTCCATCAACAAGCAAATTATTTTCAAAATTAACAGCCCTCATTAACCCTGGCATGCAACAAGAAATCCTTACAGCCATAGCAATTTCAAAATCAGGAGTTTCAAAATTAGAAAACTCTTTACAAGAAAAATCATTCATATTAGTAGTTATAATAATCAAATTTTTCTTGATATCACTAAACGTCACACGTTTACATTGACCTTTTAGATATGCAGGACCATAGAACTTTTTTTCTATTAAATCTCTTAGCCACTCTAAAAATACTTCACCTTTACTTAGTGCAAATTTCTGATTAAATCCCAATGAAATATCACGGAACAATTCAAAATTAACAGACAAAAACACTTGAGATAACTCATCTGGAGTATACCCAACTGCAATTAAAGCTGCAACAAGTGAGCCGACAGAAGAACCGGCTAGGGTCGTTGGTTGTATTCCAAGGTGTAATAACGCTTTATACACACCTGCATGAGCTGCCCCCCTGATTGCTCCACCACCAAATAAACACGTATATTTAAAATTGCTATATTCTTTCATAACACTAATTTTATCATAAAAAAGCGGAGCAACCACTACCTGACTACTCCTGCTTTTATCTAATTTTATAATGCTTAAACTATGCAGCTAAACCTTTGATTTCTCTGATTAGGTATTCAGCAACCCATTCAAAATCTTTGTTTTCATGAGCAGCTTTTTCCAAATATTTAACTGAAACATCGCCTAAACGAATAAGAGTCATAGCAACAACGCCTCTTTTGATACCTCTAACAACTTGCAATTGATCTACCAATTGAGGAACAGCTGAAGTACCGATACTTACTAATTCGTTTTCAAGTTTATTCTTTGTTACATTATCTGCATTTTCTAATTCTGAAAGGATTTCATTAACTGATTGCATAATTTTTTCTCCATACATTTGTCTTTACATTATTATTATAAATTAAAAAATATGCGAAGTCTGATTTCCTTACATAATCTTTATATCCGAGGGTGTAATATTAATATTTTCTTTATATCTTAAAGATTTTTACTGCTCAATTACATGAAAATCATTACCTAATTCACGTTCAACATCCTTAATTAATTCAGAAAGCGAAATATTAAGAGCCTCTGAAATTCTTAAAAGCATAGTAATTTTGGGTTCAATTTCACCATTTTCGATACGTCTTAGATTACTTGAATCTAATTCATAAGAATTACAGATACCAAATTTAATAAACAACTACAAAGCTCAACGTTTACACACAAAATTTCAAAAGACATATTCATTGCTACAACAAGGATTTAAACAAATGGAAGCCGATGATGTTTCACTAGACCCTGCTACATATCCTCATAACGCTCCATTTTATCATACTTTTATTAAATATTTTACAGGAGTTGTGAACTGCGGACGACTAAATGGGGAAATTGATAACAGGACAACACCTTGTTATTATACAAGGGCATACAAATATAAAGACTATAGCGGTAAATCCGTAATTGTAGAGGCTTATCTTGATGATGGGCAATTTGTATTACCGGATGGTACGAATATATTTTTTGAAAATTTTGGCGATACATCTAGTAGAGTTTGGGTAACTGCAGATATAAATGGACTCGACAAACCCAATCGCTGGGGAATTGATTTATTTACTTTTCAATTTATTGATGGTGAGCTTAGAACAATGGGAAGTGAAGGGACAAGATATACTGATTTAAACACTTACTGTAATTACAACACTTCAAACAATCTCAATGGTATTGCTTGCGCAAAACTTGCAAAATCTGATAGTGAATATTTTAAAAAAGTTATAAAATTTAAATAAAAAGCAAAGAACATCGGCTTTTTATAATCCTTACCCCACTTTGATTTCTTTTTGTGACTCTATATAACGAGAGGCATAGACCGCGCTGATTGCACCATCAGCGGCTGCTGTAATAACTTGGCGCAACGGAGTCACCCTGACATCACCAACGGCAAAAACGCCATCTATAGAGGTTTTCATTGTATCATCCGTCAAAATAAACCCTTTTGAATCCTGCGTAATTTGTCCTGAAAAATTATCGACATTAGGAGAAATTCCAATATAAGGAAATACTCCATCTACAAACAAATTCGTTGATTCTTTAGATTTAACATTTTCCAGTACAAGCGATTTCACACAATCCTCGCCAACAATTTCTTTTACTACAGAATCAAAAACAAATTCAAGTTTAGGATTTTCAAAAGCTCGACATTGAACAATTTTATCAGCTCTTAATTCATCCCTACGGTGAATTAAATAAACTTTAGATGCAAACCTTGTCAAATAAATTGCTTCTTCAACAGCAGCATTTCCACCACCTACAACTGCTACAACCTTATCTTTATAAAATGCACCATCACAGACCGCACAGTAACTCACTCCGCGACCGACAAATTCTTTTTCGCCTTTTACTCCTAATTTCATAGGTTTTGCTCCAGTTGCAATAATAACAGTTTTTGCATAAAATTCATATTCTTTCGTTTTTATCACTTTTGGATTTGAAATTAAATCAACGGACAAAATCTCCTGCATAGGAAATTTGTTAATACCGAATTTGTCCGCATGTTCTTCAAACTTTTCCATTAGCTCATACCCACCAATACAAACAAATCCTGGATAATTTTCAAGTTCTAAATAATTGGAAGGCTGACCGCCAAGCATATTTACATCAACAATCGCGGTAGATAATTCTCCTCTAGCAGCATATAAACCTGCGGAAAAACCTGCAGGACCACCACCTAAAATTACTGTATCAAAACTAAGAATTTTCATATTTATATCCTCAAAACCTTTTACTCAATATCTTGACCTGCAATACGTTCCCCAATTACGAGATACTTTGCAGTTTCCGTTTTCATTATACGTCCATCCACATCCGATAGCGTCTCGAGTTTTAGGACATCATAACCTTCAAATCTATCTCCTTTTATGGAAATTGTGACTGTATCTGATAACAACTTGCTACCGTTTTTACCAGATTTTGAAAACTCTACATTTCCATTATGAACATTTTGAATAGTTATTTGTGCTGATGCTCCCGAAAACGGATTACTTAATTTTATGACGTCAAACTCTTGTGATATGTTCCACAAATCTAAGCCTTTTTCTTTGAACGTAGCCGGTGAATCTGTGCTAATTCTGACAGATTTAACTCTCCAAGAACCGAAAAATCCGTTTGGGACTCTTTCTACACTGCCTTTTAAAACCATATCCGAAGAGTATGAGCATTCAGGAAAAGCGCATGGAACAACACAAAGAATTAAAACTAAAAAAAATTTAAAAATCGACTTAATCATTAAGAACCTAAACTTGCAAGACTTGCCATTTTTGTTTGAAGAGTTTTTGCAGAATCCTCATAACCGGCTCTACCCATCAGTGCATAAGTATAATTTTTAGACTGTTCAACCCCAGGTTGACTATAGGTGTCTACATTATATAATTCACCTGCAATAGCTGTCTGAACTTCTAACATGTACAATAATTGTGCAACATTGTAGCCATCAACTTTTGGTAATGAAATTGTCACAGTCGGACGAGCATAATCTGATAAAGAAACTTTTGTAGAATCAGCCTCAGCATTCATTAAATCATTCATAGTTTTACCGCCAAGATACCCTATACCTGTATATTCAAATATTTTTGGAATATCTAAAGTTGTATCAAAGTTCTCAACTCTAATAAAATTGATGATTTTATCATTTGGACCTTCATTAAACAATTGAAATTGAGAATGTTGGTCTGTCGCCCCAAGAGCCTTAATTGGAGTAGGTCCGACATGGATATGATTTCCCTGCAAATCTTCATGTTTACCTAAAGATTCAGCCCATAATTGAACATACCAATCTGAAACATATTTCAATTTACTTGAATATGGCATCATAACAGACAAATTTTTACCTTTTTTAACATCCATGAGGTATTGAATTAGAGCATTTTGTGCTGCAATATTTTCACAAATATTAGTGTTTTTCAAGGCTAAATCCATATCCTTGATACCATTCATAATTTCGTTAATATCAATACCGACAAGTGCTAATGGCAGTAGGCCAACAGCCGAAAATACAGAAAATCTGCCGCCAACATCATCAGGAACTACGAAAGTTTTATATCCTTCCTGTTCCGCAATTTGCCTTAGGACACCTGTTTGTTTATCAGTTGTTGCAACAACATTTTTACGATATTCATCTTCACCCAAAACTTGTTCTAAACGGTCTTTCACAACCATAAACTGAGCCATAGTTTCTGCTGTTGAACCTGATTTTGTTATAACATTAACCAAAGTCTTTTTTAAATCTAAAACATCTAAAAGCCCATTCATTGTATCAGGGTCAATATTATCCAAAAAGAAAATTCTAGGGTAATTATCACGTTGTTCAGGGGTTAAAAGATTCCAGTACGGTTTTAATAATGCTTCTGAAATTGCCACACCACCTAAAGCTGACCCCCCAATACCAAGGACTAAAATATTATCGAATCTGCCTCGAACCATTGATGCATACTCTTTAACATACCAAAGGGTTTCTTCATTATAACCAAGATTCATCCATTGTAGCATCTGACCGGGTTTATCTTTTCGCTTATTCAAATCAGCTATAATTTCAGCTATTTTATCTTTATATTGAGCAAATTCACTAGCTAAATCTAAACCATTTTCTTGTCCAACGACACTACAATCTGCATTTCGGCAGTCAAATTTAATCATTTAATCCCTAATACCCTTTCCTTAAACGCGCATAACCTATATTTTTATTTTATATAATCAAACCCAAATTTCAAGTGTCCTAAGTACAATTTTGGATTTCCATCCTTCTGACAATTGCTACATTTTCCACATGATATGTATGACAAAACATATCAAACGGCTGAACAGACTCAACGACAAATCCATGTTCTGTCAAATATTTCAAATCGCGTGCAAGAGTTGCAGGATTACAACTTACATAAATAATAGTATTGTTTGTAAGCCTAATTGCTTCATCAAGTGATTCTTTTGTACAACCTTTTCTAGGAGGATCAAGAATTATTGCATCAAATTTGCGTTTTTCTTTTGCGAAAAATTTCGCTGCATCCATATTATGAATTTCAACATTTTTAATACGGTTTGTCTGAATAACTTCTCTTGCTTTGTCACAAGCTTCTTTATTTTCTTCTACTGTTACAACTTTTTTACAAACATCAGATACACAAATTCCAAATGATGAAATTCCGGCATAAGCATCTAAAACAATTGGTGCTTCGAAATTGTCTTTCAAATATTCTTTTACGTATTTAAAAATATTTTCAGCGCTCTTAGGATTAACTTGGAAAAACGTTGAGACACCTATTTTAAATACTTTGTCAAGTAATTTTTCTTCAACATAATCCTGACCGCATATACATTCCGTTTTGTTTCCTAAAATAACATTTGTTTTTTTAGAATTATAATTTACGCAAACTCCGACAACTTCGTCAAACTCATCATAAATACATTTTGCAAAATCTTTTAGCCTGTCAAAAATTTTAGTTGCATTAACAACAAGAACAACTAAAATTTTTCCGTTATATGCTGAAATTCTCAACACAATATGGCGTAAATCACCTGAATAATTTTTTTCAAAGAATCCTTGTACTCCAAAGTCAAAGGCCTTTTCTCGTATAAAATTGATGATATTATCACAAATTGCAGGTTGTATCGGACAGTATTTAATATTAACTATTTCATGAGTTTTTGGTTTGTAATATCCTGCCAGAATTCTGCCGGAATTTTTAGTTCTTGAAACCGGATATTGAACTTTATGCCTGTATTTATTTTGTTCAGGACTTGGAATTGTCGATTTTACCTTGATATTAAGTCCACCAATTCTATCCATGGCATCTTGTGTAATTTCTTGCTTAACCTGCAATTGATATTCATAGTCAATAAATTGTAATTGACATGCTCCACAAGCATTATACATAGGGCAAAATGGTTTGACTCTATGTTTGGATGGTGTAATTATTTCAACAATTTGCCCTTGAGCAAAAGATTTATTTACTTTTGTTATTTTAAATTTTATTTCATCCTCAGGGCAGGTGTTCTCAATAAAAACAACACAATTATCGACTCTTGCAATACCCACACCTTCGTTCGTTAATTTCTCAATCTTTGCGATATATTCTTCATTTACTTTCATATATTAATTATACCTTAAACAATCTTTATAATTTAACATATTATACAAATTATGTTATGATATTTAAAC
>ERZ1034739.110-NODE-110-length-28808-cov-4.627761_pt1 | contig 28808 bp, 44 predicted proteins | sample MGYA00520636_ERZ1034739 | MGnify/ENA primary metagenome ERZ1034739 (study PRJEB33766, sample SAMN09781703) | gut metagenome | biome: gut microbiome | host: Homo sapiens | place: Madagascar | study: EMG produced TPA metagenomics assembly of the PRJNA485056 data set... | reverse complement strand
TTTTTACCTCCTTATAAAAAGCGGCGGCGCGGGAATTCTCGCAACGCTTACTGCCGTTCGGCAACCCAGCCGCCGCGCCCTAGGGTTTAATTTAAATCAATATAGCACCAGCGAATAACAGATATTTCGCCGCATATTTCCTCGTCGTTCATATTACGAATGACGTTGCCTTCTCTGAAACCAATTAAATACTCTCCTGCCCATTTGAAACGGGGATTAAGATTAAACTCAAAGAGGCAGTCTTTCAACTCTACCGGCATAACATCATTACCATGCCATTCGCCACATATAGGCTTGTTATTCATTTTTACTAGCCCTCCTTATCTGCGAATCTAAAACATCTTTAAATAGATGTTTAGCGTTCACTAAGCAATATTTATAGAATCGCTGGCACTGTTTGATTCTGTGCTTTCTTTGACCCTTGTTTCTGCGAGTCCATCCATAAAGCGGTTTCAAGGCAGCATAGCTAGCATCATTCCAATGTCGCTGGATTTCCTTACGTACCAAGCGGTCGCTCCTGTTCCATCTAATTATAGACTTCACACCATGTTTGTGTCTTTTCATATTCTTTCCTCCGCACCCACGGGTGGTAAAACCCAAGTAATTTAAATTACGCAAAGCCTCATCCTTATCACTATACTCGGCGTGGATATATGTGTTATCGTCTGTATGTACGATAATTTCCCACACGCCATTTTTTCTTCTATGATATAAATTTATCGCATTTATTTTCTCTGCTTTTATCCAGCACTTTTCACCAATCTGTACTAGCATTTCCTTGCCTCCTTAACTTTTCAAGGGAGTTTTTGTCCCCAGCTACAACTTTTTCAAGGGAGTTTTAGAAGGGAAAAGTGCAACATGTTGCAAAAATCTCTTTTATAATCCCCATCTGCCACCGCCAATCATCCGTATAGTACTGCCTGCGAGGCTTTGTTACCTTGATTTGGTCGGTCACTAAATAGACGCGGTTGCTACGCCTACAGCTAATAACTGTTGTTTTCGTCCTTCCTTCTGTTTTCATCGCTCTCTTACCCACTTCTTAGCAAACAGTCTCAGATAATGAATATACCCGTTATCGGTCAGCGGTTTAACCTCTTTGCGTACTTTCGGCTTTAAAACTGTTGTGATTGGATAACCATCTACAATTAAGCCTGCGCCCTTTTCCTTGCACGTAGCTCTAATTTCGTTTTTATACTTGCTGTAAAGCTCTTGCGGAACGAAATAATAAAAACCTCTAACGTCTGGATGGTCATGGTATTTATCTTTCTTTTGGTCGGCTCTAAAATCAGAAATACTGATTTTAACTTCGACTTCATAAAGATAATAACCATTAGTGATGTACAAAAAATCGGCTTCATAGCACCCCGAGTATCGGTCTTGCCGTTCTCCGCCATCCCATACTCTCCAGTACTGGTCCATTATGATATTCGGACCGCAATCTATGCCACGCTCAATGCCATATAAACGCCCTAAGCGTGAGTTAAGACTATCTTCTGTATGTTTATCGCCATAATTCATTTAAAGCCTCCTACAGTTCATACCCCCAGCCAATTTCTTCCGCCGCCAATGGTAAAGCAGCTCTAGCTTCTTTTTCTGTTTTAAAAACTAAACCTGCTTTAAGTAAAAGCAATTCATAAAATGTGCCTTGCCACTCGTGTACAAAGCAAACGCTTAACTCTGGTGCACCGGAAACACAATTTTCTTGAATGCACCAATAAGGTTGCATGAGTTTTGGCTTCCATCTTTTAAAGCACATATTGCACACCCATTTCCGCAGCCACTTTAGGGAGCGCAGCTTGTGTTTCTCCTTCTGTGCGGTATACCCAGCCTTTGTCAAGCAAGGCATACTCTTCCGGGAATCCGCCCCACCACAACGAGCGAACAACCCACTTATCGCCCAAAAGCCCAAAGGTAAAATAAACATCACCTTTCTTCGGCTTCCACGGAAGTTTTATAATTTTGTCGTGTCCTCCTAACACTTCTTTAAGGAACTCTGAAACAACTTTGCCGTCTATCCAGTGACGCTCTATTTTTTCCTTACCTTCAAGGTCTTTATAAATTCTTCTCGTACAGTAAAGCACTTCATTCTCCTTAAATTTCAATCTATAGGTTATGCAGTCGTGTTTTGAATGCCACTCAAATTCTTCCCCAATCTCAACGCCCAGCATTTGGGCGATGGCAGGGATTAAATTTTTAGCCATTATTTTTACCTCCGTTTCTTTTCCATCTTCTTATTTTTTCGTACAGTTCAAGCGAACCTGCGAATAAAATTACTAAAATTATTGTTGTTACAATAATCGCGAAAAATTCTTCATCGCTTCCAGCGGTTAATAATGCATGCGCTGCCATGTTATCACTCCTTTAATTTCTCTCAATAACTGCCACGATTGATAATTCTTTATAAATTAGTCATCTGCTTAACCAGACAGCTATTTTATTAAAATCTTGCAACTTATCTTTTTCAACTAGAATAATACTTTCATCATCAGATATGATAAGTTCATATTTTTCTAGGATAGCTGCACAAACTTCAAGTTGAGTCATAGTAGCAACCTGTTCCAAAGGTACAGTATTCATTTTAATTAGTAGATTTCTAGCAGCCTTTTCTTGACCTCTATAATTGATTCTGTCTGATAAATCTCTAGCATCATATAAATTAGCCATTTACTCTCCCTCCCTTTAGTCAATTTCTTCAACATCCGTGTATTCAACTTCATCATCACAGTTAATGCTAACCGTAGCAGAATCGGTGTCACACACGCCAATTAATTTGTCGTATCCACCATTGCCGATGAAATTCATAGGCCCAGAACACTCTTCGTAAGCCTTTGAAATGGCTTCTTCTTCGTTCTCTGCTTCTAGTTCTACCGAGATATAAGCTGTTACTTCACCTGAAACAATATATTTTTTCATTAGTTCTTACTCCTTTATAGCCTTACTTGCCTTTGAAATTTTCTCAATCAGCTTATCCACGGCCTTGTCCGCAAGTTCGCCGGTAGCTTCGATGTTGGCTGGTGTTATCCACCTCGCCACATACATAGCTATTGCTTCGTCTCTGGTTGGTATAAACGATGCGAGTGCATTAAAAATTAGAGTTACGCAGACCAATTTCTTTAAGGAACTCCAATGCCGCTTATTTGCGGTATCGCTATAATAATCGTTGTCTACAAGTTTTATTATTCCAATAAAGATGGTGACACCAGTTAGCACGAATCCCACTATGGAACAACCACCCTGGATTATGTCAAGCCGTCCAATCCAATAAATCAGCCACGGTGAAATAATTGGCTCATTCATTACTCTTCCACCCCACAATCTTCCTACCGCACCAGCAGCAGCAGCACTGCCCAATATCTTTGATTTCGTTGCCACACTTTTCACAACGGTAAATCGGCGATATGCCTTCGTAGTGGCCCGTGTATATCATAGTCGTTGTACGGTCAAGCTCATGCTTTAAAGCTGTTAATACGACCTTTTTCTTTTTTATTCGGGAGATAACCCATTTTTTGTCGTTATCCGTCAAACGGCCACGTCGAAGCGCAAACTTCGACTTCGAGATTGTCCCTTTATTCTCCCAAATTTGTTCACGTAACATCTTTTCGCGTTCCGGCAGGCTATCCCACCATTTCTGACGTTCTGGAGTCATTACTCTTCCACCTTTCTTTCCCACGCCCGTTCGACGTTTTCCAACAGTTCTACCTTTGTTTCACGCCCGCATTTCGTACAGCTAATAGCTGCATATGTCAAATAGTCAGCACCACCATAGCAGTGATGATATTTATAAAGTTTTGGCATTGCGCCACATTTACATTTTTTCATCGTTCGCACCACTCCTTTAACCACACTTGCATTTCAATATTGAACCATCTGTATGCCTTCTTTAAGCGATGCAGATAGTATTTCAGCTTCTGCCTTTCACGGTTATTCATATCCCGAGCCACCTCCACAGTGCCACCAGTGCAGCTATGCCTATCACGACAGGTATGCCAGCAATAAGGATGACTAATGTAGCCGCCATTATATAAGTAAAAACTCTACAAATTAGTTCAATCATTATTCTTCCTCCCAAAACTTCACGCCGTTTCTGGCCTTTTTGGCCAGCTCTTTATGTCTTGCCTCCGCTTCTTCTGCCGAGTAATATCGTTCGCAGTAAAGGTCATTCCAATTTGTACGGCCGTTTTCATCAATACCGAAGAGCATTGTTTCAAACGGCGCAATCTGAAACAGCATACTGGTAATCTCGTCTATCGGCAAGGCAACAGTCGACAAGAGATATTCCTTGCCGTCTATAGTGAACCTGTCTTTGAGATTTAAGCGTTCACCCATACCGTTATTTCTCCTTCTTTCTCTCGGCCTTGTAAATATCAACCGCCGTTGTGAGCGGCAGTATAGTCACCGGAAACATGAATCTCAAGGTTTCCACTGCCACCAGCCAGCGTTCATGCTGTCTAAAGATTTCTCCCGTGTACTCTCCTTTGATTTTCAGAATGTCGTCGGTGTAAATCATGTCACCATGAATATCTCTAACACCAGTAGCCGTTCTTTCCATGTTTACCTCCCTGTTTTTCTCTCTATCTTATCCGCTTTTCCAATTTTAATAAATTTTATTAAAATCATTTTTTGCGGTTTTTGTCGTAGTAACCGTTATCTCTGCCGAGCATTGTTGCTCCGCAGCATCCGCACCTCATGACGTACAGATTTCCACGCTTTTCGCGTACCGTGTAAGCCTGTACCAGCTTTTTGATTTCGTTGCCGCACTTAATGCAGCACGGCCTGTTTTTACTGTCAAACATCACGTTCTCGATTTCCACTTCGCTCACTCCTTGAATTGTATATGCCGCTCTCGCGAACGGAATATGGGCTAGATTCGTTTTTAGGTGTGCTGTTGGTAACTTTATACCTGTCGCTCTTTAAAATTAAATCTAGCGGCATTTCCGTCGCTAAGAGAGCAAATTACGCATAATGTCGTTTGCGCTCGTCAGCCCGCTGCTACGGTTCTCAATTTTTTCCTTGGGAACCCCGATGATTCCGGCAGGATTCCTGCCCAGCGCATAGTCACTCTTGGCTTTAGACTTGCTACGCCTACAAGCATCCTCGTAAAATCTGCGCATCTGCGCCCTGACCGTCGGCATATCTTCTGCCAGCGAACACTGGAGCGGCAGCCAGCCGAAGCTGTTGACTGCTTGCGCAATCTCCGGTGTGCTAAACTGCGGGGTTTTGCCCCACGGTGTCGCTTGCATCGCGCGCTCAATTTCACCCCAAGCCTCGTTCCAAGGCTTCATGCGTAGTTCTTCGTTCGTTTCACCGATAATTTCGGCGGCTGCATCAGCGATTTCTGCAATCGTCGGCAGGAAGCGAGCCTCAGCCACCAGCTGCTTGCAAGTTTTTTCAAGGACGACGGCAGGAATCGTCGCTGTGAACTCCATGTAAATCTTCATGCGTTTCACTTCTCCTGCCTGTCCGAAAGCTCCGAACAGAACAGCTAAAGTCTTTGCTCGCAGGTCTGCGTTATCCATTGCCATCCCCTCCAAACGTCGCCATCATCTCGTTGTATGCGCCCTCCACATCGTTTTTCTCTTTGCGAGGGCTGCTGCTCGGTTTTGATTTCTTCGTTTCGCCTCTAGCGATACCGCGAGCTGCCGCCTGTACGTAGTTAAAGTTTCTCACGCCGTTGAGCACCGCAGACTCAATCGCTTGGCACACAGGCAGCTCTCCGACTTCCTCGACAAGCGCTTGCAACTTCTCAGACAAGATTGCTGTCATCGGGCAGATGTTTGAGTTCCAGAGAGTGAAGGGGTTTGGAGCACCCGGAGCGGTGGTAGGGGGTAGGGGGTTGTTACTATCCTTACCTAACCTATCCTCTCCTACCCTATCCTTACCTATCCTATGCCGTCCATTGTCCGGCAGTTGACCGTCCACTGGACGTCCAGATTTAATTTTCTTTAAATCCGCACGTTCTTTGGTTTGCAAAACTTCAACTTCCGGTAATATTTGCAGCAATAACGGCAGGTAAATGCTGTCTGTTTTTCGGTCGGCACGAATTTTGTTATTCTCGCGCCAATCCATGATGAACGCCACCAAGTCGTCATTGAGCAAAGTCACAAATCCCTTTGCTACAAGGATTCGCAGGTCATCCTGCGATGCTCCCACCTGTCGCATTACCATGAACGCCTCTACCACCCCGTCGTCATCAGCGTTTAGCCCCAAGTGAAAATAAAGAGCTTGGGAGCTTAATGGCATCGTCAAGAATCTGGCACTGTTAATCACTCTCTTGGAAAACATTCTTCTTTCGGCCACGCTATCACCCCATCTTATTCGCCAAGTGAGCGATGAGGATGCTTTCGTAGTCCATGCCAACTTCTTGCATGAGCTTTAAACATTCAGCAGCTCTTTTGCGGTCACGCATTACATCAATCGCAGCCGATAGAACATCAAAAACTTTCTCGGCTTCGTCGTCTGTGATTTTGCCGTCGGTTTTAGCGTTAACTACAGCGGCACCACAGATAGTAATAATTTCACCCCACGTAAGCTGGGGAATTTCATTGTAAGTTGTATCAATAACCATTTGCGTCCTCCTAAATCTATAGTCTGAATCCGAGCGAGCTTGCTGTTAAGCTCAAGGAGCGGCTGCCGGATAGCCGGAGCTTTCAGCTTGCCCGCTCAGACCAGAGTTATAAAAGGCTTATTCGCCTTCTACAGCGGTTTCAATATCCTCTGCGGTAAATTCATCGCCTTGAAGAATTTCACCGCTCTCAGTGTCGACTACGCGCATCTCAGAGGTATCCTCTGTTTCAATGGTTTCGACACTGTTGTCTTTAGAGAGGTCTAAAGGCTTCTCGTGAGCATCCACATCCTCAGCCATCGCCTTCTGCATTTCGATAGACATCGGCCCCCAATGACGTAGCGTGTACGCCAAGACAGTTTTCATCGCCATAGCGTCAAAGTCGCTCTGCCAAGGGCTGGAAGAAGAATTGTAGCTCTTGCTGAATCTCTTGGCGTGTTTGATAACGGCATCCTTAGTCCAATAAACAACCTTGCGGAAGCCGTTCAACAGCTCAAAGGAAGCACAGTAGCCGATAGCAGTGTCGCTTTCCTGCTCGCCATAGGTCAGTTCCTCAGTGAATTTATTCCATTTAACAACCTCGCCCTCATAGACGGTGTTTACGTTAATGGACTTGTAAAGTCCACTGCGTTGAGCCAGTTCGACATATCCGAGATAACCAATCTGGAACTGCGCAGCGCCTTTATAGGGCACAATCCAAGCTCTGCCGAGGGACGGCAGGATTGGCAAGTCAAGGCTTGCTGCAATGGATGCTGCGCTCAGTACAGTGCGCATATCTACGTTCTGTAACAGCTTGTTTTGAGATACTACGGTAAGCACGGAGCTAATAAAGCCAGCCGATTTCTTGCCGAGCATACGTTGGAATCTGGCCTGTACGCTGTCCTGCTTGAACATTGCGTCCAAGAGGGCTATGCCAGCCTTAGGGGCGGCTTGAACAGCCTGTTCCTTTTGTTTTGTAATTAAACCTTTCGCACTAACCATTGTTATTCGTCCTCCACTTCTTTAGCTCTACGCTTTTTCGCCTGTCTTGTAAGATTTACTGTCAGCATACGGTATTGCGTCTGCCGACGATACTTCTGAGACAGTTCGGGATAATCTTCGGCAAAAGCCTTGTTATCCCATACGGCACGGTTGTGGATGCCGTAGCTGACGATGTAGTCGCCGCACTCGCCCTTCTCGGAATTACCAAGCTCCAAGCGGAGCTTGTTTTTCTTTTCATCAATTACCTTTTTGATTTCGGTAATCTGGGCTTCAAGCTGTTTGATTTGCTCGCATTGTTGTTCCCACTCACCGCTCAGCGGCATGGGTTCTTTATCCCCGCCCGGGTACATTTTTTCGATAGCCTTGGTACAGCTATCGCTGTAATCCACATCGGGGATTTTATGAGGGACAACATAGTTCTCCCAAAAGTCTTTCTCCGCTTCAATAAGGGCGTTGATTTCATCATCGTCACGCTCAAATTCACGGATAACAGCTCTCTGGCCGCCGCAGAGGCAGACAAAGTAGCATTTGTCGTAGTTACCTACCGCCATATAGTGCAAGGCTTGCACCAGATAAGAAGGCGGTACCTTATCGTCAGCCCATTCGTCGTAGTTGTAACCCGCCGTGGTCTTAATCTCCACGATTGCGTTCTCACCCACTACAAGACGGTCAACGTCGGCAATCATAAACGGGTGCTCATCACTGCGAACCATGCCGCAGCGGCGGAGCTTCTTGCCTGTCTTGTCTTGGAACCATTGAGCCAACGGTTCCTCCAAACGATTGCCCCATTCCATGCGTTCCTTAACTTCATCCGAGAGGTTAATCTCAGATGCTACGGTCTGGCTGGTCTTTTCTTGCCAAAGCTGAAACTTTGACTTGTAGGTATTAACGCCGACAATAATGCCAGCGTCACTGCCACCGATACCAGTGGTACGCAGTTCCAACCACTTCTCTCTGCCGCCTTCCGCCTGTATTTCGGCTGCGGTCATCAGCATTGTTGTACTCATTCTTCATCCTCCATGCCCGAGCGGATAGCTTTAACGATTCGTTTCAGCTCTTCGGGCCAGTCCTCTGGAATAGACTCGCCTTTGCCAATAGCAATAACCGCAATATCTTTGTCCTTGGGTTTCTCGGCTTCATGCTCGTGATTCATCATTTTAGCGAATCTCTTATCATATTTTGCGGTTGCAAATGCTGCGTCGAGCAACTCCCAAGCTGCTTCGTGAGCATCTTCGTAATCAATGCCGTTCTCTACAAGGCTTTCTTTCATCCCTCGTGCTACCGTGAATGTAAGACCAGCAAAGACTTTCGCTAAATCCTCGTTCCCTGTTTCTACGTCAACCTTAAATTCCATATGTTTGCCGTCGACAAGAGTGGCACTAATGGCTATTTTTTCAGTTTCTTTCATTCGTTTGTTCCTCCTTAGATTTTTTATAGTTCTTTCGGCAGCGGCAAACCCTAATGGAGATTATCGCCGCCGGAACATTCATGAGTAAACTTAAATCACACTGGCGTATGCCGCATACGACATTAAGGAAATAATATGATTCACTCTCAAGGTCGCACAGCGAAGGCACCTTGGGGCGCGGTGGCCTCGGAACCTTTTTATATTGTGGCTTCATATCCATAAAGTCCAATGCGCTGTTAATGCTCACGCTTTTGATTATGGATATATATAGCGCATACCAGTTCTCTCGAAACTGGATGTTGCCGCTTGATTTGTGGATGGCAGCCGCTTCCGGTTGAAAACTGTGAGAACGGGCTTTAACGTAATTCTCTCGGCATACATGATTTTGCCTTGCCCTCATTTAACGTCCTCAACTTTCACGATGATTGTCTCACCAACCTGCAAGTATTGTCGTTTGCCGATACCGAAGCCGTTGCTTTCACTCAGCTCGTGCATGAACTCACCAAACGGCTTGCTGCCATCGTAGTATCTTTCGGCAATCTCCCAAAGCGTTTCGCCGCTTTGTACTGTATGGCAAATCTTGCGATATGTCGGCTTCTCTCTGCTTGCAAGATAGTCGGTGTCGAATCCGCTAATCAGCAGCGCCAAGATTCCAACGACCGCAATTTTGAGTACAGTTTTCATGATACCCACCCCTTTCTCTTTAATCCAATAGTGCTTTAAGTGCGCTCTGATAGCGCCCTTTCCTTATGTTCTGCACCTTGTCCTGCTTTGCGGGCGGCGCGAACATTTCTCTCAGTTGCTGGTCGACAACATCTGCTACCAGCAGCCATTTTCTGCCATATCTTCCAGCAGAGACTTTGCCTTGCTTAATAAGTTCCCGCAGCATTTTGTCGCTAATGTTTCGGCTCTCGGAAAACTCTTTGATTCCCATGAGTTCCATTAAGCTCACGCTCCTTTTACTCCCAGCAGTTTGTTGACGAAATAAGCCTGACCTTTACCAGTCACCTTAACTGTCTTGCTGACGGTTACATGGCCATCGCTATGTGTAACCGCCGTTTCCTTGATGCGGAACAGGCCTAACTCCATAGCTCTCTGCGTCGGGCTGTTGTAATCAGCGCCTTGACGCTTAATCAAGTAGCCGTTGTTACGCAGCCACTCAAACATGCGTTTCTGGCCTATATCGTGGCCATTCTGCTTGATGAGCTTTGCTAAATCACCAATCAAAATTGTTTGGTCGCTCGCAGAAACTGCATCGGCAAAGATTTCCTTCGGCTTCATGCGCTGCGTGTCGCTCTCCAACTCCTTGATACGTGCATCGCGCTCTTTAATGGTAGCTTGCGCCACGAGCACTGCTTTCGCCATCAGCTCCGCATCGCTCATCTTCTCACTGCCAGCGATGTAGCCGCCAGTCTTGCGGATAGCGGGCAGAACTTCCGCTGTCACCCAGCGCTTAAACTCCTTTGCCTTCGGCATCTTGCTAGAGAGGATAAGAGAGTAAAGACCGCTTTCGTTAATGATAGCTACTTCACGGTTTTGACCTGACAGAACGATTCGTTCAGCCAGCTTGTCCTCGTCATCAACGTGGTCTCTAATCGCTTTAGGTGTGTTGCTGTACCCCAAAATCTCCGCCACATCTTTCCCTACAAACCAAGGCTCGCCGCCTTGCTCTACTACTCGAACCTTGCCGAAAGCAGGGTTCTCGAAAATCTTTAATTCGTTCATCGCATTACCTTCTTTCTTAACCCTCTGTGCTATAATTGCTATATAGAAAAGAGGTGATTTTGTGTTATCCGAATTTGATTACAAACTGCTCGACGAATTATCTGAAAAGCATCTTACCCTTGTCAATCTTCTCCAAGACTATGGCGATGCTTATGTAATTCGCTGTCGTTATGAAAAATTGGTCGAATTTAGCTTGGTTTATGAATCTCGAAGCTATATTCTTCTTACTCCATTGGGTAAAGTTGAGCTGGAAGATTACCGTCAACGTAAATTAGCCAAAAATGCGTCTGAAAAGCGAGTCTTTATCGTCGAGCGCTGCGCCATCGCTAGTGCTGTTGCCGCTGTCGCTAGCGCTATTTGCGCTGTTGCCGCTTTGTTCAAGTAACTTCTTTTCTGCGGCTTTGTCAATCAATGTTGATAAAGCATCAAGCGTTTCTTGATATTCAACACTTTCCACAGGGGTATACGCAATGGGTACCCGCTCGATGATTCTCACTGCTGTTTCATTTATTGCTCTCGCAAACTCTTGGAATTCTCTAAGAGTGCAGCCTTGCATCTGCTGGAAAACAAACGCTAAAAGCTTTTGGTCTACATTGAAGTTTTTTGCTTTCATGTCAACCATGAAGTTCTTATCAACTTCTTTAAATTTCTCATAAGCTTCAACTAGCTCTTGCATTTCATTCATCGTTGTCCTCTCCTTTCAGCAGCTCGTCATTTTGCTTGTATTCAAACAAGTCTCCTATACCGCACTGTAAGTAACTGCATAACCTATCTAGTGTATCCAACGATATAGCTGCGTTGCGGTCATAGTATAAATTGGTGAGCGTTGTTCTGGATATTCCAGTGTTTTTTGCTACGTCGGTTATCTTTAACCGCTTCGCTCCAAGTATCATAGAAAATTTATTGTCTATCACACTGTACATCTCCCTTTTCTGGAACATCTAGTAGCTCGTCAATAGTACAGCCAAGAACCTTGGCCAGCGCTGGCAATTTATCAGCTCGGGGCAAAGAATTTTGAGTTTCCCACATTGCAACGGTAGATTGGACAACGCCTAATTCATTAGCTAGTTCTTGTTGGGTTAACCCAACTTTTTCTCTAGCTTTTTTGATGTTCACTGTCGAATTCACCCCCATTTATCAATTTTCCATCAGCAGTTTATCAACTGTATTGATATTATATATCACTGTCATTGATAAGTCAAGCGTTTTATCAAGATTTTATCAAAGATTTTTTCACTTCTTGATTTTTTCTCGATTATCAATTATATTGATAATATAGTGGGGTTTGAAATTGAGAATTTAGGGAGGTGTAACTGTAATGCGTTTAAAGGAAGTGAGAAAGGCCAGCGGCTTGACACAAAGGGAAGTTGCAACGTATGTAGGCGTAAATCAAAACACCTATTCCTATTGGGAAAACGGAAAAACAAAAATTGACAGTGAGTCTATTGCGAAGCTCGCTAAATTATTTAATGTTTCCATTGACTACTTACTTGATGGCTCGCCTTGCAAAACAAACATTGAAAATTTTATTTCTGAAAAACCTGCCGTAAGAAGCGACCATGAGAAGCTCCTTGGTGTTTACGATAGCCTTGACGAACAGTCTAAAAATCAGCTTATGTCTGTTGCTTACCTAATCATGTCCCAAAGCCTCAAGGCACAAGGCATTGATGTGCAAGAGATGGTAGAGCAGCAGCTCCATAAAATTAAAGATGAAGGAGGCGAAAACAATGACGACTGACGAAGAACTGCATCAAAAGGCTATTGCTCACGAATTGTTTTGTGAATTGTCCTCGAAATCAAGAATGGTAGCTATCGGTATTTTACGGCTACTGTTGGTCGAGGAAACGCACCCTTTTTGACTGTCTACTCACCCGACAACAGTAGCCGACGTGAGCAAAAGCCAAATAATGACAAGTAAATAAAAACCGCCTCTATTTCGAGGCGGTTGCGAAAATTTTATTTGATTGGAAGGGATTAAGATGGAATGGTCTCTTACTAGCTCTTTGACCAGTATCGCACTTATTTTGGCTATATTTGGGGTTGGCAATTTAATTTACAAACTTACAGGCAAGGGAGACCCGTTAGAGATAGGAGCTGCTTTATTTGTAATAATAGTTGCTTTTGCGATGATTTACGAGATTGGTTCTGCTATTATTCCAGCAGCGTACAACCATCCCATATTAACAATTATTATTATCGCGCTTTGCTGGTATAAATTTAAATCTTAAAAACAAAAAGACCTCCGGCGCACGGAGGTCTTTTTGCAAACACTAATAAGAAAGAAGGTGTTGTGGCTCCAATAGGAGATATGCCGAATGAAATCCACACTTGTATTTTAGCAGAACCATAGGATAAGAAACAAGGGGGTTTGAGCGCGGTTTTTGTCAGAAAGGAGAAAAAATTATGACAAAATATCGAGAAGGCTCTATATATTACGAAACAAACAGAGGCAAATGGCACGCTTCCGTCGCCGACCCGCAAGGTCACAGAACACACAAAAGGTTCGACACAGAAGTGGAAGCAAACGCTTGGCGCTTGAGCATGGCAGCGAAATACATCAAGGGTAATTATGTTGCGAAAAGCGACATGACTCTAGGGACATGGATTTTGCAGTATCTCAGCGTATTCGCTAAATCTAAAGTGAGAGAAAAGACCTTCTTGAACTACGCTAATACCGCTGCGCATATTAATGAAACATTGGCAGACGTAGAGCTGCAAAAACTTTCACCCATTGCAGTCCAGTCCTATATCAACAACGCAGACATGACAGACGGCATGAAAGACAGATTGGTAAAACTGCTTTGCCGTGCGTCAAAAAAAGCCATTGCAACAGGGTTGATAGAAAAAGACTTCATGGCTGGGGTAGAAGTGCTCAAGCCTGAGCCGAAAGAAGTAGAGATTTTCTCTCCCGAAGAGCTGAATATAATTATGGAAACCATCGACAGCGACGCAAGACTTCGCAGGCATCATCTGCTTATTTCCGTTGCTATCGCATCTGGCTGTCGGATGGGAGAGATATTAGCCCTTACACCGCAGGATTTAGACGGAGACGCTATAAAAATCAATAAAAGCCTAGTGGAAGTTAATGGCGTAGCAAAACTTCAACCGCCAAAGACAAAAGCAGGATACAGACGGATTCCTTTGCCGAAGAACATAATGGCAGAGCTTTATCAAGCAGCATATGCTCTTAAAGACGAGGAAATCATCAGAAACGCCAAAGGCAACCCGTGTTTAACTACCAACATCGACAAGACGTGGAAACGGATATTGAAGAAAGCAGGAATCCCTTACAGAAAATTTCATTGTCTGCGCCACACTCATGCGTCGATGCTGCTTGCTGCAGGCGTGCCTATATTGGAAGTAGCAAAGCGTCTGGGGCACTCTCGCCCTAGCCACACATTAAACCTCTATGGTCACGCCATCCCCGGCTATGACAGCCAAATGCCTTCACTTGTAGAGAAAGTTTTTAATATAGAAAACTGCAATCGTGAAGACATTCTTGCCGCATCTTGCCTTGCTTTGCCCTCAACAACCGAAAAAAGTTGAACCACATTGCAACCAAAACGCTACCTACTGATTGATTTTTGGGTAAAAGAAAACGCCCAGAAATACCATTCCTAGGCGGTTTTTCAATGGAGCTACTGACAAGGTTTGAACTTGCGACCTACTGATTACGAATTAATAGTACTAAACACCATCAAAACGGCTCAAACCCCCATAAATCAAGGCTTTCGAGATTTTCGAGAGCCTTGATTTATTTGTCTTATTTCCCTTTTTTTACCCTAAATTACCCTATTTTTTCATACTATTTGCAACCAAAGTTGAACCACAAAGCAGCCTGGTTTACCGATTTAGTAGGTCGCTTTGTGGTTTCAATTTATTCTTCTCTTTTTGCCCTCATGCCTGCTATCCACAAGTCAAATACTTTGCTTTCCGCAGCGTCAGGGTCGCACATGTATGCTTTGGCCATCTTCACGTAGTTATTCACGTCACTGCCAAGAATTTCTACGAAATCGCTATGCAGCATATTCATAACATAATAGAAGTCGCCTTTACATTCAATACCGTGCTGGTCAGCAAGCTGGCTGGTCTGCTCATACGTCCAATGTTCGCCACGTGTGCCGTCAACATTTTTCATTTTAGATACCGCCATCTTAGCCAGTTCTTCATCAAAATGAGCACCGTAGGCGATTTTGTGTAGCTCATACGCGGTATTCCAGAAAATATCTGGGCAGTTCCAGCGCAGCTTCTCTAACGCTTCGCAGGCTACTTCTTCCATCTTTAGTATCTTCGCTTCGTCATGCTCGACGTGCTGCCAATACTTTTTCAGCTTGTGCATGATGCTTACCTCCTATGCCAGACGAACGACGCTCAAAGAGGCGTTGCTGATAGTGCCTGCGGCAGTCGCTTGTACTTGCAACGCAGAGTTGTTGTTAATTACGCAACAACTCGGCAGAACACGAACCAGTGTAGCAAAGCCAATGTTGTATGTGTCGCCGGTCGCACCTGTTACCGTTGCTTCTGCCCCCGGCACAGCTACGCCGTTGCGAACGAGTTGCAGGCCAATGTCGCCGGCAGCGGTCGGTGTTACGTCAGCGTTCAGCGTCACGAGATACAAACCTCGAATCAGGTTCACGGTAGTAGCGCCCGCGGTGTGTCCGATTGCCACGCCAGTCAACAGATTATTGGTAGGAAAATTCACGAACCCGTTCGCCGCCACGGTTTGTGCCGCGGTCACAACGGTGGTCAGTGCAGATTTTTGATTACAAGTCATTTTGCTCACTCCTTTACGCAATCAAGGTATTAAGAAAACACCTTTAAAAATCTTGCTTTTTTAAAGCAATAGGGACGGTTTGCACCGCCCCTAACAGTGCAGTTTATGCACATTTATAAAGTTGTTAAGCTAACTGCTGCTGATATGCACAGCCACAAGCACCAGCTACGTTAGCAGCAATGCTCTGATATGGGCTATTTGTCAGATAAGCGGGCTGCGGGTAAGGTCTCAGCGTACCGATAAGGGTTGCATTCTGTGCCTGTTGAGATAAATGGAAATTAGCTGTCTGCAAGTCACGGTCGCGGTCTGCGAGCTTGTCGCGCAGGTCTTGGATTTGGTTGGCAATCAGAACTGCTCTGGTCTTTTCGCCGTCCTCTTTCACTGCATTGACAATATCGCAGGTGTTACGTGCGTTCTCGTAACGTACTGCGTCGATGTTTCGGTTCGTTTCGCAGCAGCACTGTTGAGCGGCGAAACGATTTTGTGCAATCTCGCTACCAAGCTGATAGCCAGTCTGCATAATGTCACGCTGTACGCCGTTAAAGCCATTCAGCATGGTAGTGTTTTGAGCATAGAAACCATCACACAGGCCATTCTGAATGCCACGGATACCGTCTTTAATATCTTGCATGGAAAATTGGTCTGCAATCTGGTCGCGTGTCATAGAGCCGTTTGCAAAGATTTCAGCACCCATGTTGCCGCGATTGTTCCAGTTGCCTCCCCAACCGCCCATCATTACGAAAATAATGAGAATCCATGCCCACCAGCCGCCGCCGAAGCCCATGCAGTCGCCATAGCCGCGGTTCATGTCCATTACAGGTACTACACCTGCGCCGCCATTTTCTAAAGTCATGATAATTCACTCCTTCCGATGATATATGCGAACTCTCTGTGCGCATCAAAGAGTTAAGCCGAAATTAGATAACATCTGCTGAAGCTGCTCGTCGCTCATGCCACGTTGCTTCGCGAGGTTGCGTACGGTTTCTTTCAACTGTACCTCGTTTTTGCCTTTGCCCATCTGCATGGCGCGCTCCATCATAGGATTCTGCTGCGCCATTTGCGTAAGCATCTGCATTGGATTGCCACTATTCTGTAACATTGCCATTATTTGCATCGGGTTCATGGTTCATACCTCCTAGCTGTTTTTCTAATTTATCCACACGTTGAATCAAGTTATCAACATAACTTCGTTCAGCATATACAACTTGTTTCTGCTCCTGCGGATTACTTAATTGATAAACTCTGAATACAGGCAACCCGTTGAGGTCTATAGACTTCTCGTAAATCTTTCCCTCCGCAGGGCATGGAAAGAAGGTACTGCTGCCGTCAAGGTCTATCTGCGCAGCCTTTGCTTCATCTATACCAGTCACCACTCTGCCTTTTAACGCTTGCGGCATCTGGCTCATAGGCATTTGCGGTTGCTGATACATCTGCATCTGCTGCTGCAAATAATTTAATCGTTGTTGCATCTGCGGTGCAGCTCCCGTATAAGGATTTGGTGCGTATTGTTGTCCGTACATTGTTCTCACCTCACACTTATATTTTGCGATATTTCTATAAATTTGTTCTATCAACATTCCCTCATCATTCAGACATTTAGCGCATAAAAAAATAAGCCCCTTAAGCATACGATACAACGTCGTATACTCAAGGGGTTTCATTTTATCCTAGATTTCAAAACACGTAAAACAGACTCATATGCAGCAGCAATATCACGCTCAACAGTCTTGTCGGAAATATTCATTTCCATACCAATCTGGTAATTCATAAGCCCATCGACAAATCGCTTCTCGCAGATAACGTGTTGCCGAGGGCTGACTTTTGCTTCGTGCAGAACGGCGTAAAACTCTTCTCGCGTCGAATTATGCAGCCAGTCCCTTGCACGCTTTTTGAAATCATCCATATTATGTTGCGATTGCCACCGCTAAAGCGCCGCCTAGCAATACCCATGCTATGTTGCGCTGTGTCTTAATTATCCGTTGCTGCCTTTTTACCTCTTTCTCGTACAGTTCTAGTGAGTCGTTGGCAGTCTGCAATAGCAGTTCGCTGCTGCTCGATTGTTGCTTCAATGCTGTCAGCTCTGCTTGCAGCTTCTCGGTTTGCAGCCTCGCTTCGTTCAATGCTGCTTGCGACTTCGCCAGCTCTGCTTTCAGCACTCTGCAATCCCTCGCTAATTTGATGTTGCTGCTCGCGAGCTGCTCCAATCTCGTGTCTAACAGTGTCAGCTCCGACTCCGTTATCGTGTACTCTGCTTCCTGCGAAGAAGTAGACGCCTGCACAGATAACGGCAGCGCCAGCAATAAGCATAATCCAATGGCTTTTAATAAATTCTTTAGTTTCATTCATTGTTTACCTCATGAGATATAGCTGGGGACAAATTGTCCCCAACTACTAGTAAATTATAAACCGAAATAGTGATGCAGTGCTCCTAACGCAAAGCCCAGCACAAGTCCAGCCAGAAATTTTTTATCAGTGACATACTCTACAAATTTGTCAAGTTTCTCCATCATCGTCTATTCACCTCACTTTCTCAATGCAGTCTATACCATTCAGCGTTGCCGCGAATGGTCTGCATCTTTTCATAAAGCTTTCTACCAGGACAAGCAGTCGCCATAAGGTCTCTGTGCCCTACCACGACGTTTTTTGCCGCCGTCAGGTTGTAGATATTGCACAGCTCGCCAATGAGCGCAGAGAGGCTGTTAAGCTGCTCTGGCGTGGGGCGTGCAATCTCGAAGTTACCACACACATGGATGCCGATTGTATCTCGGTTGCGTTCGTAAGCGTGCGCTCCCACGGCCCATCTAGGTCTGCCTCGCTCGATTGTGCCGTCCTTGCGGATGACATAATGGTAGCCGATGCCAGCCCAGCCTTGCGCCTTATGAGAGGCGTGAATCTCCGCCGCCGACAGGTCATCGTCCGTCGGATTGCCTGTATGATGCACCACAATCATATTGGTGCTCTGACGCTCATTTAAGCCGTCAAAATCAAGGTGTGTTTCTTTAACAATTACCTTCGCCGTTTTCATCACGCTCCTTGTCGTCTTTTTTGTCCTCAAATTTGTCGGGAACGCCGTTGCCGTTTACGTCGACAAAGCAGCCTGCAATGAAGGTCACAAAACCTATCATAGCAGGACCAATCATCTCTTGGATTACCGCCAGCAAGTCGCCCATCACAATCTTGCCGTAGTAGGCCTGCCAGCACCACGCACCGTAGTATGTCAGCACCAGCAGTACAACTAAAGCAAAATAGGACACTATCATCCATTTGATAGGCGACTGCATATCATTAATCCTGTTCTTGGCTATATCTAAATATTTCCCGACATAGCCTTTAATCTTGTTCCACATAAGCTATTCACCGCCTTTACTGCCGCCGCAGTGACAGCATTTACGCAGTTCGTCCAGCTCTTCTTTAAGCTCTTTGTAGCGGTGCCAAAGGCTGTCAAGCTGCTGGTCTACCTTGCCCTGCTCGATACGCATTTCGTTGATAAGCCCTGCCAGTTCCTTTAGCGCATTTGTATTGTTATCAATGCTTTGGTGCAAGGATTGACTATCCTGCCTGTGCATATATACAACGATACATACCGCTGCCAGCGCAGGGCCGCTCACAATCATACTAAGAACCTCTTCTAATCCCATAGTTACCTCTTATAGAAAAAATTAAAGTATAGTTACGGAATTTCGACCATTTTCCGCAACTATACTTTTTTATATTTACCGTGACGGTTGCCACGGCTCCCCGACTAATTAGTCATCATCAAGCAGCGGATTGCCCGCAAACTCTTTCTGTTGTTTTTTGTTCAAGGTTTGCTTCATGCGCTCGCTAGTGCTCATCTGCATATCTTTGACAGCCTTTCTAAGCTGTGAGCCTGTAACGCCAGCCTTACGCAGCTTAGTGAGTTCCTCGTCCGTCAGTTTGATGCCATCGGCGCGTTTCCTTGCAGCTTCCATGAGCAGTTTCTGGCGAGCGTCTTTGCTTCTCTGCTTATCTGTGTAGAGCGCAGAGGTCATATCTGCTTCCACGCTTTGCCCAACAGGTCTAAAGCCCATAGATTTAAGGTATCGTTCTGTGCCTTTATACTTGTAAGACACCTGCCCCTTGCTGTTAGTGCTATAACCTCTCACTGCTTCGGCAATATTGCCAAGAGCAGGGTTTAAAGCCTTTGTCGCTTTAATATAATCGCCGGACGCAGCACTGTTAATGCCGTTCCACGCCACGCTTCCAGCAGGGCCAAGAGCATAGCCCAGCAGCGAATCGCTATCCGGGAACATTCCGCCCATGCCCACGCGACGTGAAATGTCAATTCCGAGGTTCGAGAAAATGCCATAGATAATTGTTCTAGTTACTGGGGTGTCTCCCATGTGTTTAAACAATTCCTCTTTCAAAACAGTTGACGGTTTATAGCCTAACCATTTTTCGAGAAGTTCGTCCAGCCAGTCGCCGCCCGGTAAGCCAGCGAAGCCTGCCATCAGAAAATACGTTGCCCAGAAACGAGCCTTTTGCGCTTTCGTGCCTTTGCCGAAGTATGGGATAAGTGAACGCATCAGCTCCCATTCTTTCATGGGGTATTTTTGGAACAGCAGAGCCAAATCGCCGAACACCGTGCCGCTAATCATCTGGTTTACGCCCGGAGCATCAGCAGCGCCGTAGTCAAAGTTGGCTTCGCGGTTTATCTTTTTGGCGTATGCAATAGCCTGTTTATGCGTCTTGCCTTCGTCGATAGCTTGATAATAAGCACCGAGGGTAGTTACTTTTCTCGTAATCTCATCGGCTTTTTTGAAAAGGAACATGCCTTTTTCGCCAGCCGCATTGACGTAATCCTTAATCTGCTGGAATGAGCTTTCTTTTCGTCCCTCAATAGCATTTCTGCGTTTGGAGAAACCGCTCGGAGTATCAAGTCCAATGTTATAAGGTACGCCTGCTTCGGCAAGGATTTTTCTATCCGTCATGTTCATGCGTTTTGCCGCCTGCATACCAGTACCGGTATAACTGCCAATCAAACCATAAGTATTTACGAGCTGTGTTACACCTACGAGAGCGGATGAAATATTGAGGCAGCCAAGCAGGTTCTTACTCAAAAAGCCATTGATTCTGCTCGCCAACGCAACACCGAGTCTATCGCCGTACTCTGCGTTAACATGCTTTACAATCCAGTCATTTTTAGCAAGTGTAGTGTTTATAACTTGCTCCAGATAATTCGGCGTGCCATTGTTGTAGCGCATATAGCGTTTAATGATATTAGCCATGGCTTCTTTACCGCCATACTCTTTGTCGAATCGTCCGAAGGTCCTCTCAAACAGCTTAGTTGCCTTGCTCTTGGCTGGCTGCAACGCGCAGTAACGGGACGACGACAGCAAGTATCTGTCAATCGTCGTAATAACGTCGGAGTTATAGCCTACCCTGCCTTTTCTATGTGCAAGGTTGCCGAAGAATCTGTTACGAGCCGTGCGGCTCACAGCTCCCTCCAGCACCTTGCGTGCTTCGGGCACGCTCATTTTTGCATTGTCTACGAGCGCTCGTTGCAAGCGGATATATTCAGCGTCGCTGACAACCAGCGAGCCTTTGCCGCCTTTTGCGTCCTCGCCGCCACCAAGTACATTGTTAGCGTCGAACAGTTTCGGCGCAATCTGGAAGTCGATTTTGTCACCGCCGTTCTTTTGCAGCATCTCCGCAACCTTATAGGCTTCTTTTAATGTTTTGCCGCTGCCGACAGGAACAAGTCCCTCTTCCGTTCTAGCCAACACCATCCACTGCTCGTAAAGGTGCGGCAAGTAACCAGTAATCTTGCCTATTGGCGGCACTGTGCGTTTCACCTTTGCTTCAAAATACGTTGCACCATCTTCGCCGCCGATGTGCTTCTGCACAATGTTTGTGACCTGCGCATAAGGGCTGTTTTGCAATTCTTTGAGCTGCTCTGCGGTAAGCTGTTCTTTCGCTGCGCTGGTATAAACCTTCGGCTTGTCATAGCGCACTTCATACTCGCCGCCAGAAGCGACGTTGACTTCTTTAAGCGGCTTCCATTTTGTAAATTCTTCACCGTTAGCCTGCCATTTGACTGCAACTTGAATGTTCTCCAAGAACGGCTCTTTGGCGAGCTTATTGAGTTCGTTGCCGCTGACAGTTTCGTGAATATGCTCCAACCCCCTGTGAGCGTCGTTGACAGCCTCCCAGACGTTGCGGATAAGTTGACGGGTACGAGAATATGCGTTGCGTACATTCTTGTTATAGCCAGCATCCTTGAGCTGTTGCAAAGTGTATTCTTTTTGTGCCATCTCACCTGTCATCATAAGCTCAACAAAGTTATTCATATCCTCTGCTGATTTCAGCTCGGTGATAGAAGTTTGGAACTGCTTGCGCCATCTAGCGCGAAGCTTCTCCTGTGTCTCCTGTGCCTTGCTATAAATCTTATAGAAGCTGTTGAAAATGGGATTCTTCTCTGCCAAGCGGCTTGGACTATTCACAAGCATGTCGGCAATCCCGGCGGCTTTGTCTTTCGCACCCTGTGCCATAGTCTTATGCTTAACAGTGATTTCTCCGGCCTTTGCTCCTGCTTCGTCGGCAAATTTATTCGCTTCTTTAAGCACAGCTTTTAAGTCATCCGGCAAGGCTTTGCCATTTACTTCTTCGATAGGAGTTACCTTGAAGTTTAGCTTGCCATCTGATTGCTCAGTTGCGGAGTAGGATTGTTCCTCTTTTTCGTTGACATCCATAACACCTTGTTGTACACTATATATAGATAGAGGATGACTGTTCGGAACAGCGGACTTACCATCTGGTAAGAAGCGCCCGGCAGCTCCTCTTTTTTTTATGGAATCGTCTATACTGGAATCCGTGCCTTTGTAAAGTGTCTTGAGGTAGATTTCCCCACTAGGTGAGAATTCAAGCACTACGCCGTATTTGGAGCTTCTGCTTCCGCTAGTTTTGAACACCATCGGCTTGCCTCTCTGACCTTGCTCTTTATTTCCGTAATAAACTGCTTCTGGTTCAGATAACCCATCTAAAGCATCAATCCATTCTTCATCAGTCAGATGATGCTCATCTTCTACATGATTAACAGCATCCCCCGCGATTCTGATAATTTGTCCATCAACATTATAAGCAAAATACGTCTTAGAAGCCAGTTTGACTTCTCCACTAAGAACTTTTTCTTTAAAGTTTGGGAAGTCGCTGGCTTTATTTTTATACATAGCCGCATTATACTGTCGTCCCGTTCTACCACTCTCGTTTGTTCCTCGGTTGAACATCTTGCCGCTTCTCGTCGCAAGGTAAATGCCGTTCGGAGTGTGTAAGCCGATTTTATCCAACATCTGCGCCAGCAGATTCTTTACCTTCCAAAGAATTTTCTTAGCGATATTATTGATTGCCAGCGGAGCTTTTGCAGTTTCTTTGTCACGCTTGGCGAAAGCTGCATATTGGTCAGCGATAAGCTCCTCACAACGGTCATCGAGTTCCTGCTCGGAGAGCTTATTAAACGCCACTTCGCCCATCTCTCGCTTCAAGCGCCACTTATAATAACGCATGAGGTCTTCGCGTTCTTTGCTTGTCAACAGTACATTGAAAACAAAGTGCATGGTTTCATGGTCGAGAGTGCCTTCCTTGACTGCTTCGGTCAAGTGAATCATATCCACGATGCCGCCGTTACGCAGCTCTCTGTTATAAAAGCCTTGAATCTCAAAGCCGGAGCCTTTGATGTTAGCAGCATTCAACATACGTCGTTTTTGCTCATCGCTCATCTTCGCCAGCACCGCTGCCTGCGAAGTGTTAGTATCAAGCCAAAGATTTCTGCCGTTCCACAAAGTCGCCACATACACACCGTCAGCCACTTCTACGACTTCCTTGGCGTGTACTGCTTCCGCAAAAGCCTTTTTAAATCTGCCTTTGTTCTGCGGCGTAAGAATCTCTTTGCGCTTCGCCGCATCTTCTGCGGCTGCGGCGTTTTCTTTCGCTGCTCTTTCATCAGCCTTTTCACGTTCGTTTAATCTCTCGGCTGCTGCCTTAAAATGAATGTCGCCAGAAGCGTTCGCTGCATTGTTAAACTCAATCAGCGCTTCTTTTCTCGACAGGCTATCTTTAGCTTTGCCTCCGGAGTTTTCCTCGTCGGTAGTGTAGTCCAGCTTCTTTACGCCTTCTTTGCCGCTGAGGCTGACCTGCATGAAGCCGCTTTGAAAAGCAATATCCAATGCACGAGCGTCAGTACCGAGCGCGATGTTTTCCGCTGTCTTAGAACGAGTGGCAATCTTGTCATTGAAAGCGATGCGTTCCATCTTGGAGTCGGTCGCAAGGTATCTGAACATAGCATTCGACTTGCTACCATAGCGGTAAATGCGTCCCTCAATCTGGATGGCGGCAGTAGGTCTTACAGGCATACCCAGATTAATCAGCACGCGAGGATGCACGCCTGTTGTATCGTGTAAAGAGATACCTTCCTGCCCCGCAGAAGATGTTACCATGATTAAGTCAATGCCGCTGTTGTCATCGTTGAATTCGTCGACAGCGCGTGCTCTATCAGCTTTTTTCTCTTGGCCGTTGATATAACGAACCTTGTCGCCAAAAGCGTTCTTAATGATTGTTACAGGGTTCAACTCTTGAGAAAGGTCAAACTTCACAAGCTCCGGATGCTCCTTTTGGAATAACTCGTAAGCCTGCTTTTGCTCAGTCGTCATTTCTCTAAGTGCGCTATTAGGCAATACAAATGGCTTAGTATTCGCACTGCTAACTCTATCGTGGAACAGCACAACCTTTTTGCCGCGAGAGATATAAGATTTAATCATATCCACCGCAGCTTTAGCTTTGACAGATTCCAGCACATAAGACTGCGCATTGAAGTCGAATCTTTTTCTGAATATCTCGCCTAAGCCTGTGTTGCCAGATATTTCATCAATTACCTTGAAGCCATCCTCAATCTTTTGGATGGTTCCATCATCATCGACTTTAATGAACTGACGGTTATAGTCTTTGTCGATTTCCAGACGGCGGCTAATCATAGCTCCGCTCTTGACCAACATGTCATGGAATTTGATTTCATTGATAGAGTTGTCAGCAACCAGTCCGTTAGAATCTCGGCGGGGTTTGATTTTACCCGTAGAAGTTACGGTAAAGCCAAACACTCTCGTCAAGAAGCCGCCTGCGCTGCCGCCGTATTCGGAGTCGGCATAGTTGAACAGCAAGCCTTCTCCGTAGAAAGCGTTCTGCGGATAAGCAAAAGGCGTTGCGGACAAAAGCAACACCTTGGAGTCACGGCTTTCCATAAGCTTATCGTACTTAGGCTTCTCTTTCTTTTGTGCCTCAAAAATCTTGGCAGTAAGTGCTTTGTTTTCAGCAGTAAGCTTATCAAGCTTCTCTTTCTGCTTTTTGAGCTGCGGAACAGATTGAATAATCGCCGGAGATGTGTCATCTAAAACTTTTTCGAGCTTCTTGATTTCTTCATTGTTGGCTTTACGTTTCGTAAAAAGGTCTTGGTACTTTACGCGGATATAGCCATCAAAGCCATCTGCTTTATGCCCGAACAGTCCACGCAGAGCCAACGCCGCAATGCCTTTATCTTCAAGTGTACCAATGTCGCTACGTCCCGAGCCGCTAATGATATGGTGCGCTTCGTCGCAAAGAATCAAATCCCAATTTTTACCTTGGATTTCTTTGTTGCTTGTCAGCGCAGCATAAGTGATGATGTTGGGCACGCCTTCAACGGGCTTGCCATTAGTAATACGTGCCATATTGTCGATTTGCAAAAGACTGCTGCCAGTCTTTGCCCAAGCGTTACCAATCTCTGCGCTTGGCACGACGATAAGAATATTCTTTTTCCCTTGCAGCAGAAAACGCTTGATAGCTCCTAAGCCAACAAGCGTTTTACCAGTACCTGTACCATTTGCCACAAGGATGCCTACTTTATTTTTACCGAAAAAGCGGTCTTCTACCGCCAGCACATCCTGCTGCTGTTCGGGCAATAAAACAGGTAGCGTCTCGGCGATATTCGCCTTATCCGCTACCTTGATTGGTACTCCATCTTTAATTTCTCTTTGCTTTGCTAATCGTTCGTTAGCTTCATCAGCGGTGTTTTTGCTCTCATTCGGCGAAGATACAGCGTTAGAAGCCCCTTCTCCACGTTTGTCAGATACGGATTGTCCGCTTCCATCAGCGCCACTGCTTCTTCCACTGTCAAGATTTCTGGCGCCGCGTTCCGCAGAATCGGAAACTTCTGAGCTGCCTTGCTGATTGCCTCGTGTTCCGCCAGCAACGGGCCTACTTCCGTGAACATCCTCGCTGCCGTCTCCGCTTGGCTCTCTACGCCCCTGCTCACGAACGCCTGCGCTTGCTTCTGAATTTTCGCCTTGGCTCTGTACCTTGCTTCCGCCGACGGCAGAGACAGGCTCTCCTTCCACGCCGTTTTCAGCCCTGCGTCCACTATTGCTTTCAGTAGCGGTTCCGGTAGTTCGTATAGGCTCATTGTTTCCACCTCCGTTAATCTCTTTTAGTAATTCTATCACGTTAGCATCGTTTTGTCTAGGGTAATACTTGAGACCTGCAAACGCAGCGTCAATGTAGTCTTTAATTCCTTCCAACAACGCAGGCTGGCGTTGTTGAAGCATCTTTTTGAAAGCAGAAGGAGTAATATTTTTGTCTACCGCCGCGCCTGCATAGAATAATGCCTGCCTACGTTTATCGGCCTCTGCTCCCTTGGACTCCAATTTTACATTATCGGGCAATTTCAATAAGAAAGTATGAGCAGCTCTGAGCATTTCTTGCGCAAAGCGCAGCATACGAGAGCCGGATTCACTGGCTCTCGCTGCTGCGCTTTCTAATAATTGTTTCATTCGTCCTGCCCAGGCTCTAAACAGCTCTTTCCCTCTGCCGATTTGGTCAAGAACTTGAGAACCGGCAAATAACAAGCTGTCAAACAGGTCGGCTTTAAACTCGACCATACCACTACTTTGCTTATCGTCCGCCTTGAATTTCAAATTCATCTCGCCTAAGCCGTTCAAAAGGTTTACTAACCCGTCTTCTGCCTCTTTGGAAATTTTAACTTGAGGTATCTCTTCTTGCTGCTCGGTTTCTGGTTGATTTACAGGTTCTTCTTGCTGTTTCTCTTTTTCTTCACCTTTAAGTTTGCTTAGAACTCTGCCTTGGGCAGCTTGCAGGTCGGCTTGAGCTTTTTTTGCACGTTTTGCGGCTGCATCTGCGGCTTTTTGGTCTTCCTCTTTCTTTGTTGTTTTGGCTTTATTGAGAGCTTCATTGGCTTCCCTTCGCGCCTTTTTTGCTTTTTTAGCTAACTCCTGTACGCCCTTATCTTCTGCCAAACGTTGCTTTTCCAAACCAGTTATTTCGTCTGTCAGCAAGTCTAGTTTCTCTCTGGCCTTAGTTAAGTTTTTCTTTGCAACTTCCGCCTTTAATGCTGCGCCGCTTGCCTTGCGTTCAGACTCAACGGCTCTGCCAAGTCCGTCCTGAGCCTTTGACAAAGCGTCTTCTGCTTCCTTAATTGCTTGTGCGTCAGCACCTGTTTTTGCTTTTTCTAGTTTCGCCTCTGCGCTTGCTATTGCATCATGCCAAACTTTAAGCTTTTTCTCGCTCGCATTTCCAAAATCAGCACCAACTTTTTTAAGCGCATCTTCTGCTTCCTGTACAACTCGACGTTGCTTTTCGACTTCAGCCTGTTTATCTTGATACTCTTGCTGCTTTTTGCCAAACAGAACATCTTGCATGGCCTGCTTAATGTCTGCTGACGGCAAATCCTCAATAGCTGCATCCGGGAATCTCTCGTGCAGAAGCGCTGCTGTTTTTGGCGCAACATCGTCGTCACGGACAGTAGGGTCGTTGATACCCTTTGTTGCCTCTTCGATAGCCATAATATCGTCGATTGACAAATTATTTTTCGTCTTATAACCACCACGAGTAGTAGGTTTAACGCGGCCTTCGTGCTTCTCGTAAATAGTCCAATAGCAATCTCCGAGCGCACTGTTTGAGAATGAGAATCCTTCTTGCTTTACGAGCTTGTCGTACTCTTTGTTATCTTTCAGTTGCAAATCTCTAAATACTGCTTGGCGAATAACTTCGTCCCAAGTCAACGGATTACCGTCTTTGTCTTGGATAGGACTATCTGAAAACAGCAAATCATAGGCTTCGGCAGCGTCTTCTTTACCATACTCTTTCTGCACGCTTTCCAAGAAGTCGTCTGTCGCATCTTCTGGAATCTCAGAGATATAGGTCGGCCCTTCCTCCGCGGGTTCTTCCTGCTGCTTTTGCGCTTTCTGCTGTTTAGTATAAGCATCAAGCGTTGCAGTTTCCTTGCCGTCGAAAGCAGAGATAATATCAGCCATAGAATTAGGAATCTTGACTGGTTTTTCGTTACCGTCATAAACAACATAGTACACAGTGCGCTCGCCGCTCTTCGCTTTCTTATCTTTGACAACAGAAGTCAAAAGCTGTGGGTGCTTGTCGAACATATCAATAAGCAAATCGCGCATCTCTGGGTGCTTTGTGAGATACTTGCCCAGCGCCTCTGCTGCTTTCGGATTGCTTTCCGCAAACTTTTCAACAATGGCATTGTAAGCGTTCTCGCGCTCGCCCAGTTCCTTGGATTCATTGACAAGAATGTTATCGGTAATTACACGCTCAACATCTTCGTCGTCCTTAGATTTAACAGGTTTAGAAGTTTCTTCTTCGCCGCTGTGGTCGCCAAATAAACTTTCGAGAATATCTATGTCGCCTATGCCTTGGTCAATACCGCTTTTTTCCCACACGCTAAGCTTATATTCTTTCTTCTTCGGCTTTTCTACTTGCTCAGCCTCGCCGTTTTCCCCTTCACCTTTGTCGTCGCCGGTTTTTGCTTTGACAGGTTCTTCAGATTGTTTGTTTTGTACTGGATTTTCGGAGCCTTTGTCGTCACCTTTGCTCCCCGTCCCGTTCTTATCAGTTTCATTGGTTTTGCCTCCGTTGTTGTCATCGCCACCTTTGTCAGCAGCAGCGGTATTCTCCGCTTCCCCTGCGCCGTCTTTGGCAATAAACTCTTTAGCCGCTTCTGCGCTATCAAAATCATGCCATTCGTCTATACCTTTGCCCATTTTACGTACCTTCTTTGCTTTTTCGTTCAGAAGGTATTTTACACCGCCGTCGGCAGATTTGTAAATAGGCAAGCCATACATCGTACCATCATGCTTCTTGTCGCCGAGCGCTTCGTCAGCGGGAGCCGTTTCTCTTTTTTTGTTTACGAGCGCATCAACTTCTGAATCATCAAGCGGTTGTTGCGGTCTTGACTCTTGTGCAGTCTGAGCCTTCTTGCCCTTTACCGCCTTTGCGGGAGCTTTATCTTCTCCCTCGCCTAGAGCTGCGCGTCTTGCCCTGTCTATAAGTGCAAACTGTTCAAT
>ERZ1034739.105-NODE-105-length-30097-cov-9.671527_pt1 | contig 30097 bp, 52 predicted proteins | sample MGYA00520636_ERZ1034739 | MGnify/ENA primary metagenome ERZ1034739 (study PRJEB33766, sample SAMN09781703) | gut metagenome | biome: gut microbiome | host: Homo sapiens | place: Madagascar | study: EMG produced TPA metagenomics assembly of the PRJNA485056 data set... | reverse complement strand
CTATATAAGTTATATTAACCCCCTATAGTCCCCCTTCTTATGCCACTATAACGTAAAAACCGTAAAAAAGTTGCAAATATACAAATATTTTTATCTATTGCAACCAAATTGTGCTGACATAACGTTAAGGCGGCATAAAACAAGAAATTAAAATATATGACAAAGATTTTGAATGTTATTAAACCGTTTATGCATTTGGTTCCTGGTGATACGTTTGAACTGAATAAAGATGGTAGTTATACAGCAAAACATCACGATGAGTTTAATCATACAGATGATTCAGGTGATTACAAATCATCATTTACATCAGAGCTTACAGTATCTGCTGATTATGTAAATAATTTGATTAATGATGGAATTATTTATCCAGATGAGCCTAAGAAGCCTTTTGTAAATGTATTTGATGAGATTGACAATATGCTTGATGCATATACAAAAGATCTCAAGAATATAAATACTGACATGGATAATGCTCCTGAATGTTTGAAAGTAGAGAAGACTACCGTTCTTAAAAATCTCATTAAAACGCTTAACTATCTAAAGAACCTTAGAAAATGAACGAGGATAAGTTAATGAATCAGTCGCAGTTAGCAGAAAGCGTTGCTGAAAAAATCCCTTACACATTTCACGATTGTTTTCTTGTTAAACCGCTGGACAAGATCATGGTAAAGAAGGAAGTTACAGAACTTCCAAATAATAAACCGGTTAAGGATAAAGATGGCATAGAAGCTGTTGAAGGAACTCCGAAGACCGAGGTAAAAGAAGTAGAGTCTGATTATCAACAAGGTGTTGTGATTAAGATACCATCGACATACAAAGAGACTGATAATAAACTCATGAGTGTAAAAATCGGAGATATTATCTTATACAAACCTACAAGAACAATGCCGTTCGATCTACTTAAAGATAGTAGACTTATACGATATTTCGATATTGTTGCTGTAAAGAATGATTGACATTAACAATGTAATAAAAGAAGTATCTAATAAACTTAATATAGATGAATAGATTGTAGATGTTGTATGTAAACACCCATTTAAACAAACAGTTGATTTAATGAAAGGTGATGATACAAAAGATATACTATTCAATACACTATTTAAGTTTAAGTTGAAAACCAGATTTAAAAACAATAAAAAACAAAAATACAGATGAAGACACTAGTTTTTTTAGGAACCGGAAGATACACTAAAACACCGGTACTTGTAGATTATGCCAAGAATACAATTGAGTTACTTAATCGTACTCGCAGTGCTATTAATGAAGTTTATATAGCAAAAGAAGACATGCTTGTTAGCTACAAGAAGAATGGAAAAGATACAACCGTTAAAGCCAATAAGGGAGATGTAATCGTAACATTCTACGATGAGGATTTCATTGAGTATCCAGTGGTTGTAGTAAAGAACGCAGATTGGAAGGCTAATATGGTTTCTTATCTTAAGAAGCAAGAAGCTGAAAAATCAAAGAATCTTGTGCAAGCACAGTATAGTGATTGTGAATGCGGAAGTATCTGTAAGCAAGATTGTTAATAATTAAAAAATTAAAATTATGAAGAAGAACAAGTATTTATTTGTTGTAGATCTTACAGAGTGTGAGAATAGCGTAGACGTATTTACTTCAATTGCTGACGCTAAGGTGCTTGCTGGAGTAGCTATCAATATTCCAGAGTACATGGCTATAATTGAAAGTACAGTTGAGAATACGGTTAGTACTACATGTATTATAGACAGTATTGCAAGTAATATAGTAAGCATTCTCAATAAGAATGCAGACAAGAAGAAGGATAATATATTCAAACGCTTCTGGAACTGGCTTACAAATAAGAAATAAGTTGGTTACTAAAACTAGGTTTTACAGTGTACCTTAAACACTGTTTATGCCCTGTAGTTTAGTTGGTAAAACATTAGGCACATAAGAATGTCTAAGAATTGGGGTTCGATTCCTCGACGAGGCGCTATAAGTTAAATTTTCTCATGTGTAACCTTATAAGACAACTGGTGGAGTCAGGCGATACAAAGCTACTAGGTTGGTTCGATTCCAACATAAGGTTCTTACCAGAATAATAATAATTTTTCATAATAATAGATGAAGTTGGAGTTAGTATAACGGTAGTACATATGAAACCCAAGCGGCCATAAGAAAAGGTTCAATTCCTTTACTCCAACCAATAGAACTAATCACGCTTAGTTTAGCGAACCGGGATTAGTCTTTTGCTTTCATATTTTGTAAACGATAGTTTATAGAATATGCGTTGATTACGAAACAATCAAACCGATTGCACAGGATCGGTCAATTGTCCTGCGAAGACAACGACACGAATGAGGTCCGGCTTTTATGTGAAGCTTAAACATAATTATACATAGTTCGATGGCACATAAAAGGATAGATTAGCCTTAGGTATCCTCTATGTATATATTCCCCTATGGCGTAACGGTAGCGCGGAGGGCTCTAACCCCTCGTCTGTCTGGGTTCGAATCCTAGTGGGGGTACTATTACTATTATATTATTCAGACGATGTTAGAATAACGGCAGTTCATACTTTATAAACGAAGTAAGGTGTCTGTTCGAATCAGATACATCGTCCATAAATTTAATACATATGAATATAGGAACACATAATTCATTGACATATCTTACACCTAAAACATGGTGGGGTAAATTAATTAGATTTACTGCAAGATGTCAATCAATAGATTACGAAAAACAGTACGAACTTGGTGCAAGAGTATTTGATATACGATTGTGGTATGATGATCTACTTTGTGTAGAAGTTCGTCATGGTAGAATAACATATGAGCATTCATACAGAATATTGCATAAAATGCTAGAATTTCTCGATGAGAAAGGAGATTGCTATGTACGAGTATTATGCGAAGAAGATTCTTTTGCCAAACACGATCCTTTAGCTGTAAATAAAGAACATGAATTTGTTGAGGACTGTGAGTTCTACGAGAGTCGATATAAGAATATAAAGTTTTTCGGAGGTAATAGAAAATACGATTGGAAAGTATTGTATGACTTTAAGAATAAAGATATACCTACATTGATTGATAAGTATTCTAGTACTACATCTTTATTTAAGAGTAATAATAAGTTCTTACGTATAATTGATGATTTGTGTCCTATATTATATGCTAAATTGAAGAACCATACAAATATAGAAAAACATAAACAATCAGGTTCTAAAGATTATTTATTTATAGATTTTATAAACATACAATAATATGGAAATTAAATTTAAGAGATTATCAGATAACGCAGTATTACCTAGTAAGGCACATCCTACAGATGCAGGTCTTGATCTTACATGTACAAACATTACAAGTGAAGTTAATGAGTGTGGACAGTTTGTTTTAGTGTATCACATAGGTATTGCTGTTGAAATTCCGGTTGGTTATGTTGGTTTGATATTTCAGAGATCTAGTGTATATAAGAAATCATTAACTCTTACTAACGCTGTTGCAGTAATAGATTCTTGCTACAGAGGTGAACTTGTTCTTAAGTTCAAGAATACCAGTGGTGATTCTATTCCAGCTGTATACAATATTGGTGATAGAATTGCACAGTTAGTAATTATTGAGAATCCTGAAGTTGAACCTGTTTTTGCAGATACTCTTTCAGAGACTGATCGTGGTGAGAACGGTTTTGGTTCTTCAGATAATAAAGATATTAGCGCGGATACAGGATCTCAGAATACTGAGACTGCACCAGATCAAGCGGCTGAACCAGCAAACGGTTCTGAGTCGGATAAATAATACCGGTATAAAATCCGAGGAAGGGGGTGTCCTACATAGGGCTTCCCCTTTATTTGTATATATACTAACTAAAAATTAAATTAACATGTTAAAAACACAAATAACTGGGGCTAAGTATTTATCCCCACAAACTAACCAGATGACTAATCTTAATATTGCTGTTCCGGCCGATAGCAAAGATACTGAGTTTGGTACATCTGATATACTGCTTGCTAAAGATACAGCTGCATTGGTAGCTGATGTAAAGCGTACAGCGCTAGAAGGAGAGAAGACCACAATATTTGCTCCAACACATGTGGACTCTAATATTAAGTTTGAAAAGAATGTGAATCTAGCTGATGGATGCTTGTACATAAAAATAAATTTTGATAAACTTATTAATCTACAATACGGTGATTATGCTGAATTAATGTATATTAATAATTATGATGTAATCTTGTAGCATAATGGCGTCAACGGTTTGATGATACATATCTATTTGAATGGTGATAGTCACGGCGGGTATTATTTTACTATCAATGACCGACAATTTGAAACTACGATATATAAAGACGGACGAATCGAATGTGTGTCCGATGCTAAGCAAAGAATTGTTGGAAAAGTTAATCAACAATTTAAAATACGCGGCTTTAATACTATTGCTAACAAGTGTACTTATACATGTGAAGCATTTCAACATAACTTTTTAGACGTGAAAATGTCACAGCTTGATAATGATTGCAACTACATTAGAGCACTAAAAGACGGAAGTTTGCGAATTAATAAAATCATATTCGGTTATGGTGATGAAAATATGAAGTAGATTAAATATAATGGATCATTGTGTCTTCCACGTAATACCGTCCTTGCTGTTGACGATGATACTAATTATTCCCTCGACGCTTTGTTTGAGTATATAAACGATTGGAATTTGTATCAAATAGTAAGTTCTTTACCTACAGCCGATTTTGATCCCAAATGTATCTACATGATTAAGAAAACTGATCCTGCTGATTCAAGTGTAAGGTACGATAAATACATTTACATTATAGAAGATAGCGCTTGGGAAAAGATAGGCTAATTCAACTAGGTCTTAATGTAAGCATTACGGGGTTCGCTACCCCGCCTAGTGCAACAGAATCTACCACATATTATATATGAAAAAGGTAGGTCTTATTTTTAATTAATTAACGGACTGGGATTAATCCAGTCCCAGTCCATATTGTTTTACTTATAAATTTTAAGTACTATGGATACACTTGAGAAGATTTATTGTACAGGACATGATAATAATGATGCCCTTATTGCTACACTGGCTAACCAGCGTAATAACGATCCCATGGCTGCTGCAGCCATGATGAATGGCGGTATGAATAACTGGATGAATAATCCGTTAACTAAATGAGACGCGATGATAAAAACAGTAGAAGCTACAAACAATCACTATACAGTTAGTGATGCTGGAATAATATATAAAGACGATATAGAAGTTCCAATAAAACATCAACGAAATGGATATTGTATAGTTCCTATTAAATTAATATTCGGAACTAGACATTTTTCAGTACATCAAATAGTTGCTGCTTATTTTTGCAATAATGATGATCCAATTAATAAATTACAAGTTAATCATATTGATGGAAATAAAGATAATAATTCTGCAAGTAATTTAGAATGGTGTACAAATCTAGAAAATCAAAGACATAGAATTGATGTTCTTGGAAAAAGAAATGACGGTATAAATAATCCTATGTATGGGAAATCTGGTATAAAATCTCCAGTATACAAAGGAATTATATATCAATACGACAAAGATTGGAATTTAATAAATTAGTATGAGGGCAGTGGATTTGCTGCTAAATATTTAAAAGTATCGCCGTGCAATATATTGAGAGCAATTAGTAACGGAAAGTTATATAAAGGTTTTTATTTTACTCGCAATAAGCGGATTTAAAACTGTGTGAACTCAGGGAAACTCCCACGTGGACAATCCTGATCCAAGCCTCATTTGAGGAAGGAGCAACGACTATCGAAAACATAGGTGTAACAACTGAAGAAGTGAGTAGAGTAGGCTTCAAGTGAAGTCGAAGCGCACAGGCCTAGAAATAGGTATGATATAGTCTAAACACTATGGCGACATAGTGAGAATGTATGGAAACGATACATTTGTAATACAATGTTATATATCTCGTTTGGATGATGTTTGCAAACCGTTTCTGGGGAAATGACAATGGTGTGAACAATTGCCAGTTAGATTCTCTGAGAAATCAGATGGCTGACAATTAGAACAGCAATCTGTTGATGGACGCAGTAAAAGGTAATAACTGTGCTATCGGTCAGTTGGCAAGTAATCTGAATTGTGATTTTAATACACTTAACAATGCTATATGCAGTGTTCGTTCTGGTATACAGGAAGTAGCAGGTAAAGTTGGATTCTCTGCTGAGCGCGTAATTAACGCAATCAACATGGGCGATGCTAACATTACATCTGCATTGCAGAACTGCTGCTGCCAAACACAGCAGAACATTATCAAGATGGGTTACGAACAATAGTTGGCAACATGTAACCAGACTAATACCATAACATCTGCTATCAATTTCGTTAATTCGGGACTTGAGCGCGGATTCTCTAATATTGGTTATTAGATGGCTACAGACAAGTGTGACATAATTAGAGCTGGACAGGATAATACACAACGTATCATTGATACATTGAATAATCATTGGTCAGCTGATTTGCAGTAGAGGTACAACGATGCTAGACTTGAACTGAGTCAGCAACGTCAGAATGCTACATTAATTGCGGCTCTTAAAACTACACCTGCTGCTTAATATTAATTAATCATATGATTGGGCGGGAAACCGCCCTTTCGTATGTTAAAACTATAAGCGTATGTTATTTAAAGACGTAAAACAGAATTATACAGTATATATACTGGATAAACAAGATATGAATATATCTCAAGCAAAAGTATCTGCAGTAGGATTTCCTAGAATGGATATAATGTAGAATACACCTAATACACAAACTGTAGTAGATATAACTCTAGACAGTAATGGTAAGATAGCTACATATACTATTCCTGAAAGTCTCTCTGTTACTTATGCTGGTAATATTGTTCTTTCCACAGATAAGGATGGTCTTATGCATGAAATAGAAGCTATGAAGAATAATGCCGAACAGGTGTTAGCTTCTGTAGATAAGCAGAAACAAATTCTTGATAAAGCAAATACATTGCTATCAGAACTAAATCCTGTCTATAAAGAAAAGAAGGAAACTGATCTTAGATTCTCTAAGATTGAAAACTCTATTAGTGAAATGAAAGATATGTTTGCAAACTTTTTAAATACATACAAACATGAAAGTAATAACAATACAACGGCATCAGTAGTATGAAGATAGTAATACTACTGATGTAACAAAGCATGACAAACCTATTGAACTAGCTGAAATAGTAGACTATATTGCTGAACATAAATATCATTTTACAGAAACTCTTATGAATCACGCTATATCAAAGATGGAGAATGTAGATGGCTCATCTAAGCGTATATCAAAAGATGATGTTGAAAACTATATTAATATACATGGTTATAAACATCCTGTAAAGTCTAATATATATGATATAACATATACAGCAAATATGGCATATGCTGATTTTTATCCTTCATTGCTCGATACTACTGATAAATGTATAGAATACGCATTATCAGTAGCTAACGATGTAGATGGATATGAAGGTATAGAGTTTTGCAGATATTTAGCAGACTTGATGGGTAAGCATGTTAAAATAGATAGAAATAATTTTATTTAAGTAAATCAATACAGATATACAAATGAAACAATCTAAACTATTTGGTACTAGACTTATTGAAAATGTTAAAGTACCTAAAATACCTTCAGTAATAACGTTGAATTAGTATGAAGGTTTATCAAATATTGATTTCGAAGAGGGTGATTTACTAGATGCAAATAGTATAAAATTGTACATAAAACGTATGTCCGGACTTGACAATGTTGTTACATTTAACAATCTTGCATCTAATACTAAACCTGGTATCGTACAATGCGGAAATAGTATTAATGTACTAAACGGAATTATAAACGTTGAAAGTATATCTGATCAATTTATACATGATTTAAAATGAGTAAATTTTTAGACGAACACGGATTGGAAGTATTGTGGGGTAAAATTAAAACCAAATATGCAACTAATGATACCGTAAATGGAATTCTCGATGGTGATAAGCCTCTTGTAAACCCTGTAATTGCTTCTGCTAGCTGGCAGGTGTACAAGAATGATGGAACTACACCAGTAGGTTCTCCAAATACTTCTATTAATATTTCCGTAGAGAATGGCTATAAGGTTAAGTTCACCGGTACATGGAAGTGGACACAGACCAGTGGTAGAAAGAATCCTACAGCTACTTCTGGTAGTTGGGGAACAACTCTGCCTGCAAGCAATACAGCAAGTAATGCATATACATCAGGTTTGCTTACAGCTACCACTAATATTACACAGAACATAACAGCTCCTCAGGCAGGACTTGTGTATAAGGACGGTAAGATTCATCAGGCAGATGCTTCTGCTTTGGATACTACATCATGTACAGCAAGAGTAACTTTTGGTAATAAGATATTCTACGGTGTTGCTACAGCAGGTACTCCTACAGATGCAATGATCAGTAGTCTTGCAGGTGAGATTACAACATCAAAGACCAAGCAGGTTAATGCTAGTGCTACAAGTGCTACACAGATGTACGTATATGCATATCCTGCATCTTGGGGAGATTTGAGAGCTATTTCTAAAGATGGTGTAGATGCAGTACTTACCGCATTTACTAAAACAACAGTTAATCACGACAATGGTTCAGGTGCAGCTGCAGTACCTTATAATGTATATTATACCGGTAACGGTGCATTGAACGCTAATTGTACACTTAAATTTGAATAATTATGGCAGGAAGATTATATAGAATGGCGAAAGTCGTGTCTGCTAACCCTAAGAGTTGGGGTATAGTAGATGCAAATGAAATTTCAGGTTTTAAAAGAGTAGCTAAGCTTTCTGATCTTTATTCAATAGCTGAGTGTATTCTTTCTTCATCATACGGTGATGGAGTAACTGATGGTGTAGATGCAGTTGGTCAGATTTGGCATGTATCTGAGACTAATGGTGATTATAAGTTGACAAACTGGGCTAATCGTAAGAGTGCTGCAGGTTGGACTAAACTTTCTTATGGTGGTGATGTATCTGTTCCAGTTAAGGATGTACAGGTAGATGGTACTACTGTTGTTTCTAATGGAATAGCTAATATCAATTTGACAGATTATGCTAAGAAAAGCGATGTTACTGAAGATCTTAAGAATTATATAGCACGAGCAGAAAGAGGAGTTAGAAATGGAGTAGCTCCTCTTGATAGAGACAATATGATACCTCTGTAGTATCTTGGTCATCTTGACATGACTGTGTTTACAGTCGTAGAAAGCCTTCCTACAAGTGATATAGAAAACAAAGTATATCTTGTTAAATCTTCATTGACTTCTGACAAGAATATCTACAGCGAGTATATTTATATAGGAAACCGTAATGGTGTATATGATGCTACTAAGTGGGAGAAGCTTGGTGAAGTAGCTGCTAAGACAGACCTTAGTGAGTATTATAAGAAGACTGAGGTTTATAATAAGGACGAGATTGATACTAAGGTAACTACTCTTAATACTAATATTGCACCATTAGTATCTGGTATTACAGCTAATCCTCATTTAAATATTGGTCCAACTGATCCAAATAAAGACACCTATGAACTGACAGTTAAGTATAAAAATGGTACTAATAACATTGTACACATTAAGCCTGCGACCAATACTGATGCTGGAGTAATGACCAATGCTCAAAAAATCAAGCTTGATGGAATTGCAGTAGGTGCTAATAAGACTGTTATTGATGCAGTAATGAGTACTACAAGCACTAATGCTGTACAGAACAAAGTTATAGACAATGCTATAAAAACTCATAAGATTGATGGCAATAACTTGACTGGAAAGTGGGAAACTGATGGAATTGAATATTGGCTCCTTGGACAAGGTGATACCGGAGACGGTAAAGTTAGTGCATTAACAGACACACTTACATATCAGTATAACCCATCAACCCACAGCTCTTTGTCAATAGATGGTTCAGATGTTTGGGATGCTTCGACTCTTACAGCTCTTACAGATACAGAATTAAATAATATATTGAAGTAATTATGAAAGTATTGGATGAAAGTGGCGTTAAAAAAATAGTCAAGGATTATAAAGATGCCGATGCGAATATAAAAAATAATATAAGTAATTTTAAGACGTCTATTACAAAAAAAGGCAACCCTTTATGTAACATGATATTTGGATCTACACATGATTCACAACAATATTATGTAAGTGAATATACAGATAAAGAAACTCCGTATATATTGCTAATGGTATCTAATCCAAGATTAGATTTATATGGATATATTTATATGTTACAATCTATGTCGGATAACAGCGAAATAATTAAAAGTGATTTTGTAAGTATGACCGCTGAAGGTACTGCATATGTAGCAAAAAATAAGCCATTTTCTATAATACGTGGAAAAGTAAATGGAGTTGATCGTAATTATATTGCAATAGGACCAATGCCTTGGTATACTAATGTTAAGAGAATAAATATCTCTTATGACGTTGAATTAAATTAGACGTCCCGTATATATAAGATTACAGATATTAACAAATTACTCCAATATACTGGAACATCTCTTGTACAAAATATAACAGACATAAAAGGTGTCATTTAATTATGTTCGATATACAAGGTAATAAAATAATACTAAAAACAGATGAATTAGCTATACCTCCATTTAAAGACTATTATAACAATGCTAAAGATAAACAAGAAGCATTAAAGAAGATAGAGTTTATAGTATGGAGGTATAAATGGAATACTCCATATGAAGCATATCCAGAAAAGGAACGTACATAGAGAGTAGCTAAAGATGTTTTTAAGGATGAGAATTTTAAACCTGATGCATAGATGATGGAGTTAGCAAAGCGTTTTAATGAGTTTCAAGAGACTCCTATGACTCGTTTGTTGACTTCATCAAAACATGCAGCAGAGGCAATAATGAGTGTAATGAATAGTTATTCTGAGACAGAGTTAGATATAGATAGTGCTACTAAAGTATCTAAACTTCTCAAGGATATAAGTGGAATAATCAAATCGCTCGATATGGCGATGAAACAAGCAAAGGCCGAACAAGCTGAAACCGGTAGAGTTAAAGGTGGAGGTATAATAGGTCGTTATGAAAATCCTAGATAATGAATGATGATGAATTTTACAAAAATTGCTTTTGATAAGCTTATGAGTAGCAATTACTCAAAAAAATAGATGATGACAGATTTCATCAATGACTAGTATAATGGCAATATTGATGAATTTCTTAAAGAACACACATGGTGTACTGGCGGTATTGAAAATGACGATAACATAATGGTACATATATTTGCAGGAATTCCTGATAGTGTAACCCATGTTCATCCGTTAAAAGCATCTGTTGGCGTAAACACACAGACTGGAGATTCAGAATTATTCAATACTTACGAAGATAAAAATTAAATATGGTAGATTTCAATAAGCACATTTATAATTCTATAAAATTCAGTCCTGCTGCTGAATTTTTTAAAAAACACAAATGCTATACATTAGCACCAAGAGAAACTACTGATTATAATAATTATTGGGATCAAGAAACAGAAAGATGTTTAAATGGTTATACTGCACCTGATGGTGATTACATTACAGGATACCATTACTTTTATCTAAATTATAGTCCTATTATGAAACTAGAAGAAGTTAAGTATACTGATAGAAATGGAAACGTACGTACGAGACGTGAACGTATATTAGACTTTCCAAGATTTTGGGACTATGATTACTATTACTACAATGCTATAGAAGAAGCTGAAGATCAAGGTAAGCACATGTCGGTGCTTAAAAGTAGACAACGCGGATACTCTTTTAAAGGAGCATCAATGCTAGTACGTAATTATGAATTGATACCTGGATCTAAAAACTTTGCTGTAGCATCAGAACAAAAATTCCTTATCGGTGACGGTCTTTTAACAAAGGCTTGGTAGATAATGGATTTTATAGATAAACACACTGACTGGGCAAAACAACGTCTTGTGTCCACACGTATGGAAAGAGTTGCGGGTTATAAAGTAACTGATGAATTCGGTAAACAAACTGAATAGGGTTACATGTCATCTATAACAGGTATAACTCTTAAGAACGACCCAGAACGTATTCGTGGTACTCGTGGTAAATTAGTACTATGGGAAGAGGGAGGTAAATTCCCTGGATTATCAGATGCATGGCGAATAGAACAGCCTTCTGTAGAAACAGATGATGGTGTAGCTTTTGGTCTTATGATAGCTTTTGGTACAGGTGGTACAGAAGGTGCTTCGTTTACAGGTTTGAAAGAATTATTTTATAAACCTGAAGCATATAATGTATTAGCTTTCCCAAATATATGGGACGATAATGCTGAACAAACTAATTGTGGGTTCTTTGTTCCATCATGGAGTAATCTAGAATCTTTTGACGAAGATGGAAATTATGTCTATATGGATGAAGATGGAAATAGTCTTCGTGAGAAAGCTATTGAAAATCTAATAGAACAACGTAATAAAATTAAAGATGGCGGAGCTTCACAATAGTCTATAGATAGATTTATATCAGAGCGTCCTATTAAACCAAGAGAAGCTGTACTTGAATTAGGTAAGAATATATTTCCTAGAAAACTTTTAATGGATCAATTAACACGTATACGTACAAATACTAAGTTACGTAATATGAAACATATAGTTGATCTAAATTGGGATGGTAATGGCTAGATAATGGCTACAGAAAAGAAATCCGGAGATATTACTGAATATCCACTTAAGAAAGGAGATAAGCCACATGGATCCATAGTTATATGGGAATACCCTATAAAAGATCCACCATTTGGATTGTATATTGGAGGATGCGACCCGTACGATCATGATGATTCATTTACGAATTCATTAGGATCAGTATTCATATTTAAACGTGTAAAAGCAGGAGAAGCTTGGAACGATGTAATAGTAGCAGAATATTCAGGTAGACCTGATACAGCAGAAGAGTATTATGAGAATGTCAGAAAACTATTAGTATTCTATAATGCTAGATTATTATTTGAGAATGAACGTAAAGGTATATATCCTTACTTCACAAACAAACACTGTGATTACCTACTCGCAGATTAGCCCGATAAGATTATTTCTGAAGTCTTTAAGGACAGTAAGGTACAAAGACGTAAAGGATGTCATATGACTAAATAGATTAGAGCATATGGAGAAGGACTTATCTTGGAGTGGTTACTTGAAGAATATGAACCGGGACATCCTAACGTAGAGAGAGTATATAGCGAACCTTTGATAGAAGAACTCATAGAAAATGATGGTGTCAAGAACGTAGACCGTGTAATAGCATTGTGTATGGTTATGATATATAGAGAAGAGTTATACTAGGTGAAGGTTAGCAAATCACAAGAATAGAATAAATAGGTTGAACTCTTTGAATTGCCGTTGTTCGGAAAATAGTGGTTTTAGGACAATAGCACACAAGATGATATACCGATATTTAGTTTTTAACAATGGTTAGAATAGAAGATAATTTATACAATGCAACATTTCCGCAACAGAAGTTACCTCTATCAAAGAAGAATGAGGATTGGCAACATAGTTGTGTGAATTATATTATCGGAGAAGGTAATATTGTATCCGGCGGAAGATAGAATACACAATTTGGGGAGCTGCAGACTTATTATAATCTATATAATAGTATTTTCGACGAAAAAGATTTTAAACGTATAACCAACCCATTTAAAGTAGATGATGGATTCCCAGCAACACCTTAGGATTTTAATATCATACGCCCTAAGATTGACCTACTCATTGGTGAGGAAACAAAGAGACCCATGAACTTTAGAGTAGTGCGTACATCTTAGGAAGCCGTATCTGATTTAATGGATAAGGAAAAAGAGATGCTTATGCAATACATGATGTCTGCAATAATGGCAAAAATGGATCCTGAATAGCAATAGCAATTTTAGCAATAGCTTTAGAGTGGAGAAATAATGCCTCCTGAGCAAATTGCTAAGTATATGGATAGTACATATAAAGATGTAGTTGAAAATACAGCGTATCATACGCTTTCTTATTTGAGAGAAAAACTCAATATAGACAATGAGTTTATAAAAGGATGGAAAGACGCTCTTATCTCCGGAAATGAGGTGTATTATGTAGGTGTTCAAAATGACGAACCTTATATGGAGCGTGTTAATCCTTTATTCTTTTCATACGATAAAAGCCCTGATCTAGAGTTTATAGAAGACGGATCTTGGTGTTGTCGTAAGATGAGATTACCTGTAGCAGAAGTGTACGACAGGTACTATAATAAACTAGATGAAAAAGATCTAAATAAACTTAACGAAATGCTTACCGGTAAACCGATGGGCGATATGCGTGAAGGTGATCCTATAGATACTGGTGGTGGAATATAGATGCATATTTATGATAATCCTGAGTTTGATCAGAAGAGTAGATATTGTATAAACGTATGGCATTGTTGCTGGAAGTCTTTTAAGAAGATATTCTATGTAACATACATGGACGAAACTGGAACACCTCAAGTACAAATAGCAGATGAATCATACAAAAAAATCGGCAATGAATTATCTGTAGAGCCAGATTGGATTGTAGAAGTATGGGAAGGATACCGTGCAGGTAGTGATTTATATTTTGGAATACAACCTATTGAATACCAACACGTAAGTATTGATAACCCTAATAGTCAAAAGTTACCGTATTGTGGTTGTGTATACAGTAATACTAATAGTAAACCTAGATCACTTGTAAGTATTCTTAAACCATTACAATATATGTATATTGTATTATGGTATAGACTTGAATTAGCTATTGCACGTGATAAAGGTAAAGTTGTTAATATGGATATTACATAGATACCTAAGTCTATGAATATTACACCTGAACGCTGGATGCATTATCTTTCTAGTGTAGGTGTTAACTTTATAAACCCATATGAGGAAGGCTGGAATGTTCCTGGTCGTGAGGGCGGAAAGCCAGCTACATTTAATCAGATTACAGCATTGGATCTTACAATGTCTAATGTTATATCCGAATATATTCAGTTGATGGATAAGATCGAATAGCTTGCCGGAACTATATCTGGTATTACTGAACAACGTCAAGGTGCTATTAGTTCTTCAGAACTTGTTGGTAATGTTGAACGATCTGTTGTATAGTCTTCACATATTACAGAGCCTTTATTCTGGGCACATGCACAATGCAAACGTCATGTGTTAAACATGTTACTTAATACAGCTAAAGGTGCTTGGCAGCAAACCGGTAAAAAGAAGTTATCATATGTATTTGATAATGGAGAACGTGCATTTCTTGATATAGCAGATAAGTTCTACTATGAAGACATGGATGTGTTCGTAAGTGATACTTCTAAAGATCTTGAGAATATACAGAAACTTCAACAGCTTATACAACCTGCTATGCAGAATGGTGCTAGTCTACTTGAAGCAGCTGAGATTCTTACCAATGATAACTTTAATATTATCAAACAGAAGCTTGCAGCTATGCAGAAACGTCAAGAAGAACAAGCACAACAACAGCAACAAGCTGAAGCACAAGCGCAGCAACAGCTTCAACAGATGCAAAATGAAGCTAAACAACAAGAACTTATGCTTCAAGAAGCTCAAATGGATCTTGATAGATATAAGATTGATCAAGATAATGCTACTAAGATTACTGTAGCTGAGATATCCGCATATCGTGGTACCGAAGATAAAGATGCTAATCAAAATGGTATACCAGATCCTATGGAAATAGCTAAAGACGCTACTATACAGATGAAGATCCGTGAGGATGCTTATTCTAAGCGATACGAGTCTAAACAGAAGAAAGAGATCGAAGATGCTAAAATACAGCTTGAGAAAGATAAGATGAAACACGAATCACAACTTCAAGCGCAAAAAGATAAAGCTGCTATGGAAAGAGAGCAACTTAAAGCTAAAACTGCTTTGAAGAATAAAGTAACAGGAGAGCGCTGATTATGAGAAACATTAAAGATTTTCAAGCACGTTATGATAGATGGAAGAATGGCGAACGTTATTGGGATATAAGAGGTGTTGATTTGCCTAGGTATGATACTGGAGATAAGAACACAGTGGTCACTAACGACGGTAGTGTATTTAATGTAGACCCTAGTGCAATTGGTGCACGTAATCTTGAAGTTACTACACCTGAGGTATAGGTTATTGCGCAAAAACCTCTTTATCTTAAGAAGAGAGATTAGTTGTTAGGCGATATTATATATAATCCTGGTGAAATTCGACAAGGAGAAGAGCCTTCTGCATTAGATAATGTTCGTACGTTCTTAGGTAGCCACCGAGACAATCCAATTGCCAGAAACGTCGAACAGTCTATTGAAGACTGGCAACACCATAAAACACCGATGCAGGCTAGCTTTGACAACTTCGCGTATATGAACCCGTATACCGCGACAATAGCTGCTGGAAGTAATCTACTGTCTGATCGTGGAATTAGGCGAACAGTAAACCTTGCCAAAAACGGACAATACGGTAGTGCAGCATTGTCTGGTTTAGGAGATTTGTTTGATGCATCTATATTTTCGTATGGCGGGCGATATATAAAGAACAACGGAATGTTTGACACTGCTAACTTATTTGAGAATACCAGGTTCGGAGATTATTTACGAAATAAAATCATCCCTTCTGCACTTGCCAACAATTTCATACCTAAGCGAGGCGGATCTGGCGAAATTAGACTCATTCCACTGAAAAATAGTTCATTTGATAATTATGCAAATAATGTATATGCTAAATTAAATAAACCTGTTGAATACCCGGAGATACGTCTTACTGATTCTAGTAAGTTTAAACCAGGCGTTGATGGAACATACAATTATTCAACAAAAACAGCTCATATCTCATCAGAAACGTCCGAACCATTGAGCACTGCAATACACGAAGCTATTTCTCATCACACAGATCCTTACGTTGAAAATATGCCAATAAGTTCTCTTATACCAAATATAAATGTAAATACGACAGTTAGTGATGTATATAAATTTTTAAGTTAGCAAGGTGATAGTTTTTATAAATATCCAGATTCGTCAAAGTGGTATGAAATGAGGGCTACCTTAAATGAATTACGTGGAAATTCTAAGTTGAGCAAAACAAACATCGATGACGTATACAATGATGAAATTTTGACTGCTTTACGCGACATAAATGGATACGGGAGAGATTATTATAACGCTATATTGAAGAGTTCTCCAGAGCAAAATAATAGATGGTTTGACGTATTTAGGGTAGCATGGAAATATTTACCTGCTATTACACCACCATTAATATATAATACCAATGAAAAAGAAAAATGATTTTTATACTTGGCTAGATTAGATAGCTGATAAGAAAGCACAGGAATGGACGCAAGCTCCAATGAAACCATTGTCTACAGATTAGGTATATACGGAGATGTTGAACGATCCTACGTATAACTATAAAAAGTTTTATGAAGGACGTCCTTTTATGGCCAATGCTATGTTGTATGCTCCTGCATTTGCACATTTTGACGATTATGCGAAAACTATGTATCATCCTACTTTTTCTAATTAGTCTATATATAGCGGAAAAGTAAGTGATTACAATCCACTTGGTATTATCGGTGGTAGTTGGAATGAATCTGGTACTGAATACACTCCTAGTATGTCTTAGTTGGCTAATTATTGGAATTATAATAGAACTAGAGATTATTTAGATCATGCAGAAGATCATCCGGTGAAGATAAACTTACCAAAATATGGCGGAGGAAAGATTGGAAGTTTTGTACACAGAATGGGTCCACTTATTTATCAAGGATTGGCAGCAAGAGGTGTTAAAAACATAGATGCCGCATATGCCAACTTAATGCGATAGATAGGTCACGAATCCGGCTATGGAACATCTGGTATTTCCAGTCAACATAATTACGGAGGTATAAAGATGCCTGGAAGTAATCGTTATAGAAAATTTAATTCGGACAGAGACTTTACAGATTATTATTTAAATCTAATGACTAGTAGATATCGCAACGCTATAGATGCTAATGATTTAGGCGGGTTTGTAAATGCATTGAAACAAAAAGGTTATTTTAAAGAAAAGAAAAAGGGAGAGTATTTTGATAATCTAAACGGATTAAAATCATTTGATAGAGCTGTGGCACAAGATTTTGCAGCTAGACGTGATTTCTATAATTAGACAACTGGAATACAACCAAGTCCTGAAACAAATGAACCAGAATTTGTACAACCTATTCCTAAAGAACAACAATCTATAGAAGTACCATATTTAGATCCATAGAAATTAGGAACTCTAACATTTCCAGTAAATCAACCAGTAATGAATGTGCCGATACTTTTACCACAACTTAAACCTGAATTATATCCAAATTAGAAACCAGATGGGTCTTTTGATAATGGTAAATCTGGAATACATATAAATCCAGCCAATCGTGGTAAGTTTAATGCTACTAAAAAACGTACAGGTAAAACTACAGAGGAACTTAGTCATTCTAAGAATCCTTTGACAAGAAAAAGAGCATAGTTTGCACTAAATGCTCGTAAATGGAAACACTAATACACTGAATGAACAGTGAATAAAATAAGTATAACAAATTAAATTATTATAATAATTTATGGCAAAAAAGAATACTACTCCAACTGCATTTGACAATCTGTTGAATAGCGTATACGGTAATGAAGGTAATATACCTGGAACTGTCGATATGGATAAACAAGACTCATTTGTAAATGCTGTTGAGGAAGAAGAGAAACCAGCAGATAAACCTGCTGAGGATAACAGTGCGGATGACACTAATCCGTCTAAATCTAATGACGATGATAGTGAGATTCCACAGAGCGTCCTTGATAGAATGGACGAAAAATCAAAAGATGAACCAGTTCAGGAGCCTACTGATAATACAGTAGATAATGCTGAAGGTACGTCAGATCCTTCAGATGCTGATGTACATGAAGCACAACAAGTAGGTCTCTTGTTTGACGCAATTGGGGAATCATTTGGTTGGAACATGGATGATATAAAAGAAGAAGATCGTCCTTTAACAGTAGATGATTTGACACATTACATGCGTGAAGTTGTACAGCAAAATTCTGTACCTCAATATGCAGATGATCGAATACAGTAGCTCGATGAATATGTTAAGAATGGCGGTAAGTTTGAAGACTTTTATGGTAAACAACAGCAGTCTCTTTCATACGATAATATGGATATGGAAGATGAGGATAATCAGAAGGCTATTGTAAGTGAACTTCTACGCTATAGTGGATATACAGATGATCAAATCAAAAACAAAATATCACGTTATGAAGACGCTGATATGCTTGAAGAGGAATCTGCTGATGCTCTTGATAGGCTCAAATAGATTAAATAGCATGAGCTTGAAGTAGCTCAGCAGCAACAGGCCGCATATTTGCAGCAACAAGAAGAGCAGTCCAAACAGTTCTATAATGACTGTATGAATCAGATTAAATCTCTTTCAAGTATTAGAGGTGTACAAATACCTAAAGAAGATAGAGCTAAACTTGCTGATTATATCTTTAATGTCGATCAAGACGGAGTATCAAAGTTCCAAAGAGATTATAACAACCAGGAGAACTTTATCAATAATCTTCTAACTACTGCATATATTACAATGAAGGGAGATTCCTTTATATCTACTGCTAAACGTGACGGAGAGTCATCCGCTACAGAAAAACTTAGAAAAATGTTAAGACATTAGGCTAAAAATCATACTGCCTATAATGTCGAAGATAAACCTAAATCTGTCGTAGATCTTGCGTCAAGATTCTTTTGACAATAAAATTTAAAATCAATTAATATATTATATGAATAACAATTTGCTTAATGGTCTCCAGCTCTATCGTGGTAAGCGTTTTTCTGATCTGGTAGACGAGAATATGATTTCTAATGCTTTGCTGACAAATCCTCATCAGGTTTCAGGTCTGCTTTCACTTGTATTTGGTACAAAGGATGACGGCGTATCTACAGCTATCGACATGATTACTGGTGGTCTCGGCAAGACTATGATTATCGATAATCGTGAGTATGAGTGGTCTGTGATGATTGATGGTGACCACGCAGTTAATATTATGTGGGCCAAGTGTGATGGTGTAGATGTAACAGAGAACACCGCAGCTGGTCTTAATGGTACTCCTATCTATATTGCTCTTGAAGAGAAGTGGTACGGTTGGCACAAGCTGAGCCGCTTTATACAGTAATGTATATCGAATAATCCAGAGAATTGCTGGAAATCCTTAAAGAATTTTATACCATAGAGTAAAAATTAAAATTATAGAAATATGAATAATATTGAAAATAGGCAATCAGCAGCCGAGCAAATCGAAATGAAAGATATTCCAGGATGGGAAGGTTTATATGCTTGTACAACAAGTGGACAAATATGGTCATATAGAAGTGATAAGTTTTTATCTCCAAGTAAGAATAAACGTGGATATTTACACGTAACTTTTTCAAAAGATAAGAAACATTATGATTATAGAGTAAATAGACTTATTGCGATGACATTTTTAGACAATCCTGACAATCTTCCACAAGTAAACCACATTGACGGTAATAAGTTAAATAACTATTTATCAAATCTAGAGTGGTGTACTCCTGAATATAATATCCAACACGCTAAAGACAATCACTTGTTTAAAGCTACCTGTTATAATCCTCCAAAACATACAAAAGAAGGTCCTCAAGTAGGATATCTTTTTACAAACGTTTATAATGGAAATTAGTTTATGATAACAGGGTTTAGGGCTTTAAGAAAACAATTTAGAATAAGTGGATATACGTATGGAATAATACAACAACACGCTAATACCGGAGAATATATTAAATCTGGTATATTAAAGGGATTACGTGTTGATAAAGTAGATTTGAAGGTTCATCGACTAACCGCTAACCACGGTGTAGGATCAAGTGATCCGAAGTACTGGAAACCCTTTTTATAGGGTTGTGATATAGTCAATTCTTCATCGAAAGATGAAGCTGTCAGCAAGAATGCCATAGCTGACGATTAGAAATTAACGACTTCTAATGAATAAAAAGCCAGGTGCTATTTTGGCATTTGATGACATCAACTTCCAGGTACGTGTGAAGGGTATGCCTTATCAGGATGGTAACGCTTGGGTATACGAGTGCTACGTAGCTGAGGGCTTTGCTAACTCTTACATTCCTGGTATGTATCTGCTTCCTGGTCGTCAGGTAGACCGCGTAGGTTCAGCTTACGAGGAGTACAGTGATGAGGCTGATATCATCAACTATCAGACGCCGTTTAAGATGCGCAATAATCTTATGACTCTGCGTCTTACTTATGATATCACCGGTGATGCTTACTCTACTGTACTTGCTATCGCTTTGACTGATCCTGAGACTGGTAAGAAGTCTTATCTGTGGTCAGATTATCAGTATTGGAAGGCTCTTCGTGAGTGGAAGAAGCGTGAAGAGAAGGCTCTTCTGTTCTCTAAGTCTAACCGTAATGCTGATGGTACATACAACCTCAAGGGTTCAAACGGACGTCCTGTAGCTATTTCAGCAGGTCTGTTCGAGCAGGTTTCACCAGCTAACGTACGTTACTATACAACTCTGACATGCGAGTTGTTTGAGGATTTCCTTTTCGATCTGTGCTATAATCTGCTTGGTACTAACGAGCGTAAGTTTATGGCTCTTACAGGTGAGATGGGTATTCGTGAGTTTGACCGTATCCTGAAGGAGAAGGTAGCTAGCTTCCAGATGATTGATACACACTTTATTACTGGTTCTGGTCAGGGTCTTACTCTTGGTGGTCAGTTCACAACTTATAAGATGACTAACGGTATTGAGCTTACTGTAAAGCGTTGCGCTATGTTTGATAACATGGAGATGTTCCGTAAGCTTCATCCTCTGACAGGTAAACCATTGATGTCATACACATTCTTGTTCATCGACCTCGGCCAGCGTGATGGTCAGGCTAACATCGTTAAGGTTTGCCGTAAGGGTCGTGAGTTTGTTCAGTGGTGTACTGCTGGTTCAGTAACTCCTGCTGGATACGCTAATAACATCAATACTGTACGTTCTAACAGCCGTGATGGTTATCAGGTACACTTCCTCGGTGAGGAGGGTATTATGCTCCGTAACCCGCTGTCTTGCGGTATTCTGTATTGTGATGCAGATGATGCTGAGCATGCAAATAATGGCATGACTACAGTTGGTGCTTAATATTAATAACAAAAGTAAATAATGTTCGAGCCGGGGAAATTCCCCGGTGTACGACATTACAACATACTAATTTAAAATTATGGTAGTTGAATTAAAGATTAAAAAGAAAAACCCCTGGGCAGGTCTTCTTAAATATAAAGGATGTGCTGATTATATCGGTTCGTATTGGACTCGTTCCGGGATGAGATATACTGGTCTTACACCAGAAGATGAAGAATATTTTGAAAAAGCTTTAGGTTATGAGAAAGGTACACTTTCGCGTACTAGCGATTTCTGGATTAATTATGTAATTAAAATAGGTGTTCGTACACTTGTACTTGATGATTCAATTCCTCGCTAGGCTTTGGCAATTAAATTTCTTAGTGGACATAAGCGTGTAGCTACATCACTTGACAAACTTACTGAAGGTAAGGATTATCTGTTGATTAATCGTCAGGCTGAAGCTATTGAAGCTAATAAGATTAATAAGCTGCGTAGAGATGCTATTATCGAGTTCGGTAAGCTTTCTCTTGATCAGATGCGTAAGTGTCTGCGTCTGTTTGGTCTTAATGGTGAGCGTATGTCTAATGAACTTGTTGAGTCTACATTGTTTAACCTTGTAGATAAGCAGCCTAAGAAGTTCTTTGATCTGTGGGTAAACAACAAGTCTAAGGATACTCAGTTTATACTTGAGGAGGCTATTGCTAAAGGTGTTATCCGTAAGCAGAAAACACAGTATTATTATGGTACTGAGATGATTGCTGATTCGCTTAATGATGCAATCGCATATCTGGATAACAAGAAAAACCAAGACCTTAAGCTTGCAATCATAAACGAAACTAAGAATAAGTAATATTTAGAATGAGATATGACGTATAATGATATATACAAAAATTTTTTGATTGAATATGACAAGGCTGATGTATCTTCGTCATATCCTTCACTTACAAATGAAGAGATTGCAGCTATCTTAGATAAAGCAATGTATGCTTTAATAGCTCAAAAGGTTACAGGCAATAATCCTCGCAAAGTAGCGTTAGACATGGATTCTAAAGCCATGTCAGATATAGCTCCATTAATCAAGTATTTTGATACAAAGAAATCTGATGATGAATCGTTAATAAAGGCAAATAATGAACTTTTATTTAAGTTTGGCGATAATGGCGCACCACGATATTTATTAGATGGAATTATTAAATATAACGATACTGACAAAGAAGTTGTAAATTTAACTACAAGTCTTATATCTGATAAATTTAAAGAAACTGTACATAACAAGCCGTGGATTAAATAGCCTATTATGTATATACAGTCTTCTAATTTAAATGATGGTGATGAAATAATACATGTTCTTGTTGATAGTAAATATATCGATAAAGAAAATCTTAATCCTTAGTTATATATAAGAGGAGTATACATGCCGTCTACTTTTAAAGGTAATGAAAATAACGAGACCGAATTCTTGTTATCAGATACTGTATGTGAAGAGCTTATTAATCTTGCTGTAATATTTGCTTGTAGAAATGTACAAGATCCTAGATTAGCAACAGTAGTACAAACTAAATCACTTGAAGCATGACGTTAGAATAGACAAGACAATTGGGGATAGAATTTGAACGTAGAATTCAAACTATACTTCCGTCAACTAAAACAGTTGATAAGATTGATACTGAAGATATTTATGCATTTTTAAATGAATATCAAAATCAGTTTATTAAAGAATTATATATAAATAAAGATCGCGTTCAGCCTAATTCAAATGCTGCTAATCATATTGATGATTATTTAAAGACATTAGTAGTTGCTGTGGAATTTCCTATAGATTCTACTAATCAAATATGTGTTCCTGATTTTAACATGTATATAGATTCTACAAGTAATGTATTAGTATCATATTCAGATGATTCTAATATAGAAGGAACAGTAGGAAACGACTATGTCAATTCAAATCAATTGAAACAGATATAGAATGATACGTTTAATAAACATCGTATACTTCGTAGACCTATCATATATATGACTACTGCTAATGTAAATGGTAATACATACTTTGAAATAATTTCAGATGATTATACTACTGTTAAGTCTGTGGCAATGCGATATATAAAAATGCCATCTGAGTTCACAATACTTGGTAAAAATATAGTTCCGTGTGAATTGCCATATGAGTGTTTTAATGAGCTTGTAACAGGTGCAGTATAGTTATTTATAAACTATAAGCGCGGAGGTGTTTCATAGCCTTAGACGGCTTCTAAATAGCCTTAGAGACAATCTAATCAATAGACTAACCAACGAGATGAATAGGAGGATGAAGAATGACAAATATATAGATATTAGCCGCATTTGAACGAGAGATAAATCAGATCGATGATGTTCTCAATAAGCCTGCTACTGATGATTCTTTGTATTGGTTAAATCAGGCTGTTTATAAATTCTGTAAAACTAGATTTAATGGTAATGCACCACATTTCACATCATATGAGTAGAATGAGAAACGTACTAAAGATTTAATAAATCTATTTGTATCAAGCGATTTAGATTTAAGTAGTGTAGATGAAAGTCGAGCTACATATAATAAGTACAAAGTAACTTATCCCGAAAAGATGATGTTTGTGCTAAATGAGGATGTTGTTATAGATTCGATTAATGGTGGACATGAGCTTGATACGTCGGTATTTGAATGTACTGCAGACAGCTTTATGTATCGTGTAAATAATACACTTACTGATTTTCATTATCGTCATTATAAAGCTAGGCCATTACGTGTTAAGACACAAACAGGATGCGATCTCTTAACTGATAAGAAATATAAGATAACTAAATATACATTAGGTTATCTTAGAAATCCAAATAAAATAAGTCTTGAAAATCCAAAAGCAGAGTATTCAGATTTTCCAGATGTAATAATGCCAGAGATAATCAAGATGGCAGCATAGATGTATATAGAAAGCTAGGTACCTATGCAGCAACGTTATCAGACTATCTCTAATGAAGTGAATACTCAAGAATAATAAATTAACGTGGAAATCCCAGCTAGTTAGGTCTAGCATTACTTAATAGGGAAAGTAGAAAATTTAAAATATAATAAATTATGATTACATATGTAAATAAAGTGTTTGTTTGCAATGCACCTGAAACTGGTGTAATAGAAGGAACTAAGACTTTGAAGAATGCTCTTGATACAGAGCTTGAGAAGAATAAGAATAAGTTTGTAATCGAAGACAATACAGAGAATTCAGATGAATTCCGTATTGGCATGGTTACTGACGTAATTAAAGTACATGGCGCAAAAGATGCTAATTCAAAGTATGCTAATGTGGTAAAATGGTCTAATTGGATTAATAAAAACTTCATTAAGTCTGCTAAGTATATGAAAGCAGCTGACCATGCTACAAAAGAGGATACTGTAACAATTGACTTTACAGAGTGCTTTAAGAAGACTGTAAACGAGCTTCCTGTAGAAATCGATCCTAATGAGTTCTCACAGGGAAACCGTCGTATTGTAGTACGTCTTACTTTCAAGGATATGCCTACTCGCTTCCGCAAGTGGACAGAGTCTTATGAGTATGTTACAAAGCCTGGTGATAAAGCTGAGCAGATTGCTGATGCCTTTGCTGCAATGATTACCGATCAGTACAAGCGTGCTCGTGTAGACGCTAAAGCTGCTGCTGGTGTTCTCACACTGACAGCTATGCGTTATGATGATGACAATAGTGTAGATACTATTAACGTAGCTAACAAGGTTCGTTTCAATGCAAACGTATACTACACTAACCCTCAGGCAGCTGGTTTCGCTTCTAAGAATAAGTATTTCCCCACAGGTCTTACTATTAAAAAAGCAGAAGGTGTTGATAATCCTGTAAGCGGAAAACACGTTCGTGATCATGAGGCACAGGCTATGGGTTATGATGGAATTCTCAACCGTGGCTGCTGTACATGGCCTATTGTTAAGCCTGCCATGACTGCAGACATTACAAAGGATTATAACTGTATCACTATTGAGTTTGAGAACAAGTATCGTGCTGCTGATGATATTCAGCGTCACACAAAGTAGCTTGTAGAAATTTATACAGTTGCTGCTCCTGGTGATCTGCTTACCAAAATTAACGACAAGCTTGATACAGCACTTGCTTAATTTAAATATTAACAAACACTAAAGCTAGGGTGGGGATTTACCCATTCTAGCTTTTATTGTTTTAACACGAATTATATGAAAAGAATAAGAATAGGTAATGATATTCGTGTATAGACATCTTTGCACGATTTAAATGATTTTGATATTACATCTATCAAACAGCTTAGATGTTATTTTATACCACAAGGTGATAGTTATACCACACCAAATAATACATATGACCCGATGTAGTATACTATATGTAATTGTGGTAAACCTAAATACAATGTATTTCCTTGTAATATAGATGCACCTCATTGGTTTTGCGGTTACAATGGATTTGGAGTTAATTCAAAACGTTTTATTCATGTAGATAATAAATTCTTAGCTCCTTCAAGACTTCTTGCAGAATAGAACCGTATAGAAGCTTATTTTCCAGCTAAAGCATAGTATCAGATAGGAGAGTATAAGTTTGTAATAGTACTTACCATATATCAACCAGGTTGGTGTGAAAACAATCTTCGCACTATTACATTAGATGAAGGTGTAATATTCGCTCTTACAAATGACGATAGAGATCCTGATCACAGTACCACAATAGATTTGGATATAACATGTGCAGAAAGCATTGATGTTCCAGATAAGTTGTATATATATAAAACATTGGATTTAGGCGAAGTTGATTAGAAGCTTACAAATTATAATGTTACTATTGGATATTCAGATGAAAGTACGCGTAAGCTTACAAAAGATGAGTTTAATGAATATGTTCGTACAACGGTTGTTAATAACATTGGTAGTATACGTGTTAAGGATGATGGTCAGATCGTAAATAATGATATATATTCATATGTGGATGCTAATATAACATACTCATTGCGAAAAAGTTATAATGAAGATCCTGTTACAAAAACAATACGTGTTTTAAGTGATGGTAAGATGTATAGAATTAACTATAATTGTCCATCTGCATATAAGATAAATTCAAGTTCTGAGAATCAAATATATATTACTGATGACGGACAAAATCAAAAATTACCATTGTTTCATTTTACTATATCAAAACAACCAGGTTTTAATCCAGCACTTCTTCCTTCGATAACAAGTGTAACAGCTACTAATTGTACATTGAAATATGATGAATCTAACAAAATGTATAATGTATACGCTCCAATTACTGGTGATATCAATATTAATGTAAACGTAAGTGAGGATTATATGGAAACGTGTTTTATAGATTATACAACAACTACTGATCTTCGCATAGAGGGTGATAACGAAATTAATCCCATGCATTCTGAGATGCAATTAGACAAACAATTTGGTTCATTTACTGTGTTTGATAAACGAACTACAAAAAATCTTGATGATATTGTTGTAACTGCCGATGGATGTATAGTAAAAGAAATAAGTAGAGATACCGAAAGTATTAAATATGGAATAAATGGACCTATTACTGCTAATTATGGTGAGATTAAGATTAGCTGTACTTTGAAAGAAACACCTAAACCTGCCAGTAAAGAATACACCATACAGTATAATTACGATAATACGCAATATATCGTAACTGGTGCATCAAAAATAACAGTACTTAATAGTGACTTGTAGACGGATAAGTTGGTAGGTAATTTTAACATTGTATGTCTTGGTGAAAATAATATCAATAATACACAGGTGACATCTACTGGATGTGTTATAAAAACTGTTGGAGCTTAGCAATCACCAAAACTTATAAAAGGTGGTTTATATTGTCCTATTACTGCAACAGGTGATGTAATAACAATAAATATATCTATTGAATCAACTGCTCCGCATGTTACTAGTATTACTGTTCCTGATAAGGTAGTACTTCAACATACATCACATCTTAACATTGGAGATTTAGGTTATGATGGTACTACGTATAACGTAAGAATAAATTACTCTGATGGCTCTCATAAACTAGTAAATGCTGATGAATTTAGTAAATTAATCACAGTTGTTACAGAGGCTACTGGTAATATTACTGTAGCAGAAACTGGAATGATAGCAAGACTTAATATGTTCGAAAATGTAGATGAACAGGTTACATATTAGTTAAAGGAAAATCCGTCTATAGAAGATACTATGAGAATTGTTTCAAGTGGTAGAATGTATAATATCAAGTATCATTATGATTCCAACTATGTAACAGTTAACGGCAATGATTCTGCATATATAGATGATACAACTAAAACCGGTGATGCGCTTCCTGTAGCTACGTTTACTGTAATTCCTACAAACGATGAATACACAATGACAAGCTTGGATATGGAAATTACCGGAGCTTCACTTAGTAATAAACCAGATCCAAATACCTCGGTAACTAAAGCTGAAGTAACAATTGCAACTCCAGTAACTTTGGATGAAATAACAGTAACAATAACTGCCAGTCAATTTAGACCATAATTATGGATATACAACTTAAACGAATAGCTAAGAAAGAAACATACACTATTGGTAAATTGTATATAGATGGTGTATATTTCTGCGATACTATCGAAGATAAGGATCGCGGCTTAAATCAAACTATGTCAATCAATGATATAAAGAAAAATAAGGTATATGGAGAAACAGCCATACCTACCGGTACATATAAACTTGTGATTGATTATAGTAACAGATTTAAGAAAAACATGGCACATATTCTAAATGTGCCTGGATATGAAGGTATAAGAATACATACTGGTAATTCTGCAAAGGATTCACTTGGATGTATAATAGTAGGAAAGAATAAAGTTGTAGGTAAGGTTGTGGAATCTAGAAATACGTATAACTAGTTATTTCCTATTTTGTAGAAGGCCTTTAAAGAAGGCGAAATAAAAATAACAATATTATGAGCTTAGGATAGTCTATAATAAAAGTGTGTTCTAATATTGGTAATTTTATGAACACAATAAGCGGTAATACTACAGTTGGTAAAATCTGTGTTGCTACAGGAGCTTTGCTGACTGCATATTTTACTCCAATTATAGGCTTACTTGCATGTTGTTTTATGACTTCTATAGTAGATATGTTTTACGGTATTGCTGTAGCTAAAAAACAACATTGTAAGATAACAAGTGATCATACTAGACGCGGTACATGGAATAAAATTAAAGCAGAGTTTGCTATAATATGTTTAGCAAGAATGCTTGAATATAGTGTATTAGGAACAGAAGGAGTATTCGTACTTACAGGAGGTGCTACTGTAATAATAACACTTACTGAATTATGGTCGATACTTGAGAATTTAAACACATTAAACCCAAATGGTCCCTGGAGAGCTTTAAGTAAATTCTTAAAGAAGAAAGGTGAGGCTTATACTGGAGTAAAAATAGAATTGAAAAGACATGAAAACGATAATAACAATACTGAAGTATCTGTTAAAAAATCGTAAGACTCTGTTTAAGGCTATTTCTGGGCTTTGTGTTGGACTTTTATTGTGTTGGGGGATAACTCTCCACAATCAGAATAAAAAGCTGTCATAGAGCTTAGAAACAGCTTAGAACAACATTGAAGCCTATTAGGGGTTGCTTAGCGACTCTTAGTAGGCTTCTAATGTATTAAAGCTTACGGTAGAACAGTTACAGAATTCAAAAGATTCTGTACTTCATAAATTAGATAGTGTACGTAAAGAATTAAAAATAAAACCTAAGCAGATTCATACTGCGGCAACTCAAACGTAGGTATTAAACGTTATAGGCAGCAAGGGGGTAGGGGGTAATATTATAGTTAAAGATAGTATATATACAGATAGTATACTATATAATCCTCTTACTAAAGTTAAATATACTATAGGTAATGATACAGTAAATATAGCTATAGATCTACGTAATGAACAATACTTATA
>ERZ1034739.101-NODE-101-length-30765-cov-15.851644_pt1 | contig 30765 bp, 50 predicted proteins | sample MGYA00520636_ERZ1034739 | MGnify/ENA primary metagenome ERZ1034739 (study PRJEB33766, sample SAMN09781703) | gut metagenome | biome: gut microbiome | host: Homo sapiens | place: Madagascar | study: EMG produced TPA metagenomics assembly of the PRJNA485056 data... | reverse complement strand
CTTCCTTTTTCTTTATCTTTCATTTCTTTTCTGAATTGCAGATATTGTCTTGTGTATTCATAACTATCTTTGAATACAGTATTTACCGCTTTGTATAATTTTGGTTCATATTTCTTTGTCTGTTCTAATTCATGCAGTAGTTTATTATGAACCCAGCCATAAGGACAACAGCAACAACCCGTTCTAGAAAATCCATAAACTTTATAACAATCACTATGAACGATGTTGCAATAATCTTCATAATCTTTCTTATCATCATTATTATACCACCAAAGAGGTCTATATTGTGCGGCTCCATGTAATTCTTCGGAAAAACAATTTTCATAGGCTGTCGCTCTTATCCCACCCTCGGCTTTTCGTACACCCACAATCATCAAATCAATATTATATTTGTTGATAAGATTTTTTGATACATCTTTTTTAGCAAAATTACAACATTTTGATGATATATTAAATTGAGGTGGATAAGCAATTAAAAATTCTTTTAATAATAAATTCCTGTTAATATTAAATCTATCATTATACTTACAGTTACACCACCACTGGGCTAAATCTTTTCCAAAATTCGCAAACATATAATCATAGTTGTAATCTTTGAAATCAAAATGTTTCTTTTGTAACCGTTCTAAATACTGTGAAACATTTTTAGAAAGAAACGGTTGTCCATATTCCTTACAAGTTAAAGGAATAGGCTTAATGGCTCTCTCTCTATCATGATTTTTACATCATATTTATTTTCCAGATAATTGATATGACTTTTTGTGGCTTCATACTCCAATCCTGTATCAAACCATACATAGGTTACTTTCTTATTCACATCAACTTTATATATAATATCCATCATAACATCACTATCACTTCCACCGGAAATTGAGCAGAAAATAGTCTTGTATTGTGGTTTATTTATAACCGAGTACGCTTTTACAAAATTATCCAAAACTGTAGCATTTTTGGGGATTATGGATGGTTCTTGATTTAATAATTCTAATAAATCCAACTTAATATTTCTCGCTTTCTCTATCATGATATCTACGTCTTAAATCTTCGCTTTTTTCTTCATCTTCTTTTCCTTTTGCAGGCTGTGGGATATAATCAAATATTCCTCTATCTGTGTCCCAAGCGTAGACCCATTTTATTCCTACTTTTGAATTTCTCGCTTTTACATCTTGTATTTGCAAGCCTTCTTCTTTTTGCTGAATTGAAAGAACGATTGATGCATTATAAGCAATTCCATCTGAATCCCTTATGTTCTCAAGTTGTAAATCCTCGTTTATTGTTCCTTCTCTATTTGATTGCACAACAACCAACACCGGGATTTTTAAGTCAATGCTTAATTGCATTAAATCTTCGGATATGTTCGTCAACTGTGTAGTCTTATTATCTCCTCTTTTTCCTCGTTCATCCTGCAGATAAGAGATACCATCTATTGCGAGCATATCCAACTTGTTACTTTCGCACCAGCTTTTTAACTTTGATACTGTTACTTTCTTTTGAAAATCTCTAGGATGTGCAACATAGAACGGTGTTCCATCATCTGCTAATTTGTTTATATACTTCTCATATCCTTGTACATCTTCACCTTTATATAGTGCTTTAGATGATATATGCTGGTGTACTGTATCAAATCTATATCCTGTTTTACTTGCAGACATTTCAGGCTCTAAAAGTCCTACTCTTGCATGATATACTTTCCATGCGTGTTCTAACATCTTTATAAGCACCCATGATTTTCCTTGTCCAGTTCGCGCAAATAAAACTACAAGTTCCTCTCCTTTATGCCATCCGCCTAAGTCTGTATCTATCTCTTCAAAACCACTTGCTATAAAGTGTGTATCTTGATTGTCTTTTGTTTCCTTCCACTCTTCAAGTCTTTCCTTTGCTTGTGATATAATGTCCGTTCCTTTTACTGCTCCATCAATCTTTAATTCAGACAATTTTGATTTTAAATAATCAACAGCGGAATATGCATCCGTCTGTAATAGTTCTGCCATCTTTGTAAGCACCGGAACCGACTGAGAATATAGATACTCCTCTCTAAAAGTATTCACAAGATATTCAGTGCTTTCTGATACATTGACCACATCAAAATCCTGGAACTTTGCTATGAATGTTTCCAAATCTGGGACATTTCCATATTCCTGCTTGTGTTCCATGATGTAGTCGTATTCTTCTTGATACTGATTGAAATAATCTCTTGTGATGTCATTTAAGTCTAAAAGAGAAGTATCTTTGTCTTTTAGAATTTTATTGATTATCTGTAATTCTACCATCAGTATTTACCTCTCTTATCTTCCTCAATAAATTCTATTGGTTCGGAGCAGTTATATATTCTACTCGCCAATCTGTCTCCAAGCACTTCCCCAAGCTCTTTCTTATCCTTATTGCTTGTGTAAATATTGCTCTTGCCTGCATTAATACGACCATCTATATACTGAAATAGTATTTGATGTTCATATCCAGACACTGCCAATTCTCCAATATCGTCCCAAATAACCAAGTCAACTTCACTTATTTGATTGCATAACTCTTCAAATCCTTTTACATTCTGAGATATTGACCTTTTGCAATCATACAAGAATTTAGGAACACTTATAAATAACGCTCTGCAATCAAAGCAACTCTTGTGCCAAATCTTATCAAAGTAGGAATACATCAACCGGATAGCCCAGGATGTTTTTCCATTCCCACAATTATGCGAGTATATGTATAAGCTAGCCCCGCTGTTGATGAATGAAATGATATTTGTAGATATCTCCTTCAGTCGTAGAAACTTACTCACATCCTGCCCAGGCTTTGCAACTAAATCTCTATACACCCAACAGGACTCGGGAAGTTGAGACTGTCGAAAGAGTGAACACATTAACTTATACCTTATGCAGTTATCAGAACATTCACAAGAACATACATTCTTATACCAACAGGTGTCAATATTCATCTACATTCTCCTCTTCTTTCAACCGCTTATATGCGTCTAATATCTGTTCATATGTTTCTTGACACTGAAGAATATGAGACTCCATCTGCTTAAGAGTATCTTTTAGCTCAATACTTGACTGAGCCACCCAGTACCCTTTTTCGGGTGTTCCACATATTGGATGTCCGTCATCTCTCAATGTCTGTATGATGTATCTAACATCTCGGGAGTTAATGCCCACATACATTGCTATATCTTTAGAATTGATATTTTCCGGGCGTGTAGGGATATGTGAGTACACCAGTTCCTGCAAGTACTTCTTTTCTCGTGCATTATATTTTTTATAACTCATTAAAAAATCTCCTTTCTTAAAAATGCTGTAGTGAAGGGTCATTTTCTGCTACCATTTTTAAAAACTCTTGTCTTTTAATCTCCCCAGCTTCTCGTTCTTCTGGGGTTTTTAAAATTAATTCTTTTGGCAACCTGTTATTTGTAGTCTTTGTACCACTCAGCCAATCCGGGTCTATATTCATATATCCGTTATCAAGAGATAGCTGAATAGCATTTATCTGAGTTTTTGCATTCACCTTTGCCAATTTTGTTAAAATTGCATTTATCTTATCTTCTGTAACCATTTTATGATTTTCTAAAAGATTTCTAAAAAATCTACTTAAAAGTTCTATAACTTCATCTTCTAAATCATATTCTAAACATTTCTTTTCTATAGATTCGATTTTAGTATCAATTTTAGATTTCTTTTTAGAATTTTTCTTATCTATATTATCTTCTATAGTTTTATTTCTATAGTTTTTATTTATATTATTGTGTAAAGAATTTTGACATCCCCCTGTCAAATTTTTTGACATCCCCCTGTCAAATTTTTTGACATCCCCCTGTAAAGAATTTTGACACCCTGTCAAATTTACACCATATGCGCAAAACTTGACATTATTTCTAAATTCTTCATGTTTTATAATTAAATTATCCGCCACTAACTTATTGAGTATAGTTATTACTGTTTGTCTTGAACATCCACACCATTCAGCTAAATAATTAGCACTTCCGGTAAATTCACAATCATTAGTTTGAGAAAATCCATAAATCGTAGCATATATAATCAAAGCATTTCCTTTTAAATGTAAATCATTAAGCATCCAGCCTTGAATTGTTATATAGTTTTCGTTTTTTATCATGCTCTTCTCCTTTTAAAATAAAATAAGTTATACAAATTGAATGGCGGTTCAAAATGTATAACTTATTATTTTATGGTTGATATTAAGTTTTGCAGATATTAAGTCCGCCAACTTAATATCAACTATTGGTCACTACAGGTTCGTTACAACCTATACTACTATTATAACACAACCTAAACAGAATTACAACAAATATTTTTAATTCATATTGTTCAATTCTTCAATCTGCCTGTCCACTTCTCCGTTTAATTTAACCCACAACTGTTCACTAGCATTTGCCATATCTTCATTAGCAAGCTGTGATGTGTCCCACTCTTCCTCAGCCACAAACTTGAAATAATTATCACCTTTCTTGATTGTAGCACCGGAGGTGTATCTCATAGATACCACTTTGATGCCATCACTTGTCTCAACAACTTTCTTCTCTTCTTTAACTTTGACAGCTTTATCATCTTTTTTATTGATTGTTTCTTTGTTTTTTGATCCAATTTCAGATTCTGGCTGTTTAGCTGTGTTGTTGTTCGTCTTTTTTGTAGAAGCTGTTTTTGGCTTATTTTTTACAGTTTCTTTCTTTGTCACTACAGGCTCATCCTCTTCTTTGAAAGGTACTTCATCTTCCTCTGATTCTGGGATAGACATGAACTCTTCTGTCTCTTCACCTTCTTCATATCCTGCACAGTTGTCACAAGTAATAGTCTTATCATCTACCACCATGTTTAATCCGTCACAGCTCTTACAGTACTCGTCATTTGGGTCTCCCGCCCATTTACACTTTTTCATTCTTTTAATCCTCCTTATTAATTCTTTCCACAAATTTTTTTGCCAGCTCTTGTCGTTGCTCATCAGTTAGCGTCTTTTCAATAATAGACAGCTTAAGTGCTTTTAATGGCAATTTGACCACTATACTGCCATCTTTGTTGATGTCTATAATCTTGACTTTATCTGGGTGCTTTTTTTGTAAAGCTTTTGCTTTATTTACCCATCTTGTCTGAGTAAATGTACATGTAATCTCTGGCTGTCCACTTATCCACTCAATTACATTTTCATTGTTAGTTTCCATTATTTTTCCTTTCTCTTTGAAACTCTCAAAGTGTACATCGGCTTGGTAATTTTAGCTCTTGCAAGTTTGTTGACGTCAAAGTCACCATTATAGACCAGCTTTTCCAGAGCATCTTCATCAATGTATTCTTTCTTCTTAATTACTGTAGCCAGCAGAGCACCTTCGAGATTTTCTTTTATAATCTCGATTGCCAACTCCTCATTTAAGCTTTCTTTCTCTGTGCATGACAATGTAGCTGTATATTTTTCTGAATTTGCAGATGTCATATCATGCTCATACATATAGGTCTTGATGGTTTCATTTAATTCCTTGTTTGACTTATTTAAGGCAGTTTCCTCATCTTTCTTTTCCTTGTAAGAATCAATCAAGGTTTTTAGATACTCTGTCACAACATTTCCATCTCGTCTACTCATCTTTTTTATCCTCCTTTTCTTTTTTCTTGAACTGCTTACCTAAGTGCTTAATTTGTGTGCCTTTCTGCCCCCACTGATAAAAGGCATTAAATTCCGCCATACAACCTCGATATTTAGTACGCAAGTCAACTTGAAACTGATGTAGTTCCTGAACTTGCTTAAATGTGAAGAACATTGTTCCTCTTGTATCTATCATAGGGGTAGGGAGCTTTAATCCTTCAGGCTTGCTATATTCAGAGCTGTTATACCACTTATACCATCGCTTTAATGTGGCAGTAGACACATCCAATATTTGTGCTGTTCTTGATGTGGAAAATCTTTCGACCATTAAAATTGTCACCTCCTTTCATGTAAGCTTAATTTATTCAACTGTGACTATCTCATATGTCTTTTCCCAGAATGCATTAGGACTATCCTGTTTTTTAGCACAGGTTCTAGCTCTTCTAGCATCGGCTTTAGTTGAATACAAGTCCCAAGTGAATAGTGTGTCTGTGACCGACTTAATAAATCCACCTTTTACCAGAATATGTTCTTGACAAGTACCAGCTGTCAAAATAGGGTGATACTCAGTAGCAGTATTTATGACCTTAACTGCATAGCCTCTTATATTATTTGACATTGAAAAACAACCTCCTCAATAATTAATTTATTTTATTGTAACACATAAAATCAAAATTGTAAAGACTAAGAAAGTAAATAATTTATATCGTCAACAGAAATCTTTCCGTCAACTAATGCGTCAGCTATCTGACCTTTCTTTTCTACAAGCTCCTCGATACGTTCATCAATAGTATTCTTGCAAACAAGGGTTATAATGTTGACTGTTCCCTTTGTTCCAATTCGATGTGCTCTATCTTCTGCCTGTGCTTTTAATGCCATGTTCCAAGGACTATCTAAGAATATAACATTCTGTGCGGCGGTTAATGTAAGTCCTGTTCCCATTGCTCCAATGGTTCCTATAATCACTTTGCATTTATCATCATTCTGAAATCTTTCAACTTCTTTCATTCTTTCGTCTGCTTTTGTTGCTCCTGTAATATAAGCTGGGTTATAAGATTTCAATTTCTCTCTTGCTACTTCTGTCATTGACTCCCAGTTGCTAAAAATGATAGCTTTCTGTCCACTTGCAACAATCTCTTGTACCAATTCAAGCATTCTTTCCATTTTAGCTGATTCTTGAACTGTATTAGATATAATACCTGTCCAGCCTGTCGCTTGTCTTAATCTAATCATCATGGAAAGCGGGTTATTTGAAAATTTAATCTTTTGTAATTCATTCATAACCCCCATATATACTTCTTTATAGATTTGATTCTGTTTAGGTGTCATATCTACATATTCAATCTTTCTAATTTTTTCTGGTAAGTCAAGAACTTCTGACTTTAATCTTCTAAGCATGATATTATCCATCATAGCTCTTATTTCTTCCAAATTCTTATAGCCTACAACCTGTGAACCACCCCAACCACCTAATGTGCAATAATGCTGTTTGAACTGGTAAAAGCTATGATTTTCATATCCCAGCCACTTCATAGGGAAGTATAAGTCAAGTGGGTTGTTCATAAGTGGTGTTCCACTCATAGCAACCATATATTTTGCAGTGACATTTATCATTGCTCTACTCTGTAAGGAAGTAGGTTCTTTTGACTTGTGACATTCATCAAAAGCTATAACTGATATTGTTCCATTTTTGCAAAGTTCTTGTAACTTTTCTGCAATCGGGAAATGATATTTACTTTTGCTTATTTTTTCTGCACCGGCTCTTAATGTTTCAATATTTGTTATAATATATCTGCAATCCGGGAGATTATCTAAATCTTCAAGCTTATTTTTTGTACTTCCTTCATAAGCTTTTCCTGTTGTCTTTCTAAAACGTGTACCAAGCACCCATCCTTTTTCATCTGAATGAATACTAATTTCTGACTGCCAGTTATACTTTAATGAATTTACCCCACACACGATAAGTACCTTATTGATTGTGTCTGTTTTTTCAAGACAACCAACGAAGTCTATAATCTGCTTTGTTTTTCCAAGACCTTGGTCATCACATAATAGGAATTTCTTCTTGTTCAAACCAAATCTTACACCATCAATCTGATGATTGAATGGCTTTGTCTTGAACTCAAAATCCTTTGGAATATCAATTTCAAATTCCTGCTTATGCAAATCTTCATATATTCCGGATATTTGAATTTCTTCATTCTCAAATTTATTACAAAGTGAAATAATATTGTTTAAAGGCATTTCCCAAGTATGATTATCTGGGTTATACACTCTTGTTCCCATCTTTTTAATAAAAGAAACAATGTCTGGATTATAATCGAAACTTACAAAAGCACTCTTTTTTACAAGAACATTGTTGGAGAGCTTATCAGGCTCTCCTATATGTATTTTAATCATCTATTAATTCCTCCTTTAACACGAACAATGAACTCTAACTTTTTTATAGCTTGTATACTTTCTTCCATGACATATATCAATATACACATCTAATATTGGATATACGGTTTCTCCCTTTGTGTTTTCAACTGGTTCCATACTTTGAAAAGTTTTTAAATAAGTGTATGTGTTTTTTGTCTTTTGATGATATAAATGCTTGTCTCCCCAACATCTAAATACTATATTTCCTATTTTTATATCATCTATGCTTTCTGCGATAGTCATAGGCTTATCTAATTTCCTCCACCATGTTTCAATTTCTTGCTGTAATGCGATTGATTGTATCATTATATTTCCTCCTTGCTATAAAGTTGAATTGAATTATATTCTGGATTTACTTGTCTAGCTTGTGCAAGAACTTCATCCGCATCCTTTCCTATAATGTAAAGAGTAGCTAATTCATATTTCTTGTTTCCTGTAACTTTCCAAGTTTTAATAATCATTTACTAATTTCCTTCCTCATCCAATCTATCATAAGCTTCATATGTAACTTCTGTTTTTTCATCTTCGTCTAACTCATCCCATGTACACCCATACCATTCCTTAGCTACTCTGTCCTCCATAGCGTTTATTTTATAGGTAGCTTGTAAAGCCTGTTTCCAACACTCTTTTTTATTAATATTCATCTTATTTACTCCTTTATGTCAGCTAATATCATTTCAATGGCAAATTCTCTTGAACACATTTCAGCCCCATCCCATCTATTTCTTTCAATCATCTTATTTGCTTCTGTGTAAGCACCTTCTTTATTGTACCCACAACTCATCAACCAATTTACTATCTTCTCCATGTTTATGTATCTCCTTTCCTTTAATGTAATTATATTGTAATACATAAAACTAAAAAATGCAAGCGTTTTTTGAAAATTTTTATAAAAAAATAAGGGAGAAATAAATCTCCCTTATACATTAGATGATATTTGGTTGTACTATATTTTGAAGTGTTTCAAGATGTTTCTTGAATATTTCCTTTTCTGCTAAATCACAAGTCATGTATAATTCAGATAGCATTTTCCGGATTGTGGAAAGTAATAATTCCAAGTTTTCTGTTGTTCTATTTCTCATATAAGACACAAACAGATCTTGAATATCTGTTATTGTCTCGTCCACATTACTTTCCGGAACCAAGTCAATATTCATCTTATCTACAAGTGCCAATATTAGAAATGCATCAACATCAAAATGCTTTCTCAGTTCATTTTCTGCAAGCTCTTTGGCTATTGGAATACTTTCCTGGAATGTCATATATCTATGCTCCTAACATCATTTTTATCCTTGCAACTTTATCAGCATATTTCCACATACATTCTTCCCATTCTTCCTTACATTCTGGAGAAATGTAAGTTTTAGAAATTTCATCATATTCCTGTGTTCCCATATCCTTAAAGTTCTGTGCATGGGTCAACTCCTGCATAGCCATATCATGATATTTTCTTGACCATTCCGGTTTGGAATTCTTATAGTATACATAACATTCTGCATAATTTTTAGCACCATGAAGTTCATCCTTGATTCTATCAAGATACATTTTTATTTTTTTCATTATATTCCACTCCTAATTCTCGCATTATTAAGGCTAATTTTTCATCCTGCTCCTTTAGATGTGCATGAATATCATTTACTGCTGTATCAAGCATTTTTCCAGCCATATCCTGTGTAAAGTTCAAGTCCAGATTTTTAAGCCCAATATAAAATGATATGATATTCAGCACATCCATAATTGTAAATTGCTGTCGTTCATCCATTAGATTTTCTCAACTACAAATGCAAGATTCTGTGAAGTTACAACCTGTCCGCCAATCACAATAGTAAGATTAGCAGTATCACAGTCACAGTTGAGTCTTACAAGAGCGGAAATTGGAAGTGTTACAATATCGCCTGCCGCTGTTGCTGTCGCAAGTGCTGTAGCTCCTTGAACTGGTGCACCATCTTTAAATAATGTAGCTGTCACATTTCCTGCGGCACTTGCGGCTACTGATACAGACGCATTTACATCATAATAACCAGCCCCTCCACAAGCATTTCCTATAGAAACACCATTTCCACCAAGCTGACAATACTTTCCATATCTTCTAATAACTGTAGAAGGTACATAAGTACCGCCTATTCCGATTGACTGTCCTACCTGTGTATTTACTACATATATTCCTGATTTACAACTCATATTATTATCTCCTTTCTAATAAAAAAGAGGAACACCGACAAGGCATTCCTCTAATGATTCAAAAACCTTGTCTAAATGACTAAATATTAACTCCATTACTGCAACATGCGTTACTCCAACAAGGACTCATACCTGCTGTGTATGTTGTTGCGTTAGGATATCTTATCACTCCACACATAGCTGACTGAAGCTGAAGCTGGTTGACCTGAGCCTGTAAGCTCTCAATCTTATTCTGTGCCATAGCATCAAGAATCTTCTGTGTCTGAGCTGTTGTGTTTGCGTTGATAGCGGCAGTGTTGATAGCCCCGTTGTAATTAACACCATCAATGGCTCTCTGTGTTGTACAGCAACAATCAGCAACCTGCTGTTGAACTGTGTTGAAGTTTCTCAGTGTTTCGTATCCCATGTTACAGATACCATTCTGTAATCCCTGATAGTCATGCTGAAGATTATCATTCAATCTACCAACTGCATTTTCAAGATTGTTGAAATTCATAGCATTGCAAAGACCTGCTTCTGTAACCGGTTCTCCGTTTACATTTCTGGCTCCCCCAAAGAAACCGCCTCCGCCAATAAGCAAGAGGATTAAAAGTGCGAAAATCCACATTCCGCCACCACCTGCACCACCAAACATACCATCTTTATTATCGGTAACTGCGGCAATGTCTGCTAAAGATAATCCATCTGTCATGATAGTATTCTCCTTTCATTTTTTAATTTATTTGAATTTGCAAATTCCTATTTTAATTGAGACATAAATTCATCTACATTTATGCCTCTTTGCTGGCAAATATTTCTAACCGCCTGCTCCGGATTCATGCCTTTTCCGCTAAGCATATTCATTATTCCTTTAACTTGATTTAGATTATTCATCATTGATTTTGCTTGACTAATTATCTGTGGACTTATCTGTGATGTTTGATTTTGACCTCGAAATAGACTGCTTGCCATTATTCATCAACTCCTTTTTAAACTCTTCAAATTCTTCACGACTTATATATTCCTGTTTAGGTTCTTGTGTCTTTTCCTCAGGCTTCATCTCTACAAATGAGAATGTTCTTATAGATGGAAAGCCTGCACCATCTGTGGACTTAACATACATTATATCATTGTTGGAATCAAATAAAGCAACTGTAGAATTTGCGGTCATTTGATACGCTTTGGCTCCATCTATACCATTTACCCTTATAAGATTTTGACAAGGTTCTGGCTGAAAAAACTGTTGATTGTTTGGTTGTGGATTATAAAACTGAGGTTGAGTCATCAGACTGGCATATGGATTTTGAAACATCTATATCACTCCTTGTTATTTGTGATTCATGTAAGTAGTCTGATTGAATGGCATTAATAACTTTTAATACATGCATTATCGGAATGCCCTCTAGTTCCTTTTTGCTTAAGATACTTATAATGTTCATTCAATCACCCCTCTTACTTTTTATAAATTTATTGTAATAAAAAAGAACATACTCAACAATGTGTTGAATGTGTTCAAAATGTGTTATATTACTTTTATGATTTTCTTATTTACTTTTCGGCTTATCTGCCTTGCATAGTCGTGAGAAATGTTTAATTCATCCGCAATTTGCTCAAGTGGCACACCTTGGGCACGTTTTTCAAATATTGTGACTTCAAAATTTACAAAATTACAATTACTTCTAAAGTATTGTAATTCTGGTTCTGTGAAATCAGAAATAATCATTTTCTTCTCCTAACTCGTCTTGGGGCACGTCCGCCTCTAGGTCTACTTGACTTACTTCTTCTAATTGTCCTTGTAGTAACTGTCTGTCTCGCCATATATGTCACCATTCTTTCCAATATAATTATTTGTTCCTTCATCCTCAGCATCTTGAGTAACTGTACACGTTTCCTCCTCAACCGGTAAATTCCAGTAATATAACCATATCATATTTGTGGAAAAAAGAAGTGCAATCAAAATTATAACTGCCACCCATAATCTCTTTATCGTTGTTTTTAGCGTTTTTAAAAGCTCAATGGCTAAATTGTCCCCATCCATAAGTCTATCCCTCCTTTACTTCTGGCAGTCCTGCGATGCTTGTTAATACAGATACAATTCCGGCTACAACTGAAGCAGACGCAACCATAACCCAATCAATATCACTTATAACTAGACTCGAACCTATAACACCGATTGCAGTTTGTGCCATTGTCTTAATAGCTCTTATACCTGCCGCTTTGAACCATTTCTTTGTAAACATAATATCATACTCCTTTCTCCAAGTCATCTATTCGATGATTGGCTGTTTTTTGTCTTTCATCCAACACTTCTGTTATTTTTTCGAGTTGATACACCCTTTCTATAACTCCGTTGTGAATATCTTGTTTCTTTTCAAGTTGATTTATTTCTTGTCTAATCAACGCTATTTCAGTCTTGACTTCTTGTACGGTGGTACTATGTTGCTTCTTATTTGTGTATATAACCCCGAGTAATGTAAGTCCTCCTGTTATAAGAGCAGTCAGAACTGAGCCTAAAAGTGCAATCATACTATAACCTCCGTAGCCACTTTCTTGCACTGTATCCAGTGACAGTTTTTCCGGACACAGTCTTTCCCCTAACTTTTGCCCATTCATTATTGGCACAAGATATAAGTTCGAGTGTTTCTCCAAAACAGAAAGCCCCTAATACTGGAGCAACTGTACTTGCAGACTGTCTACAGTTCAGCCCGGATTTTGCCATTACTCTAACTTTGACAGTTTTTGGAATAGGCTGGATTTTTGACAGGTCTTTTCCATTGTCAATTTTATCTGTAACCTTTTTTGTTGTTTCCTCCGGCTTATCTTCTCTCAGTAACGACCAATCAGGTCTTCCATATCCCATGATATTCTTGTTATTAATCGAGTAATGTTTCTTACATACAGCTCCGCCATTTGGAACAACTGTTTCATATTTATCCTGTGGACTGGTGTTTCCCTCGATGGTATATACTGTGTCTTTTGTGACTTGTATGACTCTTCCTGTATGCCCAGCTTCTCGCTTCTTATCATAGAAGAATATCTGGTCACCGACTTCCGGGGTAAGGTAAAACGCATTGTTTTTCTTATAGTACTCAACACATCTTGTACAAGATGAGCCTAAAGACTTGATTGGACGATATAGCATTTTTCTAGCATGCTCAACACCATAAGCTTTTATCATTGTCCAATCAAACCAAGTCGCACACCAAGGGAATCCGTTTTTTGCTCCATTGTACCAGTAATCTTTATACAAGGTATCAATGTCATGTGCATACTTTGTGTAGTTTTTACTTCCTGCATTCGCTGTCTTGTCCTCAAGCTGAGAGTTGGAAGCTTTTTCAAGATATCCAACTTCGGATTCTGAAATTTTTATAACATCCTGAACAGTTTTCATATTAAATCACTCCTTGCTTTTTGATATATAGGGTTGTGAAATGTAGACAAACACGACCCGTGCTTATTACTGCATCCGTGTCCTGATAAGCATAAACGACTATTCGTCTGTCTGCACCTGACGTTAAATCAATGACTTTATATCCACCAGTAGGAATATCTGCTACGATTCCATTGTCTACAGTTTGAGATTGATTTCCTTCCATATAGATTTCACAGACACCTACAGGCTTATAATAATCTGAAATTTTATAGATTTTTCCATATGCCGTAAATGTATTAGAATCAGTAAGTTCAGGAATTTCAAAAGCGTAGTTATTCCAACCTTTCTTCATCTCTACATCTTTCTGGGTCTTCCAGTCCTTATAAGAATATTGAGTAACTCTTATCATATCTGGGAACGGATGACTTAAGTCATTTAAGCTGTGTAGGGTATCAAACATCTTTGTTATTTTTGAAACATTCAACCCATTCAAATCAATTTGATACAATGGCATGTCTACAATTAAGTCACCACCTAAAATACTGCCTTGGTTATAACTTGGCATCACTGCTTCTGCTTGAGTGACGGATGCTTGACCCTGTATAAGTGTAAGTTCAACATTTTCAACACCTTCCGCATTTGTATATCTTGCGACAATCAAATCTTTTCTATAATATCCGGTGGCCCCGCTTGGAATAGTGATATCTTCATATTCCCCATGATTAATTCTTGCCTGTGTGCCCTGTATAGATATATTGCCGGAATTAATTCTTAGCTGTGTATTAGAGATAAGCTGATAAGATAAGTTATCATTAACATCAAGTCCTTGTGTAGCTGTGCCAATTATTCCTGCATAAATGCTTCTATCATCATCAGCAGTAACTTGTGTGTCAGTTGTATTTCCTGTTATGATTTTCAAAATAACACCTCCTTATACTTTTATTGTAAATGTAAATGTATGTGGCACTCCGGCTTTAAGCTGTACAGGCTCAGCGAGATTTTCAAAAGCAAATAGGACTGCACCATAATTATGATATCCAGCAAGGCATATTGCTTTTATTTCTGCATTGACTTTGGGAACAATTACCCTTGTATAAGCAACACCTAAATCATGCTGGTTATTATTAGTCTTAGTGAATGAACTTAGTGTGTAGTCTGTAAATTCTGCTCCCTCCGGGGGAATATATGTCTCAACAGAATCTTCAAATGTTGAAGTAAATAAGAAGAGCCCTGTCTCATCTGCATCTCGATTTACCATGTCTGCAATACTGGTTGAAGGACAAAGTGTAGTTAGAGAAGATAAATATAGCATCGCATCTGTTCGATTATTTGTAGCATGATAGTTATCTCCCTGTGCGTTGTTATTAAACGAATTAGCTAAAAGTGTATTAAAATTCTTATTAAGCATTATGAGTCACCTCCGTCATAATAGAAGAAATATTAACATCTGTGCAATATGTAGATGTGCCCGTGACTACGCCTGCACTGGTACCAACTGGAATATTGTCTACATTTTTAGCCATTGTTTCTAATGTATCTGTAGCTTGTGTTGCAACTCCCTTATTGGTGATACTCGTTGCAAGCATGTTTTTACCGGCTTCTAAATTCTGAGTAGCTTTATCTAATGTTTCATTTAGCAAGTCAATACCCACAGCATTTAGAGTTCCATCTTCTTCAATTTCTAAATTCTTGCCCACTTTGATACCACCTAAGGTTGTAGGAGTTGCGGGTTGTAATGTGTATGCCATTTGCTAATCCTTTCTTTTTTAATATTATAAATTATATTGAGATAGAATACAAGTATAACATTTTATTATTAAGCTCCGTTAAATCTAAGTTAAGCTCATTATTTGAGTTAATAAGTAAGCCAGTGCCTATCTTAATACCTCCTAAAAGAGAAGCAGAAGCAATCGGCAGGATATAAGGCTCATCAATATCAGGGAGTACTCCAGCAACTTCTGTATTTTCGCCACCGACTTTATAATCTACTGTTATTTCTTGTCCGCTCATTTTGAAAATGAAATTTGACACTTCTGTCCTTATCTGTGTCTTAGTGATTTTTTCATATCCCCCAACGATATCACCAATATGAACAGCAGATATTTCATTCTCAGAAATATCAAGCTTGCTGTTGGACTTGTTCAAATCTCTTAACTTCTTAGTTCCGTTGGTCTCCAAGTCTGTCAATGTAGATGAACCTGTATTCTCATAAGTTTGGGCGTATTCCGAAAGACCAAAAAAGTACTGGTTTTTAGAGATATTTCCATCACCATCCATATATAGGTCTAATACAAGTCTTTTTTCAAGCTCTCCTTTTCCCAAACATATAAGATGATTTACAGACCTTGTAGTTTGTGTAATTTTGAAATTCAAGGTATCTGAACTGAATAAGGTAGTTTGAGAATAGTCAAATCTATCTGTATATTTAAGATGTACATGTCTATCCTTTTCATTAAAGAATAACGTAAGTACTTTATTAATTGTATTTCCAATTAATAACAATGTATCATATACGGATACATATCTTGGAACCTTAAGCTCAGTTTTTAAAGAAAAAACCTTGTTATATTCATCGGATACAAATAATCTGTGTAAACCATATCCAGTGATTAATGTGGTAAGAATTGTATCAACATTTCCACTTAGATATCTATAAGCTTTTCCGGCAGGAGGTTTCACAACTTTAGAAGCTAGAACACCTCTAAAGCTTCTGCCCTCATGTCGGATTATATTAGAGCTTGTTATCACTGTATAAAAATCAAATATTCCCCCAAATTCTGAGTTTGAGACATACCATATACCACCAGCCGGGATGAAATTACCTTTTATTATTGGAATTTCAAAAGTGAAATCCTGGTCATCCGCAAGGTCAAGGTCAATGTCAACATCATCTGAAAGCATACCAACATCTTCAAGATTTCTGTCTGTATAATTAATCTGCATACTGTGGTTCACCTCTCTCAGTTATTAATTGTAAGTCAAAATTGAAATTATTGTTCCAATAAATATCAAGCATTTCTGTATTAAGAGGAAGCTTGCTAATCATATCATTGTTATATCTTAGATTAAATCTGTTAGTTGCTTTGTCATTAAATATGGTATATACTTGACCTTGCTTACTATCAATAACAAGATATTCTTTTTCTCTCAATGTAAGTCTAGCTCCATAGATTGTTCCATTAATATCTATGGCAGGGTTCTCAACTCTGCCATATATAATCAAAACTGGGAATACATCACCAAACACTCCTAAATCAATAGTAGTTCGATGTGTATTCTGAGGTACATATCTATAAGGATATCTATAAGGATATTTTTTTCCTATATCTTGATTGATATAATTTTCCCACTTTATATTATAGCTTGTAATTTTATTCCATTTGAACTCTCCATCCGTGCAGATGGAAAGCTCAATGATGGCAAAAGGAACTTTTAAAAATTTGTCTGGCTTCTTTAACGCATACAATCTACAAGTCAGATAGAAGTCATTAAAATATAATCGTCCATTGCTATTTGACAGCATATCATATTCCACAACCTCAAAAAGATGGTCGAGGTTGCGGAGATAGTCTTGGTAGCTTGAGCCATTGACTCTTACTTGTATAGAATTATCCAAACATTCCTTATAAATGTTCTTAATATATTTCTTATCCTGGAATTTTACTTGCCATTCCGGGTTGAATATTTCTGTATCAGATAACATCATGTAAGGGTCTTTTGTAAGATATATTCTATCTCCTTTTGAGTTTTCATAAAAAATATTAAGCATTGACATACCCCCTAACTAATCTACCAAATGGTCGATTATCAACACTAACTGTTATTCCTGCGTCTATGATTGCTTGTGTTACTGCACTTCCAAAAGCCGAATAATCGGTTGAGGCAAGAGAGCCGGCTCCGGAATACATATCAGCATTGAGTTGTGCAATCATATCGGCGGATACTTTTGATATCCATTTTTTATTATTATGAAGGGGAACTACAGCCTCATCACCTTGACCCTCAAGTAAGTACTGCTTTCCCTTTTTGACAACTGCACCTTCTGCCAACTGTGGAATTTCCCCAATATCAAAACCGAAGTGCTTACCACCAATTCCTGGAACCCAATCAGGAATATCAAAGGATATCTTATTTAATCCTCGGATTAAAACATTGAGTCCTTTTATAACGAAGTTCAATGGTGCTCTTATAGCATCTGCCACTGGTCCGAAAATGCTTGAAAACCACTGTACTACTGGTCCAAATATAGCTTTTATGGCATTCCATACGGAACTAAAGAAAGAAGCAACCGGACTAAATACAGTCTTAATGGCGTTCCAAGCTGTAGAAAAGGCAGTTCTAAAGAATGAGATAACTGGTCCGAATACTGCTTTGATTGCGTTCCAGACAGTTGAGAAAAATCCAGCTACTACACTCCAAATAGTCTTGATTGCTGATACTGCCGCACCAAATACATTCTTGAACCATCCAACCGTAGCACTAAATACAAGCTTTATTCCTTCCCAAACTGATTTGAAGAAATTAACAAGTGAAGGTCCGAATAAGCTTACCAGTATTTGTAGAAGTGCCGCTAAAATCTGAGCTATAATCTGTGGTAATGCGGCAATAATAGCAATAGCAATTTCTGGAAGTCTGCTCACTAAGGTAAACAGTGCTTCAATTATTCCTTCTATCAAAACTGGCATATTTTCAATTAAAGCTTCAAGGAGAGTTTGGAAAATTTCAGGTAAAAGTTCGAGTAAGGACTCGGTAACCACAGGGAGAGCTTCAACTACTCCCATGAACAGTTCTATAGACGCTTCCAGCAGTGCTTCCGCACTGTTCATCAAAAATGATACTACGGTATTAATTAATTCTGGGAGGGAAGCTATAAGACTTCGAATAATAGTAGGAACAGCGTTGACCAGCCCCATGAATAGATTAATTGCCGCTTGTGTAAGCTGTGGCAACATCTGCTGTATTGCAGAAAAAACTTGTGGTAATAATGTATTCAATGACTGAATCAAGGAACTAACCACAGTCACTATACTTGCTGTCAAATTAGGAATAAATCCAATAACAGCAGATAAAATCTGTTGAAGTAATCCAGGCAATGCGGATACAATGGAACCGATGATTGTTGGCAATGTATTCAATATTGATTGAGCAATGTCCATTACATTGGCTAATAAATCACCACCAAATGAAATAACAGCGGTTAATATTGCAGGTAGATTGGACATTAAAGTATTAACTACCTCTGGAATTACAGTTCCAATTATTTGAGTCATGAAATCCCCTATAGAATATAACTCTACGGCGGCGTCATTGAAGATATTTACAATAGATGGAACCAATTCGCTTATTAATCCTGGCAGTGCTGTGATTAATGATTGAATTACTTTTTCAGCCACATTTATAAAAGTCCAAACAAGCTGAGGGGCTAGAGTTAATACAGCTTCTCCAATTTGTCCTCCTAAATCAAGAACAGCACTTATTATTGCACCTGAATTAGAAAGAACTCCTTCAATAACTGACTGGAACATATTAGTGGCAGAAGTCAATAATGAAGGAAGAACAGTTTGCAACAGAGAAGGAATCTGATTAACAAGCTGAGGTACAAGCTTCTCAACTAACTTACCAATTCCATTCAATACTTGTTCAACTCGTGGGATTATATTTGACTCAAACTGCCCTACAGCAGTTATAAAGTTATCAAGTAGAGCACTAAAATCTTGACTGTCATCTGCAATTCCAACCATGAGGTTTTCCCAAGCCGCCTTCATTGAGTTAGCAGAACCCTCGATAGTGGTTGCGGCTTCTTTTGCTGTTGTTCCTGTAATACCTAATTCGGTTTGAATAACATGGATAGCTTGGGTGACATCGGCAAAACTTGAGATATCATATTTAACACCAGACAGCTTCTCCGCGTCTTTAAGAAGTCTTTCCATTTCTTCCTTAGTTCCGCCGTATCCTAATTTCAAGTTGTCCAACATTGTATAGTTCTGCTTTGCAAAACCCTGATAAGCATTTTGAATGGATTGCATATCAGTACCCATCTTATTAGCATTGTCGGACATATCAACTATAGCTTGGTCAGCATACTTTGCCGCTTTTTCTGTGTCTCCTCCAAGAGATGAAACCAAGGAAGCACTGAAACTTGTGACAGTATTCATATAAGCATTGGCGGAAAGTCCTGCGGTCTTCCAAGCATTATTTGAATTTTTCACAACTATATTTTCAGCAGTTGTTAAAGAATTGAATTTACTTCTAGCTTCATCTACACTCTTCCCTATAGAAGCGGCATATTCCTGTAAATTCATACCTTGAGCACCAAATAATGTCTGTACTCCACCTATAAGCTGTTCATATGAAGCATAAGCTGTAACTGCTTTCACACCAAGACCACCAAGAGCAGTTCCAAGAGCTATAATACTTGCTCCTGCAACCTTAAGGGTAGCTCCACCTACAACTTTGACAAATGACCCGAATTTTGAACCTGCATGAGCGGCGGCACTTCCAACATCAGTCAATGCGGTCTTTAATGCGTTTGTCTTTTTTGTAGTTTTTTCCTCTTCAGCATTAAGCTTTGAGGTTGATTTACTAACGCCATCGGTACTTGATTTTGTTTTGTCCTCAGCTTTTGCTGTACTACTGTGAGCTTTTGCCAAATCTTGCTGAGATTTTTTAGACTTCTTTGCAGTTTCGGAAGATTTCTCTTGGCTGTCAGAATAATCTTGAGTAGACTGCTTGCCTTTTTTTAGACTACTGTCCACAGATTTCATGGAGGACTTAACGTCTTTCTCCAGCTCTTGCATATTCTTCCTGGCTTTGTCTGTATTTAGTTCTACATCAATAACGACTTGTCCGTCTGAACTTGGCAATTTATCTCACCTTCTTTCTAAAAATTATATACTGTTATAAAATAACTCTTCGAGCTCATGTACAGTTTCTTCATTTTGCTTGATTTCAAAAGGAAGTCTCCAAATCTCTTTTTGTTCTTGATATATCTTTTCCTGGCTCTTCTTTGCATTGTATTTGCTAAAACTTCGGTACCCCATTATCCGGGACATTAAGCACTCCTCTGGCAAACTTCTGAATAATGCTTGAAATTTGTGCCAATGTAAATAATCAATGTCAATCAAATCAATTCCATAAGCTTGTAAAAATGCACTATAGATATACTCTCCATCTTGCATGAAGTCTACAATTACATCTTTTGTTTCTCCTCGGTCATGAGGCGTGGAATTTGGATTGTTGTAGAATTTTAAAAGTTCACTGATAATATCATCATTTGGATTTGGGATACTCCCCGGAAACAAGTATAAATAATCCTGCATGAGATGGTCCTCTTTTATTAATTCCCCAAATTTTAACCAATCCCGGAAGTTTGTCTTGATTTTAAAAAAGCTACCATTGACTTCAATGGTCGATGGTAGCTCCTTATTGGCTAAGTTAATCACTGTATTTACTTTGCAGAATTGATTGACTGCATAGCATTTGCGATAGTTTCAAGAACATCCACTGGGAGTTCCTTGAACTTATCACTTACTGCTGTCTGGTTGTACTCGTCAAATGGGGAATTATAACAAGCAACAATCTGTAAGTATAAGATGTTGACATCGTTTGGGTCGCTTTCATCGCAAGTACCAAGCAAATCTTGGGCTAAATCCTTGCCTATGAGTGAAGCAATCACATTGTACATTGTTTGTACTTTAACACGAAATTTTGCTGAACTTTTGTTGACGTTTTCTGTGTTTTCCAACTGCTCCGCAACCTTAATTGAGTAAGTTGGGAGTACAACCTCCCTATCATTGAACATGAATGAATAACTACGCATATTTTTTACCTCCTAAAAATGCTTAACCCTCAGAAACTGGAGTAAATGTTGGAGCACCAGCTTCAATAGTGTAAGTGCCCTTCTGAACTTCTCCAATCTTAATTGAGAAAGATATCTTTCCATCTACTGTATTTAGTACCTTGGATGTTAATGTAGCAATACTTCTCCAAGCTCTCTTATCCTTACCGCCAAAGCACAAAAGGAATGGAGTCTTGCAATCATCACCTACAGGCATGTCATAGAACTCTTTCGCCATGAAGTCGTATATAGGATTTCCTTCATACACGGCAATTTCCTGCGGAAGCTCTGGAGCATTGTTCTTAATTTCTGTAATGGTGTTTTCATTGCAAATATAATCTACATCCTCTGAATTTTCATTGATTGAAAGCTCAAAAATAGTAGATAAGTCGATAGCTTTCCAGCTACATGCCGCTAATGTCATGTCCTTCGCCACATCCAAAAAAGGTATGAACTGATTTCTTGTCAGCTTAGTTAATGTGTTGTCTGCCATAGTCTTTATTTCCTTTCTAAATAATTAATATAAAACTGTCCGGAATATCTTGCAATTCCGGGATTGTCGGGTGTTAAATAAACCACTGGGACTGTATACGTTGCACCCATTTCATTTACTGTATATTTTTCTCCTAAGTCTGGAAACTCATGTAAGTTATTTTTTTCTTCAATATAATTGACGATATCGGTAAATGCCTGCATAGCGTCTAAATTCAAGGAACTTGTTCCGCCATCATCATAAGCCTGAATAAGGTCAATATTGAATACTAATCTAACTTCCTGAGAACCATTTATAAACTTCTTAATCTGCATACTTGAGGAGGTGGGATTAACAGATGATGTATTCTCATCTAATGGAATAACATTGAAGTATATATAGGAACCCATCTGAGGGCAGTTACCTAGCCACTCTGAGATTTTTTCATATATATTTGTATTCATCTGCTACCTCCTCTTAATATACTCTGTTATTGCTTTTGCAACTTCTCTTTTGTGTTCCCTTTCGGCTACTTCTTCCCAATGTGACTCAACTAATGGATGTTGGTCTTTTGAATAATTCAGTGGATTTCCTGATTGGGAAATACCTTGCCATTGATAGTGTGAATATCTCTGAACATAAGTAATCTTGAAGGGCTCGGTCACATATGTTTGACTTAACATTCCACTTCTATATGGAACATATTTGGTCATCATCTTTGCCCAAGTCTCTGCCGCAAATCTACCCACATCATCATCAACAAATCTTGATAGTATTGCTGAAGGAGGTTTGAATTTAATTTGTACAGACATATTCTACACCCCATTCACTCGAAACTGGTAGGAAACACCCAGTTTTTGTTCAACTTCTTCTATCATTCGTATCTCACAAGTATTTGGTTCATATTCATTCTTAATTTGAACGATATTATTTGCTGTGACTTCTTCTGTGACTTCATCTAAAATAATAACATCTTGTGAGCTTAATGTATAAGCTCCAGTTTTATCTTCAAGTTGTTTCCAATTCTTATAAGGTAAGTAAGCTCCTGTAAAAGGTATCAAGATTGTAAAAGCTTGCCCCATTGATACAGTAGTGCCGCTTACATTTGATACTTTATCTTTCTTGTAGACACATCCTTGAATAATGGTCTTATACCAGACATCTGTATTAGTCACAGAGTCTTTTCTCTTTAACTTATTAAGTAATGTTATTTTTCCTGTCACAGCACACCCTCCTTCCTCGATAAAATAACTGAGGATAATCGGGATATAAATATTGAACCATTAAATCTTTTGTGATATCTAATAATTTAGAGTCTGTGTCCTTTGAAGTATCAAAGCCAAAAGACTCTATCCCATTACTGTAGGAAGTGACTCCTACAGCTTGGGTTTGAGAACTAGAAGAACTCTGAATATCAATTAACTTGACCTCCAACCGTTGGACGGCTTCTGGTGTAGACTGTAAATCTGCAATCAATGTATTAAGCCGGTTGAATGTTAGATAATTCATCTTGACTTCTACATCAAATTGCAAGGAGGAAAATGTATCCTCTGTACACTTCCCACCTAACTTTTGATATTCCTCAAATGTTAAATAACGCATAGGATACATCCCCTTTCTAGTCTACATCCAAAGAGGAGGCGGCTTTGGATGTACTCTTCTTCTTAGGTGCAGATGGCTCGTATACCACCGCACCCTGATACTTGATTAATGCTTCAATTACTAATGGGTTCTCAGAAGCAATATGAGAACCATCTAAAAGCTTAACTTCTGTCATGATATCACCTCTTATGACTCAGCGTGAGTTCCATCATACCAAAGAATAGTCTCTGGAGTTACTGCCTTAGTTCCATAATGGAAGAAAAGCTCAATAGCTGTAGCCTCTGAAAGTGGTATTCTTTCTGCGGCATAAGGCTCGGACATAACTGGCTGAGCAATGGACTCGTTCATCATGATTTCAAACTTGGTTCCGGTTGGAAGCCTGTTTGAGCTATAACACTTGACACCATGATACATATTGAACTCCTCTGTGGTGGTATCCACATTGGTATTAACTACTGTATCGAGGTACATTCTCATTGCTGAATAAGTTGTGGCATCAAATACGATTGACAGCATATCCCTTGGAAGACCATCTATATAGTCATTCTTAAGATTCTCAAGTGCAAGGATAGCACTCTCAACGATATCCTGGATATTGGTTACTGTCTTTCCTGGCTTGAACTGAGAGCCTGCTGTCTTGCCGACATTAAAGAAAGCTGTGTCGAGCTCTGCGGCTAATCTCTGTGTATGATTTGCAGAACGCTTAGCAATTAAGCCATCAACGCCTAATAGCTTAATATCCTTCTCCTCTACTTCCTCGACAAACTCTCGGTCAGTGTCGATTGGTACAGTGACAGTCTTCCCTTTTACTGCTGTACCCTTACCTGCTCCTCTGGCTGTGCCATAAGCGGCTGAAGCTGAATTTACAAATCTCTTAGCTTCTACTGTACCTGCATTTGGGTCACCTGATAACTCAGTATTCTTTAATCTGGTTGAAATTGCAGTCTTCTGAACATTTTCAATAACACCATCATAAGCTTCCTTAAGAAGCATTTTTCCGGTTTCTGAACCGTCAAGAAGAATGTTCAAAGAATCAATTCTTGTTGTTTCTGGTCTTGCCATTTTTAATCTCCTTTCAAATTTACCATACTACTGGTCTTGCTGGCTTTTCTGCCGGCTTTGTACCCTCTCCTGAGGTTGGTTTATTCTGCACTTTTGAAGTGAACTGAGGAACATTATCCGGATTGGACTGTTCATTTATAAAAGCTCCTGCGTCCTGCTCCTTGTACTTACTTACGAAATCATCAAATCCTATAAGCTCGCCATCTTTCATCTTTAATGGGTCTGCCTTAATATCGGCTAAAAATGCTTTCTTTGCTGAATTACTCGAGAACTTAAGTTCCCCAGCTTTCTGCTGTACAGCAAATTCATAGGCTTGGTCGGCTAACTGCTTTTCATAATCAGTCTTAGCATTTTTATAAGTTTCCTGCAATGTGGATAACTCTGTTTCTAATGTGGATAACTTATCCGAGTCCGTACCTGCGTCCTTCAACTTCTGCTGAAGTGACTTGATATCCTCATCCCTCTGCTTGATATCGGTATCATACTTGCTCTTATAAGTATCTCTTTCACTCTCGGCTTTTTCAAGCTTGTTCTGAAGATTTGTAACTTCCGAAACCGTCTTATAGTTTTCAAGGAATGCCTTGTCAAACTCTTCTTTCTTGTCTTCCGGGATTGTGATTGATGCAGATTTTAATAATTCGTAAATGTTGGTCATGTTCCTGTTCCTCCTTATATTCTAAAATGACTTGTATAGCTCGCTTTCTGAGCTGTGGAATATTTATATTACATTTTGTATTATATAAAATTTATCAACATTTGTAAAGTGTAAAATGTTGATAAATTGTGGATAGTTTTAGAGTTATCAACAATTAAAAAAGTTATCCACAATTCAATGTGGATAACTTGATAATAATTAAAATAACTCATACCCAGGAACATAAGCTCTTTCCCACTGAGGGGTTAAGCCGGACGCTTTTGTAATGTATTTGTATTGGGCTTTCATAGCTCTTAGCTGTTTTTCTTCGTCAGTAAAATCAAACCCAGCGGTCTTAAGAGCCACAATCTCATCTTGCTTGTACCTCATGTTTGTTTCGGCCTTTCTTAACAGCTGACTTGCTTGGTATCTTGATACTTCTTTATCCCCGATTTTAACTGATTTGTTGCTATAATCATTTAAGGAATTAAGCTCCTTATCAGAATATGAACGTGGCGACACTCCCAAAATGATGTAGGATATGGAATGATGACAGTTGCACGTTCCAATAGGTCTTGCCAAGGAACCTTGAAGTTTTTCAAATGCTTTCAAGGAATATTGCTTTCCTTGATATGACAGATGGTCTTCTGCACATAGTCCATGTGCATCTATTTCTATTCCATCCGCACCATATTCCTTTCCTGCTTCTTCTCTTACACCATAATTAACTTGTCTTACACCTTCAAGAATATTCATACGACTGGCACTGTCAAGTCTGCGAGTCCTGCCACTTGAATACTGCACTCGAGCACCATTTCTAGCCTTATCTATAAGCACTCTTCGCATGACTGATTGGTAATCATCTATGCCAGTAGCTACAGTATCAATAGCTTTATCTATAGCATCCCTATAAGCTTTTGACAGTACTGTGGTTCTTGACATGTTCAGAAAAGTGTTTCTAGTTAGCTTTTTTACTGACTCTATATAATTTTGAATAACAGTGTTCTTTTTAAAAGGCTTTTGTAAAACACCTTTAGCTTGATACAGATAAGCCACGTCCTTATAAATGGAATGAGAGCTTTTTTCATAGACCTTATAGATATCATTCAATGCAAGGTTCGTCTGGGTCATCAAATATTGATTAATTTCTTCGATATTATTCCCCATTAATGCCATTTGCTCTAACTGATGCATACTATCCTTATCTAATTTGCCGATAGCTTTTATCTGCTCTGCCATTTTAGTCAAATAGAAAGTATTGACTTGCTCAAATCTATCAGAAATCTGATAGGCTAATAATGTAAGCTCAACTGGTGATATAGCCATTATTCCTCATCCTCGTTAGTTGGCTGATTTTGACCATCATTGCCATTTTTATTATTTTTACCGTCATTTGTTGGTTTATTTCCGCCGTCTTCAAGTGATGTATCATCATCCTTTTGACTGAATAGGTCATTCAGCATATTTTGTTGATTTTTTTCCGTCATTTCGTCAATCTTTAGTTGAGCAGATTCTATAGTCTCTCCTGTATACCACGCTCTTACCTCTGCTTTGTCAAGAATACCTGCATTTAACAGATTAAGCTTCTGAGCCAACTCAGTGTCGGTATCTGTAAGGATACTATCCTTCCACTCAATCTTGGTATCGTAGTCTCCAAGCGGTGCAAGGTTATAAAGCTTACAGAAAATAGACATAGCATATACCACATCCATCATACATTGACCTAATGTGTCTTGGATAGTGGATATAGTGATATAGGTTCTTTGCTTAAGTAGCTTAATTTCTGTAGCTGTCCTTGCTTCACTTTCAACTTGTGACAGTGTACCTCTAGCAAGTCCAATTAAACCCTCAATCTTATTAAGATAAGCGTTTAAGCCATTTGTATAGTTAGCGTCTCTAAGGGCAGGCGTCCACTCCTTATAAGTATCACCTTCTCCAAGGTCAAGATTTCTGTACAACCTTGACTGGCACTCGTCAAGCTGTATCATGTTGCCATAGTATCCGGACTGAACACAAGTAGCAGTTGGGTCTACATCAATAGCAAGCTGTCCTCCATTATATTCCCAGTCAAGTCTTGAGAACTGTCTATCGGCTCTTTCAATCATTTTAACCGCTGGGCTAAAGATTGAAATTCCCAAGGGACTATTCATATCTACATTGTTTGAAAAAGGCACCTTGAAAAATCCATATAAAGGTTTGTCTACATTATCAAGAGTAACTGGCTCCTCAGAAATAGAAGACCATCTGTCTATCTCAGATAAAGGTATCTCAACTCCAAGCTCTTGAGTTGTATCGTCATCCTCATCTCTGTATCTTGCCTTAAATGCCTTATTCTGAATAGTAACTTGTCGCAAAGTCTGATTAAATATCTGCCTCTCGACCTTGGTATAAATATAGTCACCGGATACGAAAGAGTCATGAAAAGCTATATCAATGATATTTCCATCATCATCAAATGCAATCGGGTAAAAGTCACCTTGATAATTGAAGTCAAGATACATCTGTCCATTATTTATATAAGGCTTAATAATCATGCCGCCCAGTGCTAATGCCTTCTCCAAAGCAACAGGCAAGCTCTTTACAAGTCTTGTTTGATAGGTCTTGTTTAAATAACCTGCCATTGTCTTATCATCTTCTTCTTGCTTATCTGTATCAACAGTATCCTCTTTTCCTGGTTCAATGATGCTTGTTTCAATCTCTGAAAGAACTTGCTGTTGGATTGATTGGCAAATTTGCTTGCCTAAACCAAGCGAATAAATACCTTTCTCATCATCAAGCCAAGGGCTTTCATCCTTATATATATCTCTCCATAGCTCTATAGCATTGGACATTTCATCTGAGATAGCAGATGTGCCAATATCAGATGCTTCCTTATGCCCTAACATTTTTTCAAGGGCTTCATACAGCAAATTTAATAGTTTTCTTATCATTCTCTTTTCTCCTCATACTATTCAGTTATGGTTGTGTCTGTGCTATTTACAGAAGATTCTAATGCTTCAATTCTTTTCAATACGGCGGTTAAAGAAGCAGATTGTTCTTTTAATTTATTCCCTACTACTTTTGCGTCTGCGGGAACTCCTTCTTCTGTCAATGTTGTGTCTGTCAATTTCAAATCTACTGTCTTTAGATTCCCTACTAGAGGAACATTATTTATAGATGGCTTATTTGTCAAATCATTATAATTTGATGTTCCATCTTCTCCTCCACCGCTTGTTTCAATCTTTCTAAATCCTGGTATTACAATTCTTTGTGCCATTTTTAATCTCCTTTATATAAATTAATCTAAACAGTCTAGAGCTTTCATTGTTCTTTTCATTTTTGGAAACTGCCTTGCAATCCAATCTACCATCTCCTCATTTTGAGCCCAGTTATTCACTGATACAGAACACTCCGCCAGCCCACTTTCAAATAGATAAGCATGTATAAGTTCATGTCTCATTATTTTTTTAAGATACTTAACAGTATCTTGAATAGTTGAGTTACTTCGCTCAAAGAGTGCTACCCTAATAAGAAATATAGTTGGGTCAATATATCCATCCGCCTCCTTAAATTTAGGGTCTTTGCACTCTTTGATTAATTCCACTGTATATTTGGTACCTAATATTTTTACAGATTGCTTAAACTCACGGGTATAATCTTGCATACTATCTTCCTTTCCTTTTCCAAACTTGCTCCATTGCGTATCTTGCCATATCTATTGAATGGTTGTCCTTGTCCGGATATACTGATGTTGGTTCACCGTCTTTTGTCAATTCATATTGATAGCGACTAAACTCTTGAGCTGTATATGGACATCTTACTGGGTCTATCACTATCTTAATTAATGACTGCAACCACTTCATGCCATATCTTACGCTATCTGGTCCTTTTTCTGCACATCTAGCATTTATTCCAAATGCTCTATAGTCAGCAACAGACTTTTCCTCTGCACTATCACAAGTGACTATATCATATCTGCCTACATTGTATTCATCTTTCAATACCTTAGCAGTATCAGGATTTTTCATTTTATTTGTCCGAAATTCTTCGAAAATATAGAGGGTCATTTTTCTAGCATCGTAATACATACAGCCATAGTGGAATGGGTCTGGGAACCAACCCCAGTCAACACCTCTATAGAGCCTGTCAAATCTTGATATCTCATCATCGCTTATCTGGCGTATCTCCAAGTTATCAAATACTTCAGTTCCCATACCTACCGGAATGCCTAGATATTCATGCTCATAGGCTTTTGGGTTTACCATCTTGAGCCACTCAGCATCATCAATGAACTGTTGACCCAACCATTCGACTGGTGATGTAAGATAAGTCGTTTGAGAAACAAGTGTATCCTTTCTCAGCTTTTCTTTCTCTATATAGTCATTTGCCCAGTTTTGTCTTGACTTAGGTGGGTTCATTGACTTAAATACTAGGAAGTCTTGACCGCCTCTTATTACTGACTGCTGTACTTTTCTAATTTCCTCTTCGCCAGCAAACTCGTCAAACTCTTCAAACCACAGATAAGCTATATAGCCAAATGGTACTTTTATTGATTTAGACTTACGAGCTTTGTCCAATCCTTTGAATATGATTTTCTGCCCAGTTGGAAGATAAGTAGCACGCATGGGAGATTTTGTCAATTTCCATAATTTAGAAACTCCCAAAGCATATATTGCCCATTCAATCTGAGAATAGACAGAAGTCTCCAAAGTGTCCGCTACTTTTCTATAAATAACTGCATGCTTTTTACAGTTCTCTTTCTTCATCATATTGTGAACAATTTCAACTGATGCAAAGGATGATTTTAAAGAACCTCTACCACCGGTCAAATCATAGTAGGTGTGCCGACCTTTTTTTATGTCATTGTGAACAGGATAAAAAGCAGAGCCTATACATTTAGTTAGAGGCTTGCCTTTAATTACTTTCTTCTTCATCATCTATATCCTCCGGGTCTTCGATTTCCACATCATCCGGAATATCATCAACGATTGTAAGAGCACAGTCAATTTGAAGATTTCTAGCCTTAACATCAAGTCGCTTGGCTAATTCACTTGCCGCTTTTGTTCTTTCGCTTAATGCGGCATCTAAATCGAACTGGTCTTTTTTTTCCCCTCTCATGACTGAGGTTAAATACTCCATGACTTCTTGAATGTCTGCAATCTTGTCACTATCAAGTCTTTCATTGATAGCTTGTATATATGCCTGCACATTTACATTTGATAACAAACGAGAACCTTGTGCTTGAGCTGTCTTAGGACTATATCCTGCTACTATTGCTGATTGTCTCACGTTATTTGTCTTCATATATTCGTGTACAAAACGTACTCGCCTTTGATTAAGATATTTCTTAGCTTCCTTCTCCTTACTTGTTTCTTTCTTCATCTTTTACCTCCTGCCATAATTCATTTAATGTATTTATTACTTTTATTTGAGATGCTGTTTTTATTAATTCTTTTCTCTTATATATTAATTGATACATCTTTATAAATCTATCCTGTTCCGCCGAATAAAATTGAGATGTATTAATACATACAATCACACCTTTTTGCTTTAAAGCTATTTGTAATTTATACATTATTGATGTAGTATCTGCCACTCATTTTCCGCCTCCTTTCATTTATGTATTATATTATGTTATTTATAAC
>ERZ1034739.95-NODE-95-length-31871-cov-72.264552_pt1 | contig 31871 bp, 19 predicted proteins | sample MGYA00520636_ERZ1034739 | MGnify/ENA primary metagenome ERZ1034739 (study PRJEB33766, sample SAMN09781703) | gut metagenome | biome: gut microbiome | host: Homo sapiens | place: Madagascar | study: EMG produced TPA metagenomics assembly of the PRJNA485056 data set... | reverse complement strand
GGCAATTCATCTCACCACCTTAGAGGTGGGGGACTTCTTGCCGAGTTCAGTTAAAGAGAAGGTTAAAGTTAAGTCTAGCTTTAACCTTATTTTTTAACTCAAGGCTTAAGGTTAGGTTTAAGGTCAACTTTAGGCCAAAAAATTGTTTCTAAAAACTAGCGCTCAATTAGATCCAAACAAGTTTCTACTGGGATGCCACGGAATCTATCGTCAAGTCCCGCACAGGCGCTAATCATGTTACTTAAGGTTTTAACTGCTTTGGTGACACTTTCATTTAAAGAGTAACCGTTAATCATATTGCCCATAAAGACTGAGGCAAAGATATCACCAGTGCCTGGGAATCTACCAGGTAATTCTTCATAGCTTACATTAAAGTATTCTTGCTTTAAGGCGTCGTAACAACAAACGGCACAGCCCTCATCAGTGTGCATGCTAGTAATTACTACTGATTTGGCACCAAGAGCTCTAATAGCATCTATCATCTGTTTAACGGTATTTGGGGAATACACTTTTGCACAGGCAATGTTACTTAAAAAAGCAGCTTCAGTTGCATTAGGGAGGATAAAGTCCGCACATGCCGCCATCCGGCGCATATATTCGATATTCTTAAATGTTAATCCATTATAAAGTTCGCCTTCGTCAGCCATGATAGGATCACAAAAAATGGTGATGCCTTTTCTGGCTTGTTCTAAGCAATATGATGAAATTAGTGCTGCTTGTTCTTCATTGACGATAAAACCTGTAGAAATAGCATTAAAGGTAAAGCCAAGTTCACGCCAAATGCTTAAAGTGTTACGGATATAAGAAGTGGTATCCAGAACATCAAATTTACCATAGTCAAAGGTGTTAGAAATTAAAGCTGTAGGGAGATTAAAGGTGTTAATGCCCATTTTGGCCATCACCGGAAACATGGCTGAAAGGGCCACTTTACCATAGCCTGCCATATCATTTATAAGAAGTAATTTACGTTCCATACAGCCTCGTAACTTGTGGAATTTTTTTTGCAAACATTCGTTTGCACGCTTGTTTTAAAAGGTTTTACTCTAGATGTTTATTTTAGACGTCAAGTCAAACTTAGTCACCCAAATTTATTATCACTTTTAATTAAGGCTGCGTTAAATGAGTAGGAACCGCTATTTTTGGTTGAGAATCGGCTTATGTTGTAATCTCCATGAATCAGCTCCGCTAATCAATATGAATCAACTTAAATTGCAGCCATAAAAACAACACCAAATAGTGGGTGCTCGAATAAGCTATGTAAGGTATCTTTAGGTGGCACAATAGTTTCGGCAAACAATAAGCCTCAGACGGGCTGAGGTTTACAAAGGAGCCAAAACTATGAATAAAACTCTTTATAGTGTAGAATTTAGAAAAAGTGTAGTTGGTGAAATTCTGGAGGCAAGATCCGGTAATCCAAACTTTAATATGGTGGCTTTTGTTAGAGAAAAGCACCCAGAACTCGTTATTAAACGAGTTTACGTTTGGATTTGTGCCCTTGCAGAATCAGTAGGCAAGGAATTAGGAATGAGTATCAACGAAGTCTATAACAAGACCGGTAACGCAGCAAATGAACTAAGCTTAGAACAAAAGCGCTAAGTGCTTGAACAAGTGGCAAGCATTGACGAAGATAAGCGTGGCCTTTACATACGCGAGCATGGCTTGTACCAATCTGATATTGACACTTGGAAAACAGAGGTGTTGTGTGTGGCAGAGCAGGTACAACAAGTATTAAAAGATGCTGAAAACAGACATCAAGAGGAGCTTGTCGCTCAAAAGGCCTTTTATGAAAAGGAAATGCAGAAGGTTTTGAGTACTCAGAATGCTTCTTCAGAAGCCAACACATTGTTACAGCAGGAGCTTGCTCAATGTAAAACAGCGTTTAACAGCTGTGCTACTCCTGCGCCTTCTTGGCATAATAATTGATCTTTAACTTTGTCTAGTTCTAGTGTAAGATTAGCTTGTTGGGCCATTTCCCTTTCCTTATATAAATATGAATGTTGGTAATTAATATTTTACAAGGTTTATTAGGGCGTGGCCCAATTTTTTAAATTTACACCAATTATATCGACTCTATCATACGCAATAAGACGATGCATGAGTTGCCTGGTGGTACGCTCTTCCCTGACACCATGAAGCAGTATGACGATTACACCATACGCGAAGCCCTTTCTGACTGCTCCCACGGGCTTGCCCGTGGGAGCAGTCAGAATCAATGAGCAAGTATGTGAGTCGGCTTATTTTCAAATGATTTTCATCGCAATTCGGTTATAATTCGGCTATATTTCGGTTATAAATCGGTTATAAATCGGTTATAAATCGGTTATATTTCGGTTATATTTCGGTTATATTTCGAGCTATATTTCGAGTTATATTTGCTGAGATAAGATAACGGATGATTTATCATCCTCCACCTAATATAAAACATGTAGCCCATGTCAAAGTATCACAAAGAACAAATGGAGTGCCCGCACTGCCATCATAAGGGCGAGTTTGACCTTTGGGAGTCGGTGAATGTGGACCTTGATCCCGAGCTTCGGGGATAAATATTGAGTGATTGACTCATCATTTGGACTTGTCCGGATTGTGAAAGTCATGTATTCGTACTCTATGGCACTTTGTACCATGATATGAAGCACCGCTTCATGCTCTTCTATTCGTACAAACACAATGAGGATGATAGGGATAAGCATGCGCCAATGAAGATGTGTAGGTTATCATGAAGTTGATCTGAGATTATCAGAGTAGATGATCTCAAATTAGGTGATCTTTTTAACTTTCGTTATTGATCACCTCATGATTGTTTAACGCAATAATCTTTTATTTAGCAGGGAGCTTCTAAGCCATTTCCCTTAAGGACTCTATTGATTAAGCCACACTCTTCTTGGCTTCTTCCTTCTAGGCTTCATCCTTTTTAACTTCTTCTTTCTTTGGTTCTTCTTTAATGTGAATTAACGCATTGGATAAAATAGCAACCAAACCACCAGTTGTAATCCCTGAGGAGAAGATAGAGGAAATGGTCTTAGGGAAGTGGTTTAAAATTTCAGGCACTAATTCTACAGAAAGACCAAAAGAGAAACTTAAAGCCATAACTAAAATAGCTTTACGATCCATTCTTTGGGTTGAAATGATCTTAATACCGGCTGCAGCTACAGTCCCAAACATCAATAAGGTTGCCCCACCTAAAACAGGATCTGGGATTAAAGCAAAGACTTTACCGACGATAGGGAACATCCCAAGTATGACGAGCATAGCCGCAATAAAATACCCAACGTAGCGAGAAGCAACCCCTGTAAGTTGAATCATGCCGTTGTTTTGGGCAAAGATTGAATTAGGGAAAGAGTTTAGGCAACCAGCTAACATGGAGTTAAAGCCATCAGCTAAGATCCCACCTGAGGCGCGCTTTTCAAAAACAGGGCCTTCAATTGGCTGTCCGGAAATAAGAGAGTTCGCTGTAACGTCACCGTAGGCTTCAATTGCGGTAATTAAATATACAATCCCAAGGCCAATAATAGCAGCCGGGTCAAAGCTTAAACCATACTTAAATGGTACTACTAAATTAAACCCACCAAGGTTACCCATGCTATTAAAATCTACGCGTCCAAGACAAGCTGCGGCCACAAAACCCGCGATTAACCCAAGCACAATAGAACTCATACGTAAGTATTTGTTAGAGCTACGGTTAAAGAACAAAGTAACTAAGATTACAATAGTGGCCAAGCCTAAGTTTTCCATTGAACCGAAGGTGCCATTTTCCTTAGCTAAAAAACCACCGCCACAAGCGGTGATACCAACTTTGATGAGGCTCATCCCGATTAAAGTTACTACTATCCCAGAAACGAGCGGAGTGATTATCTTACGGGTAAACTTAAGCACGCGGCTAATAAACATTTCAACAGTGGAAGCTGCAATTACCGCCCCAAAGATTGAAGCTAAGCCACCGGCTAAACCGGCACTGATAATTGGGGAGATAAATGAAAATGAGGTCCCTTGAATACACAAAAGCCCGCATCCAATCTTGCCTATAGTGCGACATTGAATAAAGGTTGAGATGCCAGAAGCAAGTAAAGCCATGGAAACAAGATAACTAGTTTCTTCAAGCTTTAAACCTAAGGCTCCGGCAATAATTAAAGGTGGTGTGATAATCGCAACAAACACAGCTAATAAATGCTGAAAGGCGGCGAATAAAGTTTGCTTTAAAGGAGGACGGTCTTCAAGCCCAAAGACTAAATCGGTTGCATAGTCGGTATTGGGGGCGGAGTTTTTTATGGACCCATTAGAAGCGTCATTTGAAGCTTGGATGGTTGAAGCTTTTGAATCTTGAGTTAAATTGTTTTTTGCTGTATCTGACATAGAGAATGTTACTCAAAGCAGGAAGTGGTTACATGCGTCGTTATCTATTGAGCCATTTTTTAAAACATTAAATCATGCACGCATTAACGCCACAATTAATGGATCGATAGGGGTTTTAGCCAAAATCAAACCGTTTTTAGAAAAAACGATAAACTTCCGCTAGCTAAAAAATTTTGAGTGAATTCTAGCACAATTTTTTAAGAGCGCACGGTATTTGTCCGTTCGCTCCACCTGAAAGCCTAAACTTATCTGAGGCCGGTCAATTTTTAAGAAAAATTTACATTTTTAGGTAATGTTTAGGATGAGTTTAGGCTCAAAAGCCCCGAATAACCAGAATAATCCTTCAAGTTCATAGAACCAAAACTACTTGCTCCTATCAATTGTTTTAAATAAAAGCTTAGAAGCAAAAGTAATAAAAGTAGTGAAATAGAAATCAACCAAAACTCAGAGATAGAGCTAGATTGCAGATCTTAAAATGAGAACGGCAAAACCTATCGTAAAAACAAAAACATAACCTTAAAAACCAATAAACCTCCATAGAAAGCTAGTTTTTTTTAAATATAAAAGCTGTACACGAAGTCTACTTTTGTACGTATATCTCCCTAAAAACAAGGCTTACAAGAAGATTTTTTCCTATAATATATTGCATGCAGTTTGCTTCTACGGACTTAGGCTATTGGCCTTTATTTACCTAGTTTAAAAGCAAAACGCCCTTTAAGGACCGGAGCGTACGTTACTCGTCTTTAGAACTAGAGTCATAATTTTTTTCTTATTGCTATGGCATTGAATTTCAAAACCAAAACTTTATTTTGTTTAAATCAATAGTGGCAGCTACATGAAACACAGTAAAAAAACATTTTAGAGCCTGGCCTAACAATAATAAATAAAACTGTGATTGTCCCTGTGCGTAAAGTGTAAATGGGTATTTTCTAGGTTGGTATTTGCGTATTTGAAACTGAATGCGAGTTATAAATTGCGGTGTAAAACCCACACGCTTGTGTGTCGGATGAAAGTCGCTTTTCTATGAAAAACTATAATTCTACCACTTGACATTAGCATGGATCAATATATAATCTAAACGTTAGGAAGATTGACTGTACTTCCTTGTCGTAAAACAGAAATTTACCGCTAATGTGGTCGTAGGTCTGCTTGGTAATGAAAGTCCTGATTCAAACATATTTACACTTGTAACTCCAAAGCCTGAAAATGGTGTACGATTACAAGCTACACTTGACAATCAGAACCCCACGGGCTTGCCCGTGGGAGCAGTCAGAAGGCCCAAACCGCCCGAGAGACTTGCCATGAAGCTGAATATAAGGATGAAGCTGTGTCTCAAACTTCAAACCAAAGCTCAAACTCTAATAGAACCGATTCATTTATGTCTGATTTAGGACCGAAGAAGCATCTCAACCCAAAGATTGTAAATCTAATTGCTCTTGTGGTCGCTATCGGTGGTGGGTTTTGGTACTTTGATGCGAGTCGGGCGCAAAACCCAGTGTTAAATAGTCCAGAAGATATTACTCCAGAGATTCTTAAGGGAATTATCGACGGTACGCTACATTCGCTTACCATGAATTATCCTTTAAGCTGCGCTAAAGGAGATGAAGTTCCTGAATATGACCATAAAGTCGTAAATAGGAGCAATCCATTTCATTTAGCGAATCTAGAAAAACCAATTAAAGAAATTCCATTTAAGATTATAGCCGGCCCCAATGGTACTTCATTTGATTGCATGTTTGCTGCTTTATCGGAGTTAAAAGCAGGCCCGGTAATGGAAACTCGTAACGTTACTTCCATGAAAAGTCTTTTCGCGTGGAATGTATCCTTAGAGTCAGTACCTCTTTATGACACTTCAAACGTAACTGATATGAGTTATATGTTTCAGCATTGCGAGAAGTTAGAACACATTCCAACATATAACACCTTAAATGTTACCGATATGCGTGGCATGTTTGCCCGAGCTTATGCATTAAAAGAAGTCCCTAATTTTAAAACTCCAAACTTAAAATATACTAAGTGGATGTTTTCAGGGGCGCACGTAATTAAGGCCATCCCTAAATTTGATACGAGTAAGGTTGAAGACTTTGACCGAATGTTTGCGGACACTTGGGCTTTAGAAAAACTACCACTCCTCGATACCTCAAGCGCTAAAACCATGAATGGAACCTTTAACAAGTCTAACCTTTTAACCCAAAAGGCTCGCTCTGAGTGGGAAAATATTTATGATTTTGAGAATGATAGTATGCGCGTGAAAACAATGCCTGTTGAGGCGCATATGGCAACTGCCGTAAAAGTAACTGATAATGCTCCTTCCAAAGAAGCTCAATCCCAAAAATAAGCTTTTTAAGGATCTTTAAGCTCTATTTAATGGAAAGAGAATTTTAGTTAAAGTTAGGATTAGGATCAAATATGGGTTATTTTTCATTTAAAGAAGAGCAAGACTCTATCCGTAATATCGTCATCACCGATCCCAATGTTTTAGGTTCAAATTTTGGGTCACGCCTCCAAAATGGAGAATTTGATTCTATCACCATCAATTACCAAATAAAGATGGAATATAATCCGCTTAATCCTGATGTCTGCCTTGGAAGTAATAGTCCGTTTTCTGGGCTTAACACGTTAAAACGCATCACATGCCCCATAATTTTAGGTGAACAGGTAGAGTCAACTGCCGGCATGTTTTATGGCTGTAGCTCCCTTCAAGAAGTGCCTTTATTTGATACTTCCCGCGTTAAAGACATGAACCGTATGTTTTTAGGTTGCACTCAACTAAAGGAAATTCCGGCCTTTGATACCTCAAGCTGCAACAATATGAGTGGTATGTTTTGTGGCTGCGGTTCGCTCAAAACAATTCCTAAACTTGATACCTCAAAAGTTTGGAACATGAGTTCAATGTTTATGAACGCAGTAGCTTTAACTACTATTCCGGCGCTTGATATGAGTTCTGTTGTTAGTGCCAGCGCCATGTTTTTAGGGGCTACTGCGCTTACTAGATTGCCACTTATGGATACTTCTCATGTTTCAGACGTTAGCCGAATGTTTATGTCTTGCCGCGCGCTTGAGGAAATTCCTGAATTTGATTTTTCCGGGGCCAAGAATATGGCTGAAATGTTCTTTAACTGCCCGTATCGCAAGCGTAATCCCGTGCTTAATTCACCTTTAGAACTCACGCAAGATATCACAAAAGCGATGGAAGAAGGGACTCTAAAAACTTTAACCATCAACTACGATACCACGAAGAGAACATCTCCCTTTGCCAAGATGGATCGCAAATCACGAAATAAACTTAAGGAAATTAATTTTAAGATTATTCCAGGCGTGCGTGTTCGGTCTTTAAGAGGTTTATTTTATAATTTAAAGAACCTCAAAAAAGCCCCCCTAATTGATACTTCGCATATTAGCGATATGTCTTCGATGTTCGAAGGGTGTTCAGATCTTGAACGAGTACCTCTTTACAATATAAGTAAGGCTTCTGATTTAAGACGTATGTTCGCCGCTTGCGGGTCGCTTGACGATAAACCAAATTTCAAGCTTGATGATACGGTTGACACAAAAGATATGTACGCTAGTGCACTGACTATCTTTATTAAAGACACCGCTTATCGTTTCCGGCATTTACCAAAGACCATGGCGTTAATTATTTGGACTATTATCGCCTTTATCTTCGTGATGCTAGTGCGGTTCACTATTTTCCTCATCAATATTATTTTCGCATTGGCTGAAGCTATTGCCGGGCCAAGTTACGACTATCGCCTCAGAAGACCATTTTCACAATGGTCTATGCGTAATTGGTGGGAGCGGGATTAAGGAAAGTAATATTACAGTGCTCAGAAAAAGTATAGCTGTAGCGCTATGAAAAACACAATTAGGCTACTAAGCACAGTAAGCTTTGGTTTTTAAAAACCACAAGCTAGAATAAGGTTGGAAACCTTAAAAGCGCCATGCTCTAGGTTAAATAGTGCTAAACCTTCATTAAAACGTGTAAAATACAGTCCAAACTTTGGACTCTAAAAACGTTTTAAGCCGCATTTTAGGATTTTTATGCCATCTTTTCTTAAAAGTACTGCCAAACCTGCACCTCGCAAACTTAAAGCTAATTCCACAAATAGCGATTTAGGGCAATATTTTACTCCCCCTGATCTCGCAAGATTTATGCTCTCCTTAACCTCTGTTTCTACTAGCGCAAAAGTGTTAGAACCATGCGCCGGTGAAGGGGTATTTGTACAAGCTTTAAGTAAGGCTGGCTTTAGGCATATTACGGCTTATGAAATAGACCCCGCGTTAATAAAACGAAACACCAAAATAAAGAAGCAAGACTTTTTAGAAGTTCCACTTGAGCCCCAAGAATTTACTTACGATTTAATTATTGGTAATCCACCTTACGTTAAATGGCGCCATATCCCTAAAGCTGAACAAGAACTGCTCGAGACAGATCCATTATGGAGTAAGTACTGTAATCACTACTGTGATTACTCTTTTGCCTTTATTTTAAAAGCCATTGCCCATTTAAAGCCAGGTGGGGAGCTAATCTTTATCGTGAGCGACTATTGGTTAAACAATATGCATGCTCAAGGTATGAGACGCTATATGGCCGAACATGGTTACTTAAAACAAATCTTTACCTTTCAAGAAAATGATATCTTTGAAGACGTCAACACCTCTGTGGTAATTTTTCATTATGTTAAGTTTGGAGTAAAACAAAACTCTGAGTCTAAAGAAAGTGAATCTCAGCTCGAGGAAGATGTTACTAATTCTAATACTTCTAATAGCTCTAATAACTTAAGTAAATCCAATCCCTTAGATAGAAAAAGCAACTTAGATAGCTCTAATCAAGCATACAAGCAAAACAAGGTCCAAAACTATAACCCCATATTAACCCCGCAGGACGCTAAAGAAATTCCGTTATTAGTGCATACGTTCCCTAAAAGATGGGTCAAACTTCCAGAAGGGCTACAACTTTCGCACTTTACTACGGAAGCTATTACGCAATTTACTGCTGATGGTCTATGGCGCCTTATAAGTAAGAAAACCCAAAGCGAATTAGATCGATTAAAAAAAGCCTGCACCCCAAAAAATGGTTTAATCACGACGCTAGGCGATGTCTTAGATATTGGAAGTGGCATGGTCTCAGGACATGATGCCACGTTTAACTTTACCGACTATGATTTACCACCTCAAGAACAAGAGGCTTTGATTAGAGTAATAAAATCAAAAGACCTAGTCCGTTATGGTTACACGAAAGAAGCGCGCTACTTCTTCCTACAAGAAAAGTTAACTCAAGCTAAATTTCAAGCCAAGTTTCCTACGGCCTGGAAAAGATTCGAAGCGCACAAAACGGAATTAGAAGGGCGCTATGATTACGGTCAAAAATTAAAGTTGTGGGAATTTGCCTTTCCGCGCAGCCAAAAGCTCTTTAAAAGACCCAAACCTCGGTTACTAGTGCCTTGCAAGGAACGTATTACGGCCCGTAACTACATTAGATTTTGTGTAGCGCCAAGCTACATTATGCCAGTGCAAGATATCGTAGCTTTAGTGCCTAACGACGACTGCCGTGAAGATATTTGGTATATCTTAGCGTGGCTCTCAAGCCACATGGTTTTTACATGGATTAAAAACGTGGGCGTAGTTAAAGGCGGGGTAGTAGTTTTTGCAGAAAAACCTTTATCTACCATCCCATATCGGGCTATTAACTTTGATAATCCACGAGAAGTGCAGCTATATGAACGCATTATAGTTTTAGCGCGCCAAGCATCAGCTTTAACTAGTAATAAAGCCCGTGAGGAAATATCTTTAGAGCTTGAAGAATTATTTAAGGCCTTAACGGCGCTTTAGTTACCAAAAAACCTTTATTTAAGAAGTTGAAGTTTAGAGTCTTAGTTTTTTAGTTATCCCCTTGGAGTTTTAAAATTAAAAGCTTTAAGCTTTAACCTTTAACCTTTTAAAAATCATATCCTAAATTTGTACCTCGACCAAATGGACCTAGACAATTGGACCAAATCCCACTCCAGAAATCAGAAATTTACCGCTAATGTGGTCGTAGGACTCTTTGGTAATGAAAGTCCTGATTCAAACAGATTTACACTTGTAACTCCAAAGCCTGAAAATGGTGTACGATTACAAGCTACACTTGACAATCAGAACCCCACGGGCTTGCCCGTGGGGCAGTCAGATACGTTGACTCGAAAAAATTAAAGGTTAGTTCGCTAAGACCAAGCCCAAAGATAAAAACTCCATAATTGGCTTTTAGAGCTTTATTTCATAAAGGTTTTATGAAATATTTGGGGCAATGGTGAACTTAGCTAACAAAATTTAGTCAAATTTTTTAGATTTAATAGCACTTTGTGCCACAATTAGCTATGATTTTATTTTGAGTCCAAAAGGACGCCTCATAACTGATTACATATATGGCTTATCCAAACCATATTTAAGGAAGATTAAAAGTGAATATAATGCGTACCATCAGAGTATCAGCAGCAGCTGCCATAACATTGCTTACCGCCGCCTGCGGTGATAACAACACTCAAGCAAGCTCTGTGAATACTCCAACTAATGAAGTTACTAAGGCTCCAACTCAGAAGGTAGCTCCAGCAACTGTAGCAGCTGCTGATGAACAAAAGCCTGTTGAATACACTGCTGAATTTATTCAACAAAAACTCATTCCTGCTTTTAAAGAAACTGCACCGATTAAAATTGATGAAGACATGAGCATTACTAGACTTGATGCTGATGGCCGTAAGCTCTTTTACGTGCTCGACTACCATCCACGTAATCGTAAAGCCGTAATCCCCGCAGAAATGCAAAGTTATCTCAATAGCTTAACTGGTTCTGTGTGCCAGTCTGCTAGTAACCAAGAACTTTTACCTAAGGTTGAAACTTTAGGTTATAGAATGGAATACAATGGTCAAAAGATCGCTGAATCATTATGCCCAAGTGCTGCTAAATAAAGCACAAAAAAAAGATTCCAAGAAATCATAATAATATTAAATAAACTAATGACTGGACAAATACCCGGCTTCGGCTGGGTATTTTTTTGTGTAAACAAAACCAAACATTAAAAAACAATCATTAACAATCTTTCAAAGCCTAACTAAACAGCAATCCTTAACAATCATTCAAAGTCTCACTTAAAAAGCCATAAGAAGCAAAATATTAAATTTCAGAAGAACTTTGACGTGGCGATTTAAGAGTATAAAAACCCCTAGTAGAATTTGACCACACAGGCCTCATAATTTTACTAGGGCGGTTAAAATTTGATTTCAAGCGCTGTTAAATAAGTGGTTGCCACACACCTTATTTTATCTCTTTGCTTTTCTTGCTTTGGTGCTTTCCTTACGCTCTTTGCTCTTATACTCTTTTGCGCTCTTTGCTCTTATACTCTTTTGCGCTCCTTGCTCTTGGCGCTGAATACTCCGCTTCTTAATTAAACGTACGACTCGCTATCGGGCATAGGCTCATTCTGTTTTTTAGATTCCTCTTTTGTTCCTTGAGGCTTAGGAGCATTAGGGGCTTCATTTAAACCTGAATTCTTAGCTTGGTTTGCAGCTGCTTTTTTAGGCGCACCACCATTTACTTTTGTGGTGTTAGGCTTAACTTCAGTTTTGTTCATAGAGGCTTTTGCCTGATTTTCTAGTTTTTTTTAGGCGCTTTCTTCTTTTTAGGTTCCCAAGTTAAAGGGGCCTCGAAATTAACCACGCGATGGCCTTCTTCTGTAAAACCTGGATCGTTTTTAGGATCGAGAGCAGTAGCCGAAGATGAATTTTTAGCATCCTGCTTATTAGTCACTTCATCAGCTTTATGCTGTGCCCAGTAGCTTAACTTTTGAATTAAGTAGGTGCATTCAACAGGTTTAACTAAATAATCGTTAATTCCCATCTTTTCGAGTTTTGGGAGTGCACTGCTTGAAGCCGAGGAAGTTAATGCAATTATAGGAATGGAATTGTGTTGGGCATGCCCAGAATTACGAATACTTCTAGCTTCAAGTAGACCGTCCATTACTGGCATTTTGATTTCTGTAAGCACTAAATCGAAATCGCCCACACTAGATTCATGGAACGCCTCAAGAGCTGCCGAACCGTTAGCACAAACCTTTACTTTAGCTCCAGCATTATTTAGCATGTAAGAGAGAATTTCGGCACCTAACATATTGTCTTCTGCTAATAAAATACTTAAACCCTTTAATGGATAAGAAGTTGCTGGATTAATTTGGATTTCCTTATTGAGCGCTCCTTCAAAGCTTAAGGTAAATTCAGCGATAGCTCCATCACCTGGGGTGCTGACTAAACGTAAATGCCCATGCATAGCTGCAAGCAATCCACGAACAACCGGTAATCCTAAACCAATTATACCTTTAGCAGAAAGTTCTGATTCTGAGTCTTCTCCTCCCTCGAAGATATGTTCCATAAACTCTTCGCTCATGCCATTACCAGTGTCTTTAATGGTAAAGCGGCAACTTTGCATATTTGGTTCAGCGCTGTCTTCGGAATGTAATTCAAAAATTATGAGCCCATTTTCTTTATTGTAGTTAAGCGCATTTTCCGCTAAGTTCATGATAATCTGGTGTAAATGATGACGACTAGCATAAACCATAGGGTATTTTAAGTTCGCTTCGTTATTAAAGATGCAGGTTATATTTTGGCGCTGAGCGCGAGGTTGAATAGTATTAACGCATTCTTTAAATAGGGCGACGATATCAACCAGTTCACGGCTTAGTATTACTGAATTGCTCTTTATTTGCTCGATATAGATAGTATTGTTCACAAAGTTCACAATACGATTCGCCGTATGCTTCATAGTGTCACAGGTTTGAGAGAACTGCTGCGGGGTGACATGGGAATGCTCAACTAGTTCAAGCATGTTTAACAGTCCATTTAATGGCGAATTGATTTCTTGGAAAACTCGTTCAGTAAAATTTGGAGAAAAGATGGACTTGTTTACCATGCAATTTTCAGTTGCTGCATTACCGTTTGCTGAAAGCTTGCTTGGCTCTTCTGCGGTTTTAGACAAACTATGTGTCATCATGCACACATAGACGTGTCCATCGGTTTTGTTTTCGGAAAAAAGAATCAATAGGGTAAAGTTTACCTGTTCTTTTACATAGGTGTAGCGTCGAGTTATATTGGTAACACCTCGTTTCCAGGCCCCTAAAAGGGATGAAACTGACGCTTCCGCACGTATACCATTAGTTACTTCAAGCGGCTGGGTTTCCCGGCAAAACTTATCTAATAAGGCATCCAAATCAATTGGGAAATCAGAACTTTGGAAGAATGATTGGGTATATGGTGAGGCTTTAAAGACGGATGATTTTTCAATTTTGCCGGAATGCAAGTCCACCAAAACAGCAGTGGAAGAACTTGCAATCAATGCTTCCTTAAACATGCCACGCTCAAAGTTATTGATATTTATCTTTAAATTTTGTTCTGTTACATCAATCGCCGAAATTACTAATATACGTTCACCACTCGTGGTTATTACATGCCTAAAAATACCATTAATCGCTATGTAGTTTTGTGTACCTTCAGGCTGTAAATGGTATTCATATTTAATGTCGTCAGAAGGGGCAGAATCTAAATTACGAATTTTTTCGCAAAGTTCGCGATATTCACTAGGTGGCATTAAACGGTCTGAAAAACGCAAGAATCTTTCAAAATTAAAAGATTCATCATCTGTAATGCCATAAATGCGCTTGAATTCTTGATTACAAATTAAGACACGATCTTCGTCTAAGCAAAGAGCAAAAATCCCAACTCCTGAGCGCTCAGTCATATGAAGTAGGACGGAGGCTGATTCATCAGCTTGGCGCTCCGTTTGTTCCATTTTGGTGACAATACGTTTACGATTGCGCATAAAGAAGAACAACACCAAAGACAAACCTAGGATATTAGAGCAAACCCCAACTGCAATAGTAGTTAGAACGGATTTTTGAAGATTTTGCTGGAGAACTGTCATATCGAACTCCATGCATAAAATCCCTAAAACTTCTGATTGACCTGGAACGGAAATAGGGTAATAAGCAGTGACAACAGGCCCCCATTCGGTATCCATAATATGGTCGGAGATCATAACTTCGCCACGTAGGCCAGCGCGCATATATGCATAAAGTTCTTTTTCAATAGGGGTGCCAGGTTTCGCAAAATCAGAGGCATTGTAATCGAGCCCATCAATAACGTAGATATATTCGCCTAAGGAATTGATTTTTGCAGTGTAGAGATAGCGTAGGCCCGCCGAAATACGAATGGTATTAAGAAGTTTTTGCATGGCAGGATAAATTGGTTTATCCATGTCCTCTTTAGTATTGATTTCCGCAAAATCTTCGGCTTTAAAGTTATCAATAATGGCTTGGCGCACGTTTAAAGCTTGTTTTTCAACTTCATGCATCTCTTGGTTAAGCGTAAATTCGTGTTGTAAATAGCCAACCACGCCCACTAAAGAGCTAATACCAAGAATGGTTACAGTTGAAACAAAAATAGCGCTGTAATGTAGTCGTTTCATGGATCATGCCTGCCATTAATGCGATTCATATAATTGATGGGGCTTTAGGAGGGGTTACATCTATAATTCAAGCTTCCTAATTTTATTTAGGATACGTCTCTACCTAAGTCTAATCTTTAAATATACGGGGCTAAATTACGTTTTGCTTTTAAATGTATCAGTTTAAATATTTACCTAAACTACCTAAAAGTTTACAGTCGTAATTTTTCATAATTAATACCACCTTAACGCAAATTAAAGCCTTATTCCTTAAATAAGAGGGATGTGATTATCAAAATGTGAGATAGCAAAAAATTGCATACTCGGATTGTGAGCTAGGATAACTTTTAGGGGGAATGTTCAAGCTGGCTTTTTAGACAAAGTTCGAGGTTCAAGCCGATTTGGCAACTAATGTTCAAACTAAGATACGAACCGATATTTGAGACCATATATAGGCGGTGTTTAAAGTAAGATTTAAGTAGAGCTTAAGGCGATATTAAAAACGATATAAACATAGTTAAATACCCACAATAAAAACCATGAAAAATAAGCAGCGACTAGACTTAGATTTGATATTTGCGCTATTTTAAGCCTAAATTTATCCTAAAAAGCCCTAAAAATGCACATTTAAGCCATAAACAAGGTAAAATGTATCACACTAAGCCGGCCTAGCATTTAAAGCCTTAGACATACTTTTGGTTAGAACCTTAAGCTTTCTAACGTTTCATAAATTGATAAAGACCAATTGTCTGCGCTACATTGGTTAAAGATGCCAAGTTTCCGGTAAAAGCATAAATTTAACCACCAATCGGACTCCGCCACTTTGCTGTAAATATGGAGAATGACTAAATGGCCCCTAAAGAAATAATAAGAATAAATGCAGATTTAGCCTCTTCCACTAGAGCTTCTACGCAACATTTACGAAATCTAGCAAGAAATACCACTATGCAGACTATACCATCGAACTTTTATAAAGCGCCGACTGCTTCTAAGTGCTCTAAAGCCACGCCAAGTTCGTCTCTGAGGCTTAAATTTTTGGGGCGTAAAACCGCTATAGCTTTAGCGATGATGTCCATTCTTAGTGCGCCTTTTATGCTTACAGCCTGTGGTGACGATGAAACATCAAATGTTGCGACCCAAGAAACCACCCAAAAAGAAGAAGTAAAACTAGGATCTGCTTGCACCCATAACGTGCCCGCTGATGAAACTTTTGAGTTTAAAGTTTTAAATATCGAGGGTAATCCAATACCGGATGCCCTCGTTTGCATTACCCCTGATAAAAACTCCGCTAATTGTAGTGGGAGCATGGTGTCAGTGCGAACCAATATTGATGGTGTGGCTAGAATTCGCATGAGTCACAACATCGTCGATGATTACCGCATTACCGTACAAAGTCCACTTTATGGTGGGTTTGATGTGTTTTCACCTAAAGAACTCATTGCAAGTTCCAATAAAATTGAAGCAGCTAAAACTGAAGCAACCTGGGGCTCCCCAAACGCTGACTCTTATAAACTAGATCCGTTAGAAGTGTTCGACTCTCCAAGTTCCACCAAAACTTATCAAATCTTAGTTGAGCCGCTCCACGATTTAGTACGCCTTTACATGAAACACGCTCGCTGTTCCCGCGCTCAAGCAATTGAAGCTATTGCGGATGCAGCTGAGACCTCACCGCAATATTTTGAAGGGCTACTACGCTTAAACAGCAATATTGCAATAACTTATTCTCGCGTAATAGGGGCTTTAAACCTTCCGCAGCGCCGTCTTAACCTAAATATTTTAAACTCTTACATTAAAGGTTCGATTCCAACAGTCACTGCTCTTATTATGGAAGGGGTACCGGTGCATCAAATCGTCCTCGCGGTGAAGCGTAAAAATAGTAAAGCAAACTTCCCAAGCAAGGAAACTATTAAAGCCGAAGCTAATAAAAACAAAAACCTACGCCCACCGGCATCTCACTTGGGTAATTACGTCTCACTATTTGAAAATAGTACCCATAATCGCGCTATTAAAACTAACGGCACTGAAATTGCCCTAACTTCACGTATCCGTATTGATAATAAAAACTCTTCTTTAAGATCCAAACGCGAAGGAGCGTGCGATCCACGTAATATAGATATCAATGATAACTACATTTGGTTATTCCCAGATGGACAAAAAGCTATCGGCCGAAAAACTTCCATGAACTATGGTTCAGGGGAAACTGGACACGTCGATATCGACAACTTTGTCTGTACTAAAGACGCTTTTGGGAGTCTTTGTGCCGAAGATACGTTAAGCACGAATATCTATGACGATAAAATCATTTCTGATGAAATGCTCGCCAACTACGCCTCTTCCTTTAGAATTAGCCATAGGCTTCTAAAAACTTTAGAAGATGGTTCTTCCGTGGTGGAATTTACCGTTTACGCCGATCCTGCTTTAGGGTATACCCTTGATAAGATGTTTAACGTGGAACTAAACCCTGGTGATTCTTCCGGGCGTACCATTCCAGTTTACCTTAAGAACTCGCAAGCAAAGGTGGTATATACCTACGCTCCTGGACCACGCTCACAGCGCGTAATCTTATCAGTAATGTCCTTTGTGAAAAATTCGGTCAACGGCCAATACTTCACTAAAAATGACACTGACTTTGTGATCTTAAAGGAACATAGTGCTATCCCACAAGGCACTAAGCTTGTGGCCATACAAGCGGGTGGTTGCGGTCGAGATCGTTCCACCTATTACTTTAAGCTTGAAAATCCGTATAAACCAAAATTTGCCGAAGAACTTAGAAACCCACGTCTAACTTGGGAACTTGGTAATATTACTAAGACCGGCAACTCAGCTACCATGGCCGTACCCGCTGATACTATGCGTCTTGATTTTAAGAAAGCTACTGCCAATTGGCAGCTTTATAAAGTTAAACTTATTGCCGGTCGCGAAGTCTTTAATTTTGCGTTATCTGAAGTTCGTGACCGTAAAGCCGGCCTCTGTGGTCCACTCGATACTTTAAAACTCCAGCTTTCAGATGTGACGGAAACTGGGTTTACAGCCAAGATAAATTACGATTACTTCGATGCTTGGGATGCACAAACTAAGACTGTATGGCGTATTAATGGCCAGGAAGTTAAAACTAATGGCCTAACGGACCGAGTTATTACTTTAGATAACCTTAAGTGTGGTACTACCGTAAATGTCGTCGCAGAAGGGCGCTTAGGAACTCAAAGTCGACGCTATGAAACCGCAATCAACTTATTAGAATGCGGTAGTGGTAATGATGCTCAAACCTTAAAGTGGCTTAATAGTCTTAAACTCATGGCTATTAGAGGGGAACAAGGGGAAGTTATCTTTGCGCTTAAGACTAATGAACTAAACACTCCTCCGGCTGAACATCTTGAAAACATCACCATGGAAGCAAACTACGGCGATGGATTCTCAGAAATCATGCCATTTAGCCAAAGATTTAGCCATGTGTACTTTTTGCCTAATACCAAGAGCGTCTTCTTGCGCCTTTATTATGGCACTCATGAAAAAGAACTTTATGTGTCTACTCCGTCTCTAACGGAGGAGCAAGCTGACAAGAATTAGGTAATAGCTAGGTAGTCCTCCCACCTAATATGCTCAAAACTAGCTACGTCGGGAGGCTATTTTTATGCGTCTAAGCATTTTGTTTAGAGTTATATTTTAAAAACCACAAACCATAAAAGGCACTTCATAGTAGTTTTACAAACTAACTAAGATCGTAAGCTTCTCAGCTCCTAAGTTCCTAGGCGTTACCATGAAGTAGCTCAAAAAACTAAGTAGCATATCGCTTTTTACAGTGATGTATCTCAAAAATCCCCGTCTCAACTTCCCCAAATTCTTCCATATAATTAAAATGTCCAAACATACTAATAAACTTGAATTGCAAAATTCAAAGATTTACCAAAGCCCAAGAATAACACATAACATACGGGCCAAAAAAACAATAAATGTAAATATTGATTACATAAGGAACCGCATCTAGATACATTCTTTTATTTGGCGGATTAAAAGGGGCATTGACTTAAGGACAAAACCTAATTTTAAATCTAAACAATAAACTACCATAGTCTTAACAACTACAGTAAAAAGCCGTCACTGCTTCTTTAACAGTAAAGCTAAACTACGGTGTAACCACAGTTAAACATCTGTTTAACCCCCCTTAGGGAAGTAAACCATTAGGGCATTATGGCCAAACTATAATGGTTGATAGACCAAGTCCCAAGGTTCGTGAAACAGTATGAAATGCTGCTCCTAAGCTAAAGCGTGTAGTTACCAAATACTTTAAAGCAATAGCATAAAAGCACTAGAAAAACCCTTTTGCGATGCAATAAGTAACTATGCATAAGTAACTATGCATAAGTTGCTATGCATAAGTTGCTATGCATAAGCTTGATCTTATTTAGATTTAATCCTTAAAAGTGATGCTAGAATTAAAACTTAGAGCGTAAAAGCATGCCATAAAAGATTGTCGAATAGGTGCGTTTGGAAGAATGAACCTCAAGCATCTTTATCGAAGCCTGCAGCCAGTACCTAGTAAACTTGCACTTGCCATTGAACTAGGCTTAATGACCATATCACTTCCTTTTTCTCTTGTTTATGCGCAAGATCAAGTGAGCTCTTTTAATCTTAATCGCTCTTCTTTTACAAATCAGGCGCAAGCTGTTACCCCAATGACCGCAGAGACCGCGAGCTCTTCAACTGTCAAAGGGGATGTACGTCATTTAACGAACGATTACATGTGGTATCTACTACATAAGAGTTTTGAAGACCTTGGGGTTAAGCAAGAAATCGTGACCTATAACGGCGAGCAATATCTTACAGATTCTGCGTTTAACCAACATCTTAAAGACAGTAATGGTAATTACCTCCGGGCTGAAAGTACCGGCTTAACTCCTGATGGGAACGCTACTACTAAAGCTTACGCTAAAATTATCTTCACTGATGCCCCTAAGGCTTATGCGAACGATACTAGTGTCTTTGTGATTTCAACTAATCAAAATGACCAAGCACCGACTTTTCATGGGACCGAAGTTGACAAATTAACCAAAAATCAAGGTCTAAAGCTCTTTGGGGCTACCCAAAGCCAAGATGGCACTTACAGCATAACAGACACCGAAGCATTAGGGCATTTTGATAATATGCATCAGTTGTTAAGACCTAGTTACTATGGCGTCGGCGCTTTAACTGAACTTGACTTAGCGGTGTTACAAGATATTGGCGAAAACATTAACCGTAAATCTTATATTGGGCAGACTTTTGATGACAATACGGTTTTAAACTCCGTGGTTAGCACCAATAATTTCGGTAGCTTCACAAGTCCTAACGCTAATTCTATATCTACTGGAGTCCATGTTTTAAAACACAACTTTACCTTAAGAGAACAAGGCAGTCTCTACCAAACCGGACAGATGGCCGTCGGGGTTAGGATTTCAGGCGTTAATGACACTTTTATTCTCGATAAAAACGCTTTGATTACCGGCAACGGTGAATATGGCTATGGCATAGTCGTAGATTATGGCCACGGGCATAATATAAACATCGACGGCACTCTTATCGCAAGTGGCGGTCAGGGCGTTGGGATTTATGTCCGTGGTTCGGGTTTAAGTCCATACTTTACCCCAAATTATACTAATGATTTTATTGCAACTCATCCTCTTAACTGGGCTTTAATGAAACAAACTTCAGCCGATCACCAAGGGTCAACGGTTAAAAACATTAACCTTACAGGTATCATATCCGGGAAGTATGCAGCTATTGATGTAGCTCCTGGCGAGCTACTTGAAAATATCAACTTAAGTGGCACCGCTGCCATATTGGGGGATATAAAACCCGGTGAGCGTCCAAATTTAGCGCGACAAGAACGAATCAAAAACGCCAAGGGGAAGCTCTATACCGACTAAAACTTCGGCGTTAAGGCTAGAACTCATGAATTAGGCGCCGACTCTTTAGCAAATCTTTCAAACACGGTTGCATCTTCCGTAAATGAAGCTAACAAACTTAAGACGGCCGCGAATCAAGCAGGCGAGCTTGTAAATGCCATGGGCGTTAGCCTAGGCCCGGGACTTGAAGTAGACCATAACTTTAAAGGCTATTTTGAAGGGAACATTAACCGCGACTTTAATGACCCTAATCGTTACTATGATACCAACATAAACTTTAATGTTTTTGGGGGCGAACTTACTTATAGTGGCCGCGCTAATGTCTACAACGCTTTAGTTGCTGCCGATGCCACCATGATCCTTAACGATAACTCAGGTATTTATGTCGTACCTCCAGCAATTTTAACGAACTATCAAACTGGTAGCTTTAAAAATCTAGGCACGATTTATCTTGGTAACAATCAAGTAGCGCAGGTCGAAATTGAAGGCAGCCTTGATAGTAGGGCCGGGACCTTAGTCTTTAACTTTAATGAAAACCATGTGAGTAATTTAATTCTTAGGGTTGATGACCTCTACGGTTATAGCGGTAAGTTTGCTTTAGGCCGCTTGTTGTTTAAACCAACTAAGAGTTTTTCTTTAAGTGCTAAAAGTAAAGCCCTCACCAACGGCGGGCTTAAATGGAACTTTAGTGACATCATTACTTTAGGCAATGGTATTACTTCCGCAAGTGGCGTTATTGATGTCTCTAATTTAGAACTAGTAACGGTGCCGGGGCTTGATATTTCCTATACACTTAATCCTGACACTCTCGATGGCACAGTGATTTTAAGTCGTCCTACGAATGGCTTTGCCCGTAATTTTAGTGGTAACACCAAAACCTACGCCTCAATTTTAGACCGGGCTGTAAGAAATCCCGAACTCTACGGCTTAAAAACGCAAGAATTACTCACTAATTTAATCTTTGAGGAAGACCTTAATGTTTTAAAAATCATGGCTGACTCCTTAGTCCCAACTAATTATCTCATGCTTAAGAAGGCAAACCTAGAAAAGCATTTAGGCACGGTTTATCAACTCCGTGACTTAGAGCTTGCGGATGGAGCTTTTGGTAAAGTATTTGGGAATTACCGCGAACAAGATGCTAGAAGTAACTACAACTCTTTTCATATGTCGGACACAGAGTTTGTCCTTGGGGTTAATAAAAATTGGGGCGGCTTTACTTTAAAACCTTATTTCGGCTATAGCCAGATGCGCTTCAAAGACCATGGCGACGCAAGTTCATTTAAAGCATCAGGGATCGGGCTTTTTGCCGGCCTGGGCGCTAAAATTAACCTTGCCGGTAAAAATGGCTTGTGGTTTACGGATGCGGACCATAGTTTATATTTAGATGGTCATCTTCTCGGGGCGTTTGATCGCTTTAATACGGAACGTAATGCCGGCCTTAAAGGCACTATTTATGAACGCAATTACCACGCTAAATACTACACATTTTCAGGGGTGGGTAGTCTTAATTTAAATTTTGCCTATCGTAATGATGCTGACTACATCATCACTCCATCCATAGGTTTTGATCTTGCGTATAGCATGAATGAAGAGTTTTCAGAAAAGGGCGATCACCTCAATTTATGGTTAAAATCTAACGATTTTACATATAGCCGCGCTAATGTGGGCTTAAAGGCAAGTAAGACTTTTAAACCAAAAGCCAAAGAAGATCTCACAATCAAAGCCGAAGTTGGTGGCACTTTCTACCATGAATTTGGAACCGATAATAAAGTAGATTTTAGAACCTTAAATCTTAGCCATAACATGAGTTTTGATGATTTTTCTGACCGTAATTACTTCGAAGTTAAAGGTAAGGTCAGCGCAACAAGTCAAAGTGGCTTTGAATTTAACACCAGCGTGCGTAGCACCGTGGGCCGGAGCGGATATACCGACGCCGGGGTTGATTTTGAGGTGGTGTTGCCGTTTTAGGTAGGTAGTAAAGTTTTAGGTCTAAAGTAAAAACAATTACTAAGAATTGCCAAAACTTAAAATTACCTAAAGCGACGTAAAAATTTAAAGCCTGGCATCTTCTCCCAAAACGAATGAGGCCAGGCTTTTGCTTATTGTTTTTGTAAGCGTGAATTATTTTTTGTGCTCTATCTATAACTTTAAAAATTACCTATGCTTTTATGCTTTAAGTGCAAATAAACGTGCCTTAAGATTTACCCCGAACCATAAAAGAAGAGCCAAGAAAATTACGCAGGCGCCAAGTAAAACGTCATCAACTACTGAATCTAAATCAGGGAAGAAGAGTGCTCGCCAGCCTTCTTCTATCACTAACACCACAGCATCAACGGACCACATTAAAGTGGCACTCCAAAAAATTACACTTAGAGCTCCTAAATGATATTGTTGACGCTTTGCCTTGGTACTTACCAAGTATACGAAAGAACTTATTAACGACGCGATAAAAGCGATGAGAAGTAACATACTTTTTTGTTCCTTAATCCCCAAAAACTCACTTAAGTAACATTTAAGCTAGTTTAAACATGAGGTTTGGCTAAGCTTAAATTTAAGGCAAATATAAGAACTCTATATCTAAGCCTAGGTTTAACGTAAGTTTGGGGTCATAAATTTAAAAATAGGGAGCATATATTCGCTTTAGCAGCAAATAACAGCCAATAGCAATCAACAAAGCGATTAAACTAAACGCGCTCTTTAGCTAAATTAACTTGATTAACACTTTGTGATTTTTGGTAATGTTTGATGAGCTTTTGGACAACTAACATACCCGCCCAAGCTAAAGTTACCACTAATGCCATCGCCGTTCCGCTTACTGCCATTTCGTGAAGCATGGCTTGAGTATCTTCAGGATTCTTAACGGCTGTTAGGAATGGGTAGAACGGAACAATTTCGCCGTGCCATATGTGTTCCAATGCCAAAAGGGCGCTACCACCCCAAAGCATTCCACATAATTGGCTCAGATGCTGCGCTAAAGCACGAACTTTGCTCGGCTCACGATTTGAAGCGTTTTTTTCGTGATGATGAGCATAAACTTTTAATGAAATAACAGCTAATGAAACGATAACTGCTTCTGCTGCTGGAACTAAGACACAGGCCATAATAAACTCCTTTTCTTGTAATTTTTACGGATTATTGTCTGATTTGGTAATTTCTGATTTTTAGGGTTATACTGTAGCAACCGGTTAAGATACTGCTTTTATCTCATACCATAATGCTAGGATTTGTTAATCATAGTAAAGCAGTATGATTTTAAATGCAAATGTAAAATGAAAAATTTTGAAAAATGCTAAAGGGTATTTTTAAAGGTGTGGAGGGCAGGTCTTAAGGCCCCAAAATGATTTCATGGTGAGAGGAAGTAAAAAGATAACTAAAAAAATACCCTATCTTCACGATTCTGCAAATTTCGCTATAACGGCGTGCTTTTTCGCTCAAAACGGCGTGCCTTTTTTTTACCCCAAAATTGAGTCATTTTCAGCTAAATTCTCTAACCCAAAACACAAATTTATTTCACCTATATTTGTATTCTATGGAGTGGTCATCGTTTGCGATAAATTGACTACTTTTCTATGTCGTTATTTATGAATTGCGACTAAGGATACTTAATGAAACGAGATTACCGAACTGTAATCGGAATATTGGAAGCTCGCCTTAAAGGCGAATCATACAGCTGGATCCAACGCAAATTTGGTATTGGATCTAGTACCGTAACGAGAATTGCCAAGATCTTTCAAGGGCTTGGCATCTCTTTTGAGGAATTGTGCAGGAAGGAACCTGCTGAGGTTGTAGAACTGTTTTATACGAATCCCACTCGTAGAAAACAGGAAATACCGTTACCTGACTTTGAACCCATGTTTAAACGCATGAGTAAATCAGGCAGTAAAGTCAACAAGTCCCTTTTATGGATTGAATATAAGCAGGCCAATCATAATGGCTACGAATACACTCAATTCGTAAAACATTTTAACGAATATATTCGTAAGAATATAGCGACTTTAACCAATTTATTATGTTCGATCCACGCTTTGTGTAAAGTTAATTTGTGACATATCATCAATATTTCTAAGTTGTTTCACACTTCTCAATATAACCGCATTTTTTCTTTTTTTGGGTCAATCACAAAAATGGTGTACGATTACAAGCTACACTTCTCAATCAGAACCCCACGGACTTGCCTGTGGGAGTAGGCAGGGCACTGCGTTGGTGTGATATAACCTATACCTTTGAGTATGAACTTTCGTATTAAAAATATAAATTCAAGACCTCTAAGTTCTTGCTTCTTCAAGAGTTTTTAAATTCAGTGATTTTGAAACATTCGTTAAGCGTAACAAACTTAAAACATAGTCCAAACAAAGGAAGCCCAAACAAAGGAAAGAGTAGCACTAGTACTTTAACTAGTGCTTAAATTAGAACAAAAGCGGGAATTAAAGTGGAAGATTTTAGTGCGCCATGTTTTGATTAACTTGAAGCGCAAAATCCATCAAGATCTTATTCCCAAAGCCACTTGTTTTAAGCGGAACTTGAGCATTAATGCAGGCTTGGGTCTTTAAAGAGGTGGTAGTCATTTTCGCTGTAACGTCACCTAAATCTTGGGACCTAAGGTTATTTTCTTGCGCCGTGCCAAGTAAAAATAGGGTGTCATCTAAATCAGATTCATCATACATGTACCCAAACGAAATTTTTGGTTCTAAAAAGCCAGCTCTATTTTCTGGGCTTAAATCTTCATAGAACGCACAGACGGCAAATAGCCAATGATCAAGCGCACCTTTAATCTGGTGTTCTTTATAATATGCGCGCGCTGAAACTTCTTGCTCGGAAGAAATTACACTTCTAAAGTAAGCGATAATATCGTCTTCGGTATCATCAAAGGTATAGTTTTCAGTTTGTACGGTCGGTAGGGCTTCAAATCCGGCAGAGCGTTCCATAGCAGGCGCCCCTGAGGCCACAGCTGAAACCTTCTTCAGGCTTTCCGCAATTCGACATAAATCATCAAGCTGCCCATCACTTCTAAAATCAGCATGGCCACCTAGATTTAAAGGCTTAGCTTTAGTAAAGAGGGCGTTTATGACCGCTCCTGAAACCGGGAAGTCACTTGGATGGTAACCAGGTTCTTTATAATGCTTTTCACTAAAGGCTTTAAGCAAATTGGTCCGTTTACGTTCACGTCTAAACAAGGCTAACATTTCACGGAGCTGAATCATAATAGAGTTCAAGCTAGCCTGACATTTAGCAAGTTCGCCTAACATGTGAACGCAAACAATATCATAAAGTTCAGGATCGTTATCCGCACGGTGCACAAAATCAGACATCCGATCAAAGGAGAAAGCTGTTAAGTTTTCAACTAAGAGCCCGGCGGTAGTGATGGCCGATTCATTTTCTAAAATCTTTTCTCGTAAGCCTCGCACAAAACCAAAGCGAGTTTGTAAACGGTTCGCTAAGCTACGAACTGCCCCTTGAGCTTCAAACACAATTTCAAAAGCTTGCTGCTCGATATCTGCTAAAGATTCCTGGGCGTATTCAATGTTTTGTTCTTGAATATTTAGGATGTAGGCATTCATCACTAATTCAAGGGACGGGATTCTCGCTTTGATATTAACATTTATATAGCGGGAGCGATCAACATCAATAACTGAGTTAAACAGCTTTTGTAAAAGTGGATTTAAGCGGTAACCTCCAGCCGAGGTCACTAAAATACGCTGCTTTAATAAAGTTTGGAGAATCTTAACTTCTGAAGGTTGCGTCTCAAAACCTAAGGTATCCCCAAAGGCAGAAACCAGCAACTTTTCACCAAGTTTTAAGTCTTTAATAAAACGGGAAATTACTTCTGAGCTCCCCGTGTGCATCCGGCTCTCCTTCATCAGAAAAGTTCCTCCTGCACTCCTGTATCCGGGGTTTGCGCTTCATAGATCTGTTCATGTTGGTTAATAAATTCCAACACTTCGTACACGTATTCTAAGCGTCCGGTCGTTAAAAACACCCGTGAACCTGGATTTTGCTCAGCAATGACTCCGTGCTTTTGCATGAGATCAAGCATGGCGTGAACCTGTTGTGGCACTGGTTCTGAGCTTCGACGTAAGTTAATGATCTGCATAATATTAACTGCGCGTTCTGCTAAAAACACATTGCTTTCAACTCGAGCGACCAATTCTGCTTCTGAGATCCGTTCGCCAGCTTGTAAAGGCGAGTCACGCATATCAGCATCCATAACTAAGAGCACAAATTCAACTACTGGGCGTAATTGATCGCGAAGCTGTTCAAACTCGCGACGCACCATAGTGCGTTCATCTTTATCGATTTTTTGCCATGAACAAAAATAAACGGTGCCACTCCCAGTGCAAGCCACATAACGGTTTAAAACGCTAAGCACCGCATCGATTTGAGCGCGACTAGCAGGATCTTCTAAGTCTTGGACTGCTTGAGGCGCAGTAACGGCGCAGATAAAGTCTCCTCGGAGGAGCATTTCAATCGTTTCTTTAATCATTTTGAGCCTCCGAAGCTAAAGTAGAGATATCGGCTATAGAATTTTCATTGCAAGTTAAATCAGGTTTGGTTGGCGTATCAGGATTAGCCTGCGCTTTGGCCAATTGGGCTTTAGTAATCTCTTGATTGAAATTAGCTACGCTATCTTTTCGGGCGTAACGCGCTAAAGCCGCACCCACTGGGTTAACCGCTTCAGCGTTGACATAAACACCGTCCTTAGCAATACGGTAAATGCTCTTAAATTGCACCGCTACAGCCGTACTTAAATCAGGAGCCGCACTTACCATCGCAATGTTGTTTTTATCCATAACTTCAAGGAGGATATGAACATTACGCCCAGAGAGCTTACTCATTTCGTCAACCGGCCAGTGAATCGTAATATTACGGCCACTTCTAGTTTCATTAATAAGTGAAATGTAGAGAGCGCACATCAGTAAGAAGGTCAAACCATTAGAGCTTAATTCTTCTAGTTCTCGCGCGGATTGAGCTCGCTTAAACTTACCATTTTCAACCACTTCAAAGACGATGGAGAATAGGTCGCTCATTTCGTTTTTAAGCTGCCCATTGACGAAACGACGCGCAAAATCTAGCATCTTCGTCGTAAAGTCTTCACTTGGTAATTCGCCTCTTAAACTACCGCTACTTTCCCAAGAAGCATAGTATTCGGCGATTTCTTTCATGCTATCCCAACCAGCTAAGCGAGTGATGCATGGTTCTAGTCTGACGTTAAAACTATCAAAAGCTTCAAATTGCAAATTACTACGCACAATTTCAGAAATACGCCCACTAAAGGCTTGGATGCGCGCATCAAATTCACGTAAGTGGTGATAATACTCGGTAATCATATGGGAGATGTTACGAGCATTGTCGATAAGACTACGTTTTTGAGCCGGAAGGGTGCTTTCAATTAACACTTTTGCCGCCGCCGTATCGAGGATAATGCGTTTTTGCGTAAAGTCTTCAATCCCTGTGAAATCGCAATCTGCATGCCCCGGATCACGCGCTTGTTCCCAACAAGCACAGATAACGTTTTGTGGGAAGCGGGCCATGGTGCCTGCCACGTCATCGAGTATTTCTTTAAGATTGCGTGACAAGATACTAAATGAAGTAAGCTCTGATGCGATATCTTGAAGTACAGTTGAGGCTTGAACGTCATCACCGGTCATCGCCACTGATGGCTTAATCCCTTGATCTGCTAAACGGCCTTGTAATGATTTGATGCGGTTTTGCAATTCCGTATCTTGTCTTACGGCTTGCATAGCCACTTCAAGCTCACGCTTCATGCCATCAAGCACGTACTTCATTTCAGTTTCAGCATCGTGTAGGGTTACTTGCGCATCATGTAGTTCGCGCTTTAAAAGCGAGAGCTGACTGCGTTCATCACCTAGACTGCCGCCTGCTTGAGCTAACCAAGTCTTATACTCAGAGACCAAGCTTGCATGGGCGTCCATTGCCGCTACACGGGCTTGAGCTTTTTCAGAAGCCTGTTCAAGTTCGGTTAACAGCTTTTCATCGACATGGCCTTCCGTCAAGCGCTCGTGTTCTACAGCTTTTAAGCGGGCTACTTCCGCACTATGAGAGGTAGTTAAATCACTTAAGGACTGATTGATGCTGTCTAAAGCTGAATTAGTTCTTAATTCAATATCACTCTTATTAAGGAGGTACGCATCATTGCGTTCCCCTAAAACCTGGCGTAAAGCTTCATCCGCTTTTTCACATTCAGCGGTAACAGCTTTTAACTCACGCTTCACAGTTTCCGCTTCCGCTAAAAGGGAGACTTGCTGATTTTTAATATATTCTTCGATATCACGCGATACCATCGCCACACGAGTTTTAAGTTCGTCAAGTTTATCGTCGGTCGAAACTAAACGTTCTAGCTCCAAAATGCGTCCAGATAAAGCTGAATTCTCATCTTCAATAGAAGCAATGCTTGCTTCAGTTGCCTTTACTTCAACATCGATAGCCTTGATTCTTTCCGCCATTGACGCCATCTGCGACATGGTTTCATCGGTTACAGTTTGTGGCTTTGGTAGGGCGTTTACATCAAGTAAGATGCGACCCGCACAAATAGATGTAGCCAAAACCTGAGCTTGAGCTTCTTCACCTTGTGCTTCATCCTTCGGAGCCTCTACGGCCTGATTTACTAAGGTCGACGCTAAACGCGGATTTAAATCTTGACGCATCAATAAATCAGAACTTAAGAGTCGGCCTTCAGCTTCTTCCCATGCGGGTACGTTTTCTGAAAGGAACGTTAACAGTGAACCTTGACTAGCTTCTGCTTGGCGCTTTAGATCATCAAGCTTAATTTTTAAGTTATTGCGTTCTAAGGTTAGTTTTTCGAGTCGATGAGCTTTTTCATCACGGGATCTTAATAACTCAGTACGTTTAGCCCCTAAAGTACGAAGTTCCTTTTCACCTGCTCGCACTTCCACGTAGTAATGCTTTTCCGCTTGGCGTGCATCCTCTAAGGCCGCTTCAAGTTCAGGGGTGGCTTGCGCATGTTCCACCATGAAGGCTAACTTATCAGCTTTAGATTTAAGCTCGCTCATACGATTTCTTAAATTGTCAGTGCGTTCACGACTAGAAGCGCGGGCTTTATCGTTATCTTCGCGAAATCTTCGATCGTTTTCAGCGTGTTCAGCCACCGCTTTTTCACGGGCTAAGGAAGCGTTTTGTTCAAGCTCACCTTTACGCTTTAGATAAACACGTTCTACCTCGCCTTTACGGAGTTCAAATTCATGGCGAATATCAGCCACTTGAGAAGTAGCTGAAGTTAAAAGGCTACGACAACGGGTAGCTTCGGCTAAAGCGTCCGTGCGATTTTCTAATTCATGCATCCAAGTGGCAGCATTTTCTTCCTCAAAATGCGCCTGCATTTCTTCTAAGGCTTCAACCTTTTGGGCTTGAGCTTGCATGCGAGTTTCCGCCGCTGCTACCTTGGCCGTTAGGTCAGTATGACGATGTTCGGAGCTTTCACGGCAAGCATTACGTGCTTTTTCTGTTTCGTTTTGCTTTTCCGTTTCTTCAATTAAACGGTTCTTGCATTCAAGGCTAAGCTTTTCAAGGCGGGCAGCCCCGATTCTTAGGTTTTCAAGAGAGGCGCGGTAACTACCACCAGCTGCGACTGCTTTTTCTAGTTTTTCTCGGTGCTCTTCAACCGCTCTAAAAGCAGCAGCATCATTACACCAAGTAACGATATCAGATTCTCTCAGTTCTAAATGGATTTCGCTATGGTCACGGCGCAATATTTCCGTCAATAACAATTTAATGTTATCAAAACTTATACGCCCGGTGATTAGACTTAAAGCAATCCCATCGATAAAACGAAGCTCACGGCGCCCATTTGAAAGACTATATTCCGCTCTTAAACGCGCATTATCAGAAGTGGCAATGTTCTGAATAATTGAGCGATAAGCATCGACTGAGTAAACTAAGCTTTCAGATTTAATACCGCGGGCCCGCAGTACTTGCTTATAACTACTCCAATCTCTAATTCTATATTGCTTGCTAGTGCTATCAAAAACCACTACGTCCTTAGCTTCAAATGGACATGGCACAAAACGATAGACTAAACCGCGACTTGAAGAGTCGCGAGCAGCATTAGTGACCGCAACATGCACTAACTGCCCAGTTCCGGCATAATATTCAAAAACGATGGCACTATCAGCATAAGGCAGGTAGTAACCTGCAAAGTTCTTTCTAACCCCTGAAGACGAGGTAATGCGACCAGGTTCAATCCCATAAAAAAACGGTATCAACTTCAATAAACTTGTTTTTCCGGAACCATTGGCGCCATTTGCTTGGGTATGCCCCTGAAAATCAAATTCAAAGAAATCTGGACCAGTTTCAGAATGAATATAAGAATTGATGAGAATAATCCGCGCAAGACCTGCGGGATGGACTGATGGTACTGTCATATGCCACTAACTGCCGTACAAAGCTAATAAAATACAAAATTCTGTCCATTATACAGTTTTTGCTTTCATCAATAAACCTTCATTACTATTCGGGCTGAAATATTGGAAGACCAAACAATAGGTGATGGTAAAAACAAGGATCGAGAAAAAATTTAGCTGACTGTTTTTAAGATGCTTTATATTTAGGTCCAGCTAATCCCACGTAGCCGATTGATAGAACCATAAAATTTAAGAGTCCTCCCCAAAACTATATTTTGCTCCTAAAAACCAAAGAGCCATCCCAAGCTTAAACACGTGCGAAACGAAATCAGACTCCCATCAAAGATACAGGCGCCATATCTCGTTATAATGAAGGCGGTCCGTTTTGAGGTTTAGACCTATTTTATGTTTTAGGCCAACCTTAAGGTTTAGGTCAGCTTGAAATTAAGTTTTTGAAATAAAGTTTTAAGCAAACTTAGTAGCATCCTTAAAGGTTCACTAAAAAGGTTCGCCTCTAAAAAGTAAATATTAAGAAGGAAAAGCTCGAGTAAAACCCCAAAAGGGCACCAAAGCCAAACCAAACCACCAAAATTTTATCGCGTTAAGCGCCTAGCTTAATGAGCTTAACTTAATTCCAAAAAATTACTCAAAAACCAATAACTAATAACCAAAACACCAAAGAAAAACAACAAATAAAGCCAGCAAAAAAACAAAAAATAGCAACGCAATAACTAAGAAATAAGGTAAACGCTCCATAATAGCCTAAAACTGTACTAATGATTATGGTAAAAACAGC